>Ga0065711_1037339_pt1 | contig 19931 bp, 11 predicted proteins | sample Hoacrofraction12_FD_59098 | JGI IMG/M metagenome (GOLD analysis project Ga0065711, IMG submission 59098) | Hoatzin crop microbial communities from Cojedes, Venezuela - Epithelial fraction 12 v2 (version 2) | ecosystem: Host-associated > Birds > Digestive system > Esophagus > Crop | place... | reverse complement strand
GCAGAGGATAATAGTCTGAGGGTCGGACCAGTCTAGGAAGTTTCCTAGCAATGTCCTTGACCCGTGCTCCCAGGAGGCAACAGACTTCCCTGAGAGGAGGGTCTGCCCGGCATATTGGACCCTCTGTTCTCCTCAGCTGGGAGTCTCCTACAACTATGACTCGTCTCTTCCTCCTTGTGGAGCTGGTAGTAATAATCTTCATCCAGACTCGCGCCTACTTCCATACTGGGGAAATGGATGGAAGGGGCAGGGGTACCAGTTGTAGCTCTTGCAAGTGAGATGTGAAGAGATGGATTAAGTAACTTCCACACAGATAATGGCTTTAATTATTTCACAGTTATAGCCACCTGGCCTTCACATGGCCTCCCAACGTCTGTTTCCTTTCCAGGGTGCCTGGGGATGATAGATACCAGTAAAGCGGAAGTAGAAAAGGGTTGTATCTGGGGAGGGGGGAGCAGGTAAAAGGAGGGGGAGGAGCATTATCTGAAGAGTGGCATTGTTTTAGGTTTTACGTTGAATGTGCCAAGTGAGAAGACAGTATTTGAAGTCTTGTATAGTTCAGAAATCTGTCTTTGTGCTTTGCTTGTAAAATGCTGCAATAAAATCTTCCAGATTAGCAGAGGTTATTCTTAACTCACGTGATAAGTATTTTAGGTTTCAGATTTTGAATGAAATACATCCCAGCCTTAAACTATTTTGGCTTATGTGTTACTTGTTAGTGTTTCAGTGTGTTTTCAGACCTCCTGTATGCAGACACAAATGACATAAACACAAAAAGTACAGCATAAATATTTGCAGATGGGTATGGCATAAGGACAGATGTTCCCACTGGGCATTTTGTGAATCTAAGCTCAATTTACGTTTGTCAGGGAAGAACACAAAGATGCTTGTCTTTTCTATTTCTCATCTCACCCACGCGCACTGTGATAAAGACGTTATTTCTCTTCTATTTCTTTTCCTTGGTTGAAGGGCAAGAAAATGTCTGTCTAGCACTTAACAATTTAGCAAGTTCCTGCTGTTGCCAGTGGGTCTGGTGAGAGTGTGCTTTGATGGTTTATGAAGAGGTCTAGTGTAGATCCAAAAGGATGCAGGTACTTGTACCATAGTGATACTAAAACTAGCTAGAGATTTTCTGGATGGCCTGTTCTTACTAGCAAGAAGAGACAGTTAAGAGCTTTGACTTTTTTCTAATATTCTTTGTTTAAATGTTGGCTAGACCTTCTGTCACCCTCCAGCAGCTGAAAACTTGGGACTGAGTACTTGCTGGGGAAACCAGTGAGGTCTGGAGTTGACAAATACTCTGGAATGGGGAAATAGTTAGGCAAATATGAAAAACAACTTGGTTAGAGTCATTTGGCCTGACAGTGAGGGCATGATGAGCAAGGAGACTAGAATAAAGACCTAGTGATGGCAGAGAGGATGGCAATTTTTTTTGTTAGGCACCTTTGTGTTAAGGAAAAATTATTTTTTTGTGGGGTGAAAGCCTGAGACAGCGAAAAAGAGGAGGTGGGTAGGTGAAGAAGAGTCCTGGGTGACTAGAAGGTGGTGTGGATAAGGAGCCTAGGGTGAGAAAGCTTTGGTCTGGGAGGATCATGGCCTTAGCCAGCCCGCAGCGACAGGAAGACTCAGCTCATTCAGAAAAGGGGTAAGGGCTTAATTCTGGTGGCTTTGAGTTTCTGTGTGCTTGGCTTTACAGCCTTAGTGTTCATCTGCAGGCTAACTCAGAACATACAAAGTAGCTTTCTGTTGTTTTTCTGTCTTTTGAATTGATTAGTTCAGTGGGAGTTGGAAAACATCTGAATTTGACAAATCAGTCGTCAGAAAACAAAGCAGCCATGTTCGTAGAAGTCTCTGGTCTTGGAGATTAGGCCACAGAGATGTGCTAAATGCCACACGAACTCGCATTCTGTCAGAAATGCCTCTTGCTAGCTTGTGCTGTATAGCTCCATAGGACAGTTTCTCACTGGAACCATTATGGCTAATATGAGTAGCATCTTTTGGGTAGCATTGATAGCATTAGGGAATCTTGTTTACAATGAAACAGCCAACTTTGAAAGAGTTGAACTAATGGTTTATGGGGATCATGATTTTCTCTATGAGGTGAGAATACTTGCAAAAAACTTCTTCATGATGTACTTTATTTCAGTCAATGTGCTACCAACTTTCTGTTTGTCCTAGCAAAATTAACATGTTGGATTTAGATTGTGTTAAACATGAATTTTCTGGGTTTTTTTTAGCATTTGCCACCATCTCTAATTTTCAGAACACAGATCTCATCTTGGGGAATATGAAGAATTGGATTTGTCAGATTAGGTTGTAGTAAATATCTTTCAATTACCTAGTTTATGTTGCTGCAGGCTTTAATAGGAATGATTGTCTGTTTTATGGCAAGTAAAAATAGTCCTTAATACTTGGTCTCAGCTGTACTGATCACTGTGTGAAATAAATTACCTCGCATGCATGCCTATTTCAGAGACAAAGGCAAGTAAATTATAGTCAGTGTTAAGATTCTCTTAACTTCTCCCAGTCAAAATACATTTTATTTTCATAATGTGGTATCACCTGCATGATAGTGTCGTCTTTGTGACAGGATAGTTCTGAAAAGTTTGCTGTCAAGATGGCTGTGATAAGGAAAGAGGTCTGGAGATCTTTATATGCTTTCTCATGGTCTAATCTTACCTCTCACTTCCAAATACAGCTAAATTTTGGTGCTACAGGATTCAATTAAATTAATTTGTGCTATTTTCTGTATTCTTGCAATTTCTGTTTCACATTATCTTGCTTGTGGATGATGGTCGACATTCTTGGTATTTCCTGTCTTGCTTATGATCAGCCTTTTAAGCTGTTTGTGAAGCAAATTGGAACTCTCATAAATAAGTACATAATAGATAGTATTTAATTTTTGTAATATCCTAGTCACATGTTTTTTCCTGCCTAATATTCCACAATACTATTTGGGAAGAAAATTTGTAGCAAGTCTGTTGAAGTCTTTCTTTCAGCAGTGTTGAACTCTGGATGAACAGAGGAAAAAAGATAACTCTTTTATTTTTCATTCCTAAAGAAAATTCTGCATTTCAGAACACCTTGAAAATAAATTGATGAAGAAACAAGGTATCTATGAAACTGCTAACAATGATTCTTGACTTTTTTTTAACCAAGTGTGTGAAGACAGCAGATGATTTCACTGTAAAGGAGTATGCAGTCCAGAATGAGTTTGAAGTTTTGGTTGGGTAAAAGTGATTGTAATTTATACAAATGAAGGAAGTCTGTGATAATTTATTGATGTCTTGTACATATGTGTTTTGAGTATTCGAATGATAGAGAACTAATGTATTTTATGGGAGGAGTTTAGTTAAATTGTTGTCAGCTTCGAAAGACATGAACAAAACTCCCTTGTGTTTTTCTGTTAAAAATACCTTTAAAAAATTCTTGCTTTGGTGTAGAGAGTGATTAACTCTGTGTTCTCCCTGTGTCACGTTTTAAAATTTGTTGCTCGCTCATTGTTAGCCAACTGACGTGTTGCTTGATACCAGCATTTTCATTTAGCTGAAAGCCAGTAAAGCCTATTTCTTAAACAGTTAATGGGAAAGGGCCAGGCAGGACTAGTGTGCTCCTGGGAGGTGCCAGTGGCTTCCCAGAGCTAGTGGCACTGTGCCTGCATCCCAAGGCCGCTGAGCTCCTGTGAGTTCATCATTTCTTCCTGTCAGTTGTGTTACGTAGCTCCAGCTGTGGAGCTGCCCTTGAGTTACTCAGGAGGCGCGTAAACTAATGGAGCCACAGATTGGCTACCCCTAATCTTTTGCATGGAAAATGGGTAGTGAAGGAGGTTACAAAGGAAAGATGAGAATGTGGTTCATGAGGTAGCTGAGATCACAGTTGTCTGAAGTAGAGGGTAGGTGGTTTTCCTTGTTTATCTGTTTGTTTTCTGAAATCTCAGCTGAATTCACTAATTGTTTCTTCTCTGTGATTTTGATTTACACTAATGTAGGGAAAAGACTAAGAGCTGGGATAGTGGAGGATGCTGTGAGACTGATGAATGAAAAGGGAAGCTGGAAAGTTGCCTACGAGAGATGTTGTCAAATTCGTAGACAGAAAATTTCCGTTAGATTTTGCAGGTGAAACTGGCTGAAGACCTGCCACTCAGTGGTTTAAAAGTAGTAATGAAGGAAAACTTTAAAGAGATATGAAGAAGTAGAAAATTCAGGAAATACAGTAAAAGAATAATAATAATTAGAGAGTAATATTAAAGCATGCGTCTGACAGTGTACTTGGAACTGCAGAAATGTGACTTGTATTTTAATTAAAAAAGCTATGCAGCTATACTAATCAATGTGTTTTAATGATGCTTCTGCCAAAGACAGAATGTGATACTAAATTCTAATATGCAGCTACAGATTCTTGTTTATTTTAAGGTCCACAGACGGATACAGATATTGATCTAAAGACAAACTCCTTATTAGTATTTCTCTCTGAGCAGCATATTTCTATTCAGCAAACCAAATCCCAGATGAGTAATGATGCATAATTCATTGCACTAATCATACAAATTAGAGATGAGCCCAAAGAGAAATTATATCTGAGAAATGTGTCTCTGTGCACAGTGGTGTTTGGGGACTGGAACTTGTGATTGCTGTGCCTTTCCAATGGCTTAAACTCAAATCCAGGATTTCAGAGAGTTCGATGTCTTTATGCTCACTTTGAAGGGTTACCTCTATTCTAACCTAGAATTCTAATGAAATAATTTTTTTTTTTTTAAATATGTGATCTCAAGGGGAGTTGAAATTAGCAGCCTGTCAGGAAGCAGGATTTTTGTTTGCATGCAAGACGGAGTGAGGAGGTGATTTTTTACTTTAGGAGAGCATCACTACAGAATTCATGCATATTTTAACGCAATCATAGCCATTGCTTGTTTCTAAAATAATTTAAAATGTTTTACATTGAGTTGGAATTTTTTGTGTGCCTTTTGCTCTTTCTTTTGAGACTCAACTAGAAGAAATAGGAGTTGATTGCATAATGTGTATGACTTCATGCCACTTGGTATTTTGCCATTGAGATTTCACGCCCTGCAGGGATTAACCTATCTGTCATTATGCGACATCTTACATTCCTCCCTATGAATTAGTGTAACTTGCTATATCTTTGCTTTTTAGTTAATCGCAGAATCAGAAGCTGGAGATAGAGAAGCCCTCTTGGATTGCCCTAGCAAATACAAAGTTTTTCTCCTCAGCTGTGCTAGTCATGAAAATTTTCTGAAGCAAATTTCTTTTTCATTGGGAGTTGCCAATTAGTTAAAACAGATACTACTTCCACCAAGTGACATTCATTTCTGTGAGCTTTTAAAAAAAGTTCAGAGACCTGAACAATGCTGAAAGCAAACCTGCTTTTCAGGTAGCTTACCAGTCTACCACTAATGTGTGAGTTGAGCAACCGTATTTTGCAGCCTACTCTGGGTAAGAGGCCTTTGGGTTCTTTACTCGGCTTTAGTTTCTCACTCCTTGTCAGTCTGGACGTTAATTTGGGTACTATGGCTAAACCTGATGCCCAAATTGCGCTCCCACACTTGATTTAGTTTTGAGGATTTCTACAGCAGTTGATTTTGTTTGACAGTAGACCTTCTTTTCCCCACTCCTGTAGAATTTTATGCAAAATGGTAAGTAATACATTGCCACAGAATTTCTACTAATCTGCTCAAAGGTAATTTCTAGCTTCCTGAAGAGTAGTAAGTCCATCAGTAATGCACCTCATGTTGGTTTTGGGGGTGGGATTACTGAGGAAGGGAAAAAAAATTTACTGTTTCTTCAATTCAGATAAGGTCGGTTCACTTAGCAATCCAGTATGTAATGCACTCGCCCTTCCTGCTCGGCGTGCTCTGCCCTTCAGATATCTTTTTATAGAATCTTCCGCTTTGCCTTAGTCAAACCATTAATCTCTCTTAATCTTGACAGAGATAGTTAACTTCACTCCCCAGTAATATACTCTGTGGACTCCCTCCAGTGTTTTGTTAGTATTTTAGCAGTCCAAAACTAAAAGGTTATATCCAGACTCGGTGGCACAAGGTGTATATACACAGGGCTATTGAGTCTCTTTAACTGAATGCCAACTTACATAAAGCATGATTTAAATATAAATAATATGATGGAAAAAGATTACACAGAACATGTCACAAGTTTGTATTGTGTAGCACTGATGAATAAACAGTATAAATATCTCAAAAGAATTCTTGTGAGGGCTTTTTTGGGTTTGGGACTTTGAGAATGCTTGTAAAGGTTTATGTTCTCGCACTGTGAGATCATGACACTTGCTTGGTATTCATGTGAAGAGGAAACCCAGTGGTTTGAAGTCACAATTTTTCTAGAGATCAAAATGACAGGAATAATCCAACCCCTACCCTTCTGTGATTCTGTGATTGCCTTGGAACTACAGTAGTTTATGTAAGAATAAGGTACAACAGGATGATTAGCGATGCATATAACTTGTTTGCTGTCCAGAATGTGTAGTGTTAATGTGTAATTGTGTTACAGTGATTAGAACTTTTGCAACGTGGGGGGAGGAAACCAGCCTGCTTATCATCACGCGGTACAGCTGGAAGGATAAAGTCAGCCATTGCTCTTAACACACTAAATGACAATTTTTGATCTCTGAATATTGAGATAACCAACATTTATCATAAGGATAAGATATGCTTGAAATATTGTATAATTCCAGTTACTCTTAATTATTGATTCAGCCTGATTGCTGTTTACATGAGACATGCAGGCATATTGTCAAACTACTTATAATAATATTGATACAAGGGTATGTGGCTGGTCTAGCCTACGGTGTGTGAAAACACATGTATAAGTACTAGCATATCATTTTTATTTTTCATTAGAGGAATATTATTTGGGTTTTGTTTCTTTGGTGGTGCTGCTGGTTGTGTTTCAAGAACAAATAGGAAAACAAAGGGTTCCAGGAATAGCTTAAGTGCAGCATGCAGAATTGATTTCTGCTTATTATAATCTTGATGCTCTGATTCTGAACATCACTCTCCCCCCTCCAAAAAAACACCCTATATTTTGTTCTAGTTTCTTCATAAAGTAATCGTGTGCTTCTCCAAAGTCCCCTGAGATTTATCAGTAGTACAAACTCTTGGCTTCTTGAATCTTCCTTCAGCTATATGGGTGCACGCTGTAAAACTACCAATTCTTGCCAGGGCATATTTACACTTAGCTGAGTTTACGTGATGGTGTTTGTGGTGAGGTGTTTTTTGCCCCCATGCCTGAGGGCAGAGTCTGCCTTGCCCATGGAGGAGAGAAGCATGCACTTCTCATCTGTATCCAGAAGAGTAAAAATAGAACCAGAGAAGACATTGCTTTCTGCTGACCACGATCTTAACATGGGTGACTTTGAATGTTTATAGAAAAATGGGTCAAATGGAAGCATGTCAAGGATTGTACTTAAAGCATCTTTTGAAGTATCTTGTCTCCAAAGAATAGTCTTGGTCCTCTTGTTGTTGTTCCTAAGTGAATTAATAATAGGGACAAACAAAAAAAAGAATAGGCTAGTTCACTGAAATTGTGGCAGGGTTGTAGTACTAGTTGAATGCCTTGATTTTCTTGTTTTGGTGCTATACTATTACCAGCCCTGATGTTGCTGAAATAATCCTGGGCTAGAGTTTTACTCTTTCTCCATTTGTACCAGCAGATGGTCTTAACTTTCAGATGGACAGATCTGAATTCAAGAAATGTGGTTGAGTCTGTTTAAATCTGTATAAACTTAACAAAAAGAGAAGAATTTTACTTTTTTTGTTGTACTTTGGTGAATGGAAGTTTGCCTAGGTTAAAGGCTTTAGGATCTGGCTCAATGTTTAGTTTAAATCCTCATTTCCCAGGCACAAACTGTTCTAATAGAAGCACCCAGATGTTTTAGAATATGCTGCAACTGTATTTTTTGCATGCTCCAGATATGCTTTGACTGAAAAGAAATAGCAGATGTTTGAACCATGAGGTATAGTTTTCCTGAGGCAAACCTTTGCTGTGTTGCTGTAGCATGGTATGCCTACCTGGTGGACAGGGTTTTTATTGTTTTGAGGGGGATTTTGGTCTCTCCCTCCCACCTCATCCGACTCTGGGTACAGTGATCAAACATTAGAGATACAGGCTGCATCTTTTTGCACTAATTGGAAGCTAAATTTGGTGACAAAATAAAAAATATAGAATTGGAAGGGGTCAGAAATAACTCTTTTGATACTGAACTGAGGGAAAACTGACTTAAAACTACAGATATATTTTCATTATTGTGTCTGAGATGATCTGCCATTTTTAGTACCGTGTGTAGCTTCTACAGGCTTGGTTGTGGGGGGTTTTTTCAGTGAACTAAGAAGTGCAGGTGGCTGAGGTTGGAATGTTTGGGTACCAGTAGCACTCAAGTTTTACCAAGATTAAGGATTTCTTTGAGCCCAGAACTTTTGATCTCGAAAGCAGCATTGATTTAGAGCTCTACTGTTAATTCTTGGCGTATATTTTTTTTTTAAATAAGCATAAAAATGCAAAAAACTTTTAGATGTTGAATTTGGAGGGAAGTGATGTTTCCTCACTCACAGCATCTGAAGCTAATTTGAAATCTACTGATTCTGCTGCCTGCAAATAAACTGAAAGTCTGTTCCAACATCTGGGCAGGGTATTATTTTTGGAAATCCTGTGGACCGCTGAAAAAAATGGGATGGAGGACCCACTTTTCCTTACTCCTCTGCACAGGGTTGTTGGAGGAGAATAGAAGCTTTCTTCTGAAATGTCAGATTTATTATGCAGAGATCGCACAAAAAAGGGTGGGGGTCAGATTCAGGTTGCCAACTCTTCCCAACCACAAAACAGGATGTGCTCCCCTCTCCCCGCCCCAGGACTCTGTGTAATAATCAAACCATTCATACTCGTTTCAATCAGCATTTTAGTACTTGCCTTTTTTTAAGCTCTTCAAATATGTCTTAGCTAAAAGCTGATAAATGACTTTTGGCTTACTGAGTTGACATTCATCTTCAGGAAAATGCTTGCATTTTTGGCATGATGGATGAGCTAAATTAACAAAAATGTATAAATTTAATTAGGAGTCTTCCTCATGCATAATCACAAATACGTTGCATGCTTTTCTAAATCTGGAGTTAAGACTCTAAGTGTGTGGCAAGCATATCAGCCACTTCACTATCCGTGTTCTGTATCAACATCAACAAAGGCAGCCTTGTGAGGCTGTACGATGCAGGATGCAGTTCACGCAGCACTTCAGAGATTAGAGGTACTCCTGTCAAGCTTGATTCAAATTGTTTTCCAGACACAAAATAATATTTCTTCTTCTTTGGGTTATGTTGGGCTACAGTTCCCACTTTGGGATGAAACCGTTCTGTATTTGGCTCCTTTTGGAATTGCTTTTTTATTCCATGCTCAAAGAAACAAGTTTACCAGTTGACTAGTAATTTGTGAGGTGACTGAGAGTGTGAGAGCATGGCATGCACATTGTTCTCTTGTCATGCCGATGAATGGAGCTTAACTAAAAATCTGCTTACTTTATAAAAATTATACCCACAAACAAAACAGTGTTCCCAGACGTTTTGAGATGGTTGTATTTTAGATCTAATCTTGTTGGTTCAAGGTCACATAGCATAGTGCAAAAATTTTCTAAAGGACAGGTCTCTAGTCGGTTGTTCTGTTTTCAGAAATGGTTGGGTGTCAAGGATTTTGAGTCACTGTGGTTGATGGCGTTACAGTGGTTTGTAAACAAGCAATGTATTTTCTCCAATGCAGAAGCAAGTGTAGCTACTAGATTGTGGATACTGTTAAAGTTTATGAATTCATCTGCCCTTACTGCAACAGTCCTGGAAAGAGGACAGAAATGCCTGACTAAGGAGTGCAGGATCGGAGTATTGCTGTGCTCATTGGAGTGAGCTCCTTGGGGTTCCTGTTGTTTCCTTGTAGTTCAGGTGAGGCAAGCATCAAATTTTGTATGATTAACCAGTGAAGGCAGGTATTAGCTTGTTTCAGATCGCTATATAATGTTTGTTGGAATTTTAAGCTTTAAATTTGAACTTTGATTTTTCTGGAATTGCTGTGAATTTGAGGGAAGAGAGTAAGATGAAGTGAAGGGCAAGAGAAGCCTCAATGACTCTTCTAACTTAGAGGAAGAAGAAAAGCACCTAATGGTTTGGAATAAAGTATGAATTTACTTCTGCTATCTCTATAAAAACCTAATCTCCCCTTAAGGGCTGATGTGTTAGTTTAGTGATACCAGCACTATAAATTTAAACCAACCTGTTGGCTTAAAACATAAGACCACCAGGAAAGCAAATGTACTGTTTTCTTAAAGGGGTATCATCTTGCACTTGAGTTTTTTTTTGAGTGTCAAAAATTGGTGAGTTCAATCATAAATACAGAAACAAACATAGGTTTTAGACAAGATATGGTTGAGAATTCTGCGGCATTAATATTAGATTTATGGTTTCCTGTAATACAACCTACTATTAACACACATGTTCTCACCAGTATTTTTCTATTTGAATAAAAGTGTCTGTGGCTAAAGGGCCATCTGTCTTAAGATCCTGTGTAAGGTTACTGGTGAAAGCATTTGGAGGCAGGTGAGGAGCATTAAATCTGTCATCCTGGAGGGTGGAAATACTGCTGTCCTCATACACTGAGGCTGCATCACTGGACTGCTGCTTGCCCCTTTACCACCTCTGTTATCTCAAAAGGCGTGGCTGTATTTGGCACGTGTGGACCTTTGCCTGAAAGGTGTTCAGGTGCTGCAGAGGTCGGCACAGTGTAAGAACGTAAATGTAGTGAGAACTAGTGACTCAATCCATGATGTTTTCAAGCAGAAAATTATGCAAATAGGGGAAAATAATGGGAAAAATGGTGCGAATATGACTAGGAGAGTAATTTTGACACTTCAGGATTCCCTGTTGCTTTGTGTGATTAAAAAAATGATCAATTCCAGAGTAAACTCTTGCTTGTATGTACACCTGCCACTATCTGGGAAGAGAGGCAAGAATTTCTTTTAGCGGAGAGGCTGTGCTTTTGAACTGCAGGTTTAGGTTTGGGAACTTGGGGTCACTTTGCTACAGGGCTGTCATGTAAATATGGTAAAGTCAAGTAATTTTCTGTGGTTTGGTTTCTTATTTGTATAAACCAGATAAGGATATTTCCCTTTTCCCTCGCTCTAAGTAGTCTTGTCTGCTGAAGTTGTCTGCTCTTTAATGTGCTTGGGTAGTCCCTACCACAGCGAGGTACTACTCTTGGTTGGATTTTTTTTTTTACTGGAAAGATTTCCACGTACTTCTTCTGGTCAGTGGGCTTTTAGAAAGATAATTCTGCATGTGTCTGGTTGATAATTAGAATTAAATCCTTCTCTTTAGCATACTTAGAGAAGTATTTGGTTTTTCCATATTTTACCCTCTCCTTTTTCATCTTTAAAGTTTCTCCTTCTGAGAAATCTGTGTGAAGGTGGGGAGGAAGCAACAAATTGAAAGAAAGATATGAAACTAAACGCAAAATGTCTTTTTGATTTTACTATGAGTAGAGTTGACATTAGTGCTTTTCCTGAAATCCTAAGTGACATAACATTCCCAATGAATTCGCAACTCAAGTGCCACTGAAAGTTTCTTGCTTCTTCACCTTCTCAGCGATGTGCCTTGATGTGCTTGTGATGGTGACAAGACAAGGTGCCTTGTAAAAACTTCAAACAGTTTATTTCTGCATTTTAAGCACATAGTTGCACCGTTGTCTCCAGTAGGGTGTTTCTCGAGTTCCTGGAGACCCCTTCTCGTGGCTTTCCACAGGGTGCTCCCTGCTTCGGTCGTGCCAGCGCTGCGTGCCACAAGCATCTACGCTGGCATGACTGCAGCAATGACACTTGGCAGAAGAATTCCTTAAGCTTTGCTGCCAAGGGAAACACATGGCCCCGAATAAGAAGGCATAGGCTAACATGCTCCATTGCTTTGTTTGTGCATCAAGTATTTTGCCTTCAGAAAACAGTGCTGCTGTTTCCATGCCAGCAGAGCTGTCTTAGCTGTTAAATAATCTCGTGTCAGCTGCTGAAGAGGAAAAATGTTGGTGCCAGGAGCCCTGTGGACTGTGCTACTAGAGATTTGCTCAGTGTGGAGGCAGCAGCATCTGGAAGTCAATGCCTTCGCTGGCAGGTCTCAGCTGGGGCTCAGCAAAGGGCTGTTTTAATGGCTGGTAAAATTCTGCAGGCCCCAAGGTGGGATGATGACTCCACAGTGGTCAAGTCCAAGTGGGGTACGAATTTCTCTTGTGCCACTGATGGCAAATCATGTCTGTGTAGCTGGGGGCTGGGTATTCATCCTTCACTCTTAGACTGTACGACATCAAGAGAGTGGCTGTCCGTCACAGCTGCTCTGCTTCTCCTCTTTGATTTGAGTTGGAGACTAAATGGTAATTTAAGCATTTTCCAGTGGAATGGGGTTAGGCACTGTGCTGTGCTAACAACCCTTCAGTCACTGATAAACTGGATTTGAAAGGGAAGAAGTCTTTGAGACTGGATACCAAACTTGACATCCCACTCCTTAACAGCAGACAGATTTTATGTCCCTTATGGACGTGGTGTCTTCCGGAATGTTATCCGTGTGTCCCTTTTTTCTCATCTTGAATGGTTCCTCTACATGTGTTATTGACAAAGTTCACTTTCACAGTGTTTGTCACTATCTAGTTCTTTGGGTTTTTCAAAGCATTGGAAAGATGTGTTTCCTCGGGTATATAAGATACTAATTTCATTTCAGCTTAAGTGTTGAAGTGAAAATATCCTTACACCTCCTTGTCCTCTAGTGCAAAACAAGCCTTTTTCCTGGTATGATAGATAGCATACAGATAGTAAGGAAATGGATGCATGTGCATCCAGCATACTACAGAATATTTTCTCATTTTCTACAGGTACGAAAATACAAGCTGAAAATGGGTGAGCATGTTTTCTGAGTTGTTTTTAGCAGTTGTCTTAAAATCCTTACCTTAGATCATTTATTGGGGAATGGTGTCAGATGGGATTTTTCTAGAACTGTTCCAAAATTGGAATCCTGAGCATCTTCCGAATTGGTAGAACTCTGGGGGCAGTGATAGTATACTCTAGCATTTATAGAAAAGTGATTTTTTTAAAAAGTAGATCATGATGCTCTAAACAAAGGATAAATGCTTGTAGTCAAGCAGGCAATCTCTTGCTGGTTATGAAATCACACTAACTGTAGCTTTCTTTAATGTATATTAGTATTAGAGTCCTAACTCATTATATGCTAGCAGCTGATGTGATGAATTTTGTGAATTTTTTTGCTGCTGGTGTGCTTTTATTCTGATCAAAGTGCTGAGAAGGCAGTTGTGCTTTTTTTTCCTCCTTTTTTTAAATGAGTATATTTGCTTGTAGCTATGATGAAATAGTTTGGAATTTTTAGATTCAAAACAATTTAGTTCTCAAAATTGTTCAGTGGCAAACCCCAAGAAAATTATGTGGGAACACTGAATATTCAAAATGAACTATAATGCCCCTTTGAAGTCTTTTATAAGTGAACAGTTAATTGCGGTGAGGGGTGATATTGTAAAAAAATAAAGTAGGAAAAAGTGCCACAGCTGCAGCTTCCACACCATAAATATTTCAGGCATTGTTTTCCCCTTTTCAAACTGAAAATTGGTTTAATTTTTCTTGATTTAAAAAAACCCCAACAACTAATTTATTTCAATGAATCCTTTTAACAACGGTTATTATTACTACTACTGCTGCTTATTGGAAGAACCTTCTCTTGCCTCTGTAGTAAATAGTCTCTCCTCCTTTGACGAAGTAACACATTACTAGAACAATAAGCTCGTAAGTGGCTGCTGTTCTTTCTGCAGCTTCATTTTCCCACTTCCATCACTTAATGTCATGTGGTAAAGCATGAAGTTAGTTAATTTTCTGGAGTGACAAATAAGACTTGACAAACTGACTGACTGTTGTACATTGATCTAACTGTTAATGAAGGGGATCCTCTGTGTTTGAACAAACCCCAACATTTTACTTACTCTGGCACATTTATGGAGCTACAAACTTCATCCAAGACTAATTCTGTTCAGTTTACTCATAAAGACCACTTTGAAATCCATGGTTTATGTTGCAACTGGTATAAATTTTGTCAGTTTACTGACAAAAATACTTTCTTGACCAGATAAAAATTTATACTAGTGGAACCACTCATAAATAAAGTTATAAGGATAGTGTAAATCTTTACTGCTGTTATCTTCACTGTGTATAGAACCTTTGTCAGTTGGGGATCGTTGGCTTCTCTGCAGAGATTGTGAAAAAAAACCACTTTTTTTTTTTACTTGAAAGACAGCTTGGTGTTTATGTCTTTCTTAAATTTTCTGGAGATGTTTAAATCAAATTTAATGTGCCCTTCACTTAATTTTAATCCTCCAGGATGTATACTTTGGCTCTTTCTCAGGAAACGGATCTTCTGAGATTCTCAGCGAACAAATGTCTCCAAATTTGAGATCTTGCCCAATTAAAGAGATGCTGGGTCTTTTTTTGTTTCTTTGGTTCTTGTTCTGTTTTGGTTTTTTAAGTGAGAAAAGTACACTATTTCATTTTGAGAATGAAGATTCACATTGCGACTCCCTGTACTGGTCTTCATGTGTTTAGAACATACCTAATGATGAGAAGTTTTTAGTATCTCTTTCTTTCCCTGCAACAAACAATCCTTTACTTTGTGATTAGCTGCATTGAGAGCACCAGAAGTTATGTGGTGGTAAGCTCAGAACCCTTATTTCCGTGGTGGAATGTGACTGCTTTACTTTTTATGCTGATGGGATACTGCATAATATCATTGAGTATCTTTCAGGACAGTGGCTTGACTCCAAAGAAATGCGTAGTCAGACTTCATATTGAGCCTAGCTATAAACAGATTAGAATTACTAACTGCGTGGGAAGTTTTCTTCAAGTTAAACTTCTTCTTAACTTCCCACATTCAAATATTCTTGGACAAGGACACAATGGTTTGTTATATAAACATGAAAGAGATATTAAATAATTTTGAATTTCCAGTCTTGTTCTTAAAATTTGGCTGGGAGCTTATCAAAGGTCTGGGGGAATGTCTGCAAATCGTATTCCAGGGCAAGAAAACATTGCTACAGATGACGTGTAATAGAAAATCGATATGTGGAAGAAGGCCTCCCACAAGTACCAGAGGTTTGGCAACCTGAACCAAGTACCATAGATTGCAACACTTTGGGGGCAGAGAAAGTGTTTGGAACAATGTGCATCGAAACAGATGCAGCATTAATAAATGTGCCTTGTTCTTTCTGAGGAATGCCCAATGAAGATGATGTTTTCTATTTTCTTAAATGGCTATATGCACTCTGTCTCTCTGAAAACTGTACAAAGCCATGGTCCTATTTCAATGGTAGGACTCCTCATAGATGTTTTTCAGTCAGTGCTATATAAGTGTTGCATTTGAAACCCATAGTAAAATGCATCTATCACAGAAGGTCTCTGTCTTGCAGAGACTGTGGTCACATGCATGTGAAATATTGAGAATCGGATGGGTTTACGTACCGCTTCTCCAGAATAAGCAATCTTACTCATCAAACCAGATTTGCAGTTATAAAGTCTCCCAACATCTCCCTGGGTTCTGCGATTCTTTCTGTTCTCCGTGATCCTTTCCTGGTTCCTAGATACAAGAAATAGTTCACAAGACAATTCATGGCATTCCTAAGTAAATTCCTATAGTAGATTGAAACTTAATTTCGTCACAATAAGAGAAAATTGCGTAGCATATTTTAAGGAGAGAAAGAAATGCACATTTCTTCTTCAAACAAAAAGTGATACATTATTTTGTACAAGAGACATCATTCTGGAATAGTGACACTGCAAGAATGAGGGGCTTGCATCTGCTTTACGCAATTGACAGCCTGGAGACAGCTATTTTTAAAGTTCTGTTTCCTTTGGTAAACACTGCGGCTTTGTAGCACTGTCTGAAGTGCTCCTTCATCACCCTGATTTATGGCTTGCAGTTGCAACCCTCTGAGCCCTTTTTCCAGTGATGGACCAAGAAAGGAAGTTTATCTGTCCTTTCTTCTACTGGAATAAATAATGGCAGTTTTAAACACTGCACTCATATTTGTAACTTCACTAATGATGCTCATATTTCTTAGTGTTAACACCTCTGTGATGTTTAGTTGTGTTTATATTCCCCAGAGGCATTTGTCTGGGTTAGTTTTTTTGCTGTGTCCTTCATCTGACTCAGAGTTTTTTAGGACTGGTGTCAGTGTAAGCAACAGCTGGCAAAAAGAATGACTTGGTTCTTTCTGCATCTTATGTCAATTGATTTATGGTGATTGATGTATTTTAGAAGACGATGAGTGTGGATGGCTGTGGGGGATTGGTAACATATGCCAAAATTTTCATTTCCAGTTGCTGGAAGAATTTGGCTGAGTAGCTGTTCCTGGTGTCTGATAGCTTCTTAGCGGCTGGAAATGAAGGTCTTGGTCCCTTTCTGCTTGTGGAGATCTCACTGTCTCAGAAGTGTCTCTGCAGCTGTCCCTGGCTGATGTTGTGTTTAGCAGTAGCATTGCGTGACATTTGGTAGTCATCTGTGTTCTGTGTTTGCTGTTATTTTTAGTTTGAGTCTTGCCATGGTTATGCAACTGTAACAGCACAACCGACTGCTTTCTCCGGACATCCAGGGGGCAAGGAACACGCTTTTCTCATCCATGAAAATGAATGAGGAGTGGAGCGATTTCTTCAGCTCCCACTTACTTTCCTAGAGAGGGGATAGGAAGCTTTGAGACAGAAGATAAGCTCGTGATTTCTGACATTATAAAAGTCAGTGGATAAAATGCCTGAGCTGTTTCTGGAACAGGGATGAGAACACGGACACAGGCAGCAGCCTTGGCGGAGGAATACAGCAATGTCGTCTTCCTATTCCCAGGCCAATGAACGAATATATACGTAGTGCCAAGTGTTGTGACTTCAGTGAAAAGAGCTCAGGATGTTGAGTGCTCACAATTTTGGTAGTTGACACACTTTATTGATCATAAAGCCTGGGAACAATGTAGATCCCAGATTTGCCATCTGTTTTTGTTATGTAAAAAAAGGGAGACTCATTGCAAACTGCGTGGGTTTTTTTGTTTGCTTATTTGACAGAGATTAGGACCACTGGTTTCTGAGTGAAGCTTTCTTTGGCATGTATTGATCGTATGAGGTGGGTGAGGGAAGGGAAACAGTGTGCCCGCAATGAATTTTCATCACTGTGAGAGGAGGCTGGAATTGAAAGGTGTATGTGTAAAGAAGTGTCAAAACATCCTAAACACCTTCAACCAAAAAAACCTCTACCTTGTCTCAAATTGATTGGTTGAATAAGGCATTACCAACGCAATGTAGAAATGTCAAAACCTTAAGGCAATGTAAGAGAGAGTAGAGAGCCTTACTTTAGTTCTAGTCTGCCACTGAGCTTGAAACAAGTTGAAAATGTTAAGCGGATCTTTTTAATGGGAGAATGTACTGATGATGGTGTCCATCATGTTTTTTACTTTGGAAATGCTTGTATTCTTAGTCACGTCAATAAAGCATGTTGACATTGGATTTGCTTGTGAGAGTAGACGCTTGTTTAAAACACGTTATTCTGAGTAAGGTGATGATTGTGGTACGCTCATGCCTGAGGTCTTTTGTTCATTTTCCTCATGTCAAGGACAGTTGGGGAGCATAGCTCCTGTACCAAAGAGCTGAAAGAAAGAGGTGAACAAGGTGTTTTGTCTTCTCCTCTCTGTGCACTCAATTCCCAGACAATATTTACCACAAAGTTAAAATCAGTTCCAGATGGTTTCTGATGGAGAGAAAGCTTATGAAACTGCTGCTCTGAGAAAGAGGAAAGGGGGAAGAAGTTAGAGGAAAAAAAGAAACCAACCCCAAAACCCTTTGAAAAGTCTTCACTGTCCAGCAGTCATCTCTCCTGATGAGCACTGACCGGTGAAAAAATGTCATTGCCGAAGTGCTGACATGAACCAAATGCATAGTATTTATCTGTTTATTAAATCATTCATGTTTTTTTCCAAAAGAAAAAAGTTTTCTGTCTGTGTGTAGCACGCACTAGATACGCGGTGCTGCACAAAGCAGCACCATGTTGAAATGTTGGCTCAGGAGTGGGATGGGGGGTGGTGTGCATAAGCACAGCGTTAGCAGCAGAGCTGTTTAGTATGGAAGGAAGGAGTGCTGGCGGCTGCAGGAGGTAACTTGTCCTGAGCTAACACAGTTTTTGTGTGTCACTGCACACTGTAGGCTTAGCCATTAATTTGCTCTAAAAGGGTGATAAGATTACACACATTTCACTTAATTGTCTTGCACAGTAGTATATAATTCCAATCTCATCTGTCACGAGCATTATTTTAAGTGGAATTGCTCAGAAGCGAGTGAGAGCAAAATTATCCCAGGGTTAAGCCGTTTTTCTGAATTGTGGTGAGAAGAAATAAAGTTTACAGATAGCGAATGTTCGCTAGGCACTATGCCTATCAGATGCCTGTCATTAATAGAAGGTATAGTTCTTGAAGAGGGACATTTTTGGTCACTTTGAGAGATTTATTCTTAAAAGTCGGTTGTTTACATCATGTCTAATTTTACAATGAGTGGCAATTGTTTCCTTGTTATTGTAAAAAATAGTGGACGAAAAATTTCTGAAACAAATATTGTATTTCTGAAACAGAAATTTGAAATGTGAAGAAGTGTTACAAGACATAAAAAATAGCATTTATGGAAGTTCTGCGACATTCCTTTCTTCTTCAGAAACTGGTAACACACATTTCTTATCACAAAAACCTTAATTTTTAATCTACTTGTTTTACTGTTTTTACTGCATTTGGTCAGTCATGGCCATGTGAGGTAAAAGTGAGAAATCCACAGAGACTTAGTAAGGTTTGCGCTTGTGTTTCTGAGCTGAAAAGGAGATGTGAGGTTTGCTCCCCCTTGTACCTCAACAGTTGTTGGCTCATAGCTTTATGGAGCAGGCGAGAGTAACTGCTCCATCATCTTCCTGAGAGATTCTGTTCTGTGACTATTTGATACTGGATGGTTTTATCCAGCCAACAGTGAATGAGCTTAACATTTTACTACGTTGGTTCAAAAACAATGCTCATCAGACATCAGAGCAATGTACAGCCTTTTGGGTTTTCCAGTTTTGATGTGAGATTGGGTGGACTTTCTCCTTGAGCACAGCCCTGCCCCCAGGGGCAAAGGCACCAGGAGCTGTAAGGAAATACTGGAGGGCAGTGCGCATGGGAGTGTGTTTTGGTTAAAGAATGTTGCATGCTCGAACCCTTAGAAAAAGGCGGAAAATTCTGTTTTCCTTTCTTCTTACATTTGCTGGTTGGTGTTAAGAGAGAGTATTACTATAAATTAAAAAACTTTAAACAAAAGCTTTATGCAACTACAAAGAGCAGAAAAACAGACTTTCCTCAGCAGTCTTGACCTCTACTCTCCGTATCATGTTGTTGGAAGTACTTGTCTGTCTGGCTAATGGGAGGTGTGGGGGTTTGTTTTGATTTAACTCCTTTTCCTTGAAAAATCATTTATTCACAGTAGTTCTTATTCTGTAAATTTTAAATCGCCTTACCTCTTTTAACGTTTACATTTATCCCTTACTGAGCTCTTGTATACCCCTATAGTCCACATTGCTGTGGTTTAAAATGTTGTTCAAAACTTCTGAATTGTTGTTGCTTTGTCAGCAAGGAAAGCTGCGTTTACGTTTGTAACTGTGAATTGGATTGCCGTGACATATGGGAATGTGTATACAGAAGGAAAAACTGCAGTGGCTTACATTTTTGCATCTCTTAAGCTGGTAGCACTGGACAGTGAAAAGTAAGTTCTTCTGGAGTTTTTGCAGTGGAGTGCCACTATAAGGCAGTATTTTTTAAGTTAAAGTGTGTATGTTTGGTGGGGGGGGG
>Ga0065711_1007931_pt1 | contig 19931 bp, 9 predicted proteins | sample Hoacrofraction12_FD_59098 | JGI IMG/M metagenome (GOLD analysis project Ga0065711, IMG submission 59098) | Hoatzin crop microbial communities from Cojedes, Venezuela - Epithelial fraction 12 v2 (version 2) | ecosystem: Host-associated > Birds > Digestive system > Esophagus > Crop | place... | reverse complement strand
AAGCACAGGAAGTTCCGTCTGAATATGAGGAAGAACTTCTTCCCTCTGAGGGTGACGGAGCCCTGGAACAGGCTGCCCAGGGAGGTTGTGGAGTCTCCTTCTCTGGAGATATTCAAGACCCACCTGGACATGGTCCTGTGCAGCCTACTGTAGGTGACCCTGCTTGGACAGGGGGCTTGGACAAGATGACCCACAGAGGTCCCTTCCAACCCCTAACATTCTGTTATTCTGTGAAAGGTGGATAAAGCCTGGTCTGGCTCTGTCCTCTCTCTGGCTCTCAGTGATACTGTGCTGTTAATGCACTGACTCTAATAGGTATGCAGAATAATTGATTTAGTATAAAATGTGATGACATAGATCATGAAAGCAAGCTATTACTTCAAATCAAAATTCACTTTTGATGAACGCAATAGGCTGTTTCTGATACTCAGTAGTAGAAACAAAGAATAAATACAGCTGAGGAAGATCAGAACTCTTGAAAGGTGAGTTCCTACCATTATCCCTTGCATTTATTGATTTTTATAAAACACAGGATCCACACTTACTGTAACCCTGTCATTTAGTAACATGAAAATTAACCTTGCTTATAAGTGGGAAGTTAAAAAAATACCACTATAAATATTTTATCCCAGTAGTAGTCTTCATTTTGAAACTAAAAGGAAGTAACAGTTCTTGACATTTGTAATGAACTTTGCATCTTACATTTCCACAGTAATGATTTCCACAGTGAGCCATAATCTCTCTGGATGATTCCATCCATATTATCTCAACTCAGAGAATTAAATAGAAACCAAAACCAAAATCATTGAAGATACCGGGAAACAATCTTGAAGAGAATTTGTTTAACACAATATATGCTAGAATTTTCAGCTGCTGAAGGACAATTTAATTCCTAGATAAACCAAAAGCTTTGTTATTCTTTACAACTCAGGATAGATTCTGATCCCTTCTCATACTAGCCTGACTATTCAGAACAATATGTGGGTTCACTTTCTTCCTTAGAGGAATATAATATTTTTCAGAATGAGGATATTTTCCTAACATTCCAAAATCCAGTGGATATCACATGAAAGAAGGTAATACACTACAGCAAATAAAAGAACTGGGGACTACATTTTGAAAAGAGTAAAAGTGAATCTATACAATCAAACAGAATATAAGAATATCAAAAAAAGAGAGTGCTTCTTACTCTGACTCATCTGTGTAAGTAAGAAAAGAGATAACTAGGGTTATTCTATTAGCTTACTGATAAGGACTGGATTTTTTTTTTTTTCCTATTTTTCATACACTGGTTCAAACTTCTTTATCTGCCCAAGTAATTCTTGTATCTTTAGTTAGAGTTTTTATAGAATTTTCTGGGACTTTCACCAGCTAGGAGCAACATCTAGCTAGAAAGTAACCTCTTTTTTACCTGTCCCAAGGAGACTATTAAAGTGTAGTTATGCACGTAAAAAAAGAGGTAGGGAAGTGCGAATGCCCTGCTGGAAGGGAAATCCTTCCATCTATACCAAAATAAAACTTACAGAAATAAAAAACATTTATTGGGAAGGAAATAGACCAATGTCTTTTTCTGAGAGAATTTTTTTCAAAGATCTTTGGACACCAGAGCTGGAAAATGGAAATGAGTTCAGAAATGCACGTATTATACAGTGACAGAGAAAGGAAACTGTCAAAAGCAAAGCTACCTCACTTCCCATTTTTTACGTGGTTGAAGGAAAAGTGGTTCACTGTGGATATAAAATAATTAACAAAATGCATGATGTATTCAATTTGTTTTATTTTCTATAAGAGGGAGACAAGAAGAAGGGGCAGACCAGGACGGCTCAAAGTCTTCTCTGGGAGTACTGAAGGCAGCTGCTATAGAAGTAACACTTCCTGCTATGCCTCCTGGCTCCCTTTGATTCATTGGGAACTTTACACCAGCTACTGCTCCTGCCACTTAATGATATGCTTATCATTATTAGTTTATCTCTTTGGGGGAGGAGGAAGCTCTGGCACATATTTCTTTTTCAGAGCCAGTGGTTACAGATGTAACACTGAGTTACAGTGTTACAGAGTGTGAACCAGCAAGGGGGGCAATTATGCCAGGTGGAGGAAGGATGCTGAGCCATGGAATGAGATGGCAATTGTACTTTCATAGAGCAAATGGGTTATGAGAGGGTAATTAAAGGAAGAAACTAAAGAAAGTGCATCATGAAATCCAGGGAAGTAGAAATAAATAAAACTTTTTTTTTCTTTTCCTGTACAACAAGCTAGAGCACATCATAGGGGTTATTCTTGCATAAAGTCTCTGAATATTAAGAAAAGATCAGAAAAAAGCATCCTAGAAAGGTGAATTGCCAATTGGGTATATTGTTAAAATGTATTTAACAGAACAGAATTAATAGTTCTGTGTTTAACTATGATACAGCGGAAAAGAGTTAAAAAAGTTTGTAGAAATAAATTATTTCTCACACTTCCATCAGTATTCAACTGCTATTTAAAAAAACACAATACAAAGCCACCAACCCCCCAACAAACAAACAAAATTCAAAACAATAGCTGTTGTACTTTCTATAGTATAGCTGGAATTTTTTTTTTAAAAGAACCTACTTACTTTAGGGAATCAAAAAACAAAAAGGGTGTTAGGGATAAGAGAGATAGAATAATAACTGTTCCAAGATTTGAGAAAAAAAGCCCATTTTTCACAGTTGTCACCAGAGGAATCTGTGCACGACTTGCATTGTTTGAAATATTCATAAGTGATCCACAAAGGGGAACGAGTAGCGAAGTGACAAAATTTGCAGATGACAGAGAATGATTCAGGACATTCCAAGCTGAAATACACTGTGAAAAGTTGCAGAAGGTTTTCATGATGCTAAGTGACAAGGAGATACAATGGCAGATGGAAGACAATTCTTGTCACATGCAAAGCAATACACACAGGAGAGAAATTCTCACTGTACATAGATACAGTCAACCTCTAAATTAGTTTTTTCCAGTCTGGAAAGGGATCAAAGTGTCATTGGTCCTGGTCTCTTCAGAAATTCCACTCAGCAACAGAGCTGTCATAAAGGCACATGGAGTATTACTGTTAAAAACAGTAGAGAAAAAAACACGGAAAACACTAAACCAAAGTAAAAAACGTACTGTGCCTGTACAGAAGTCCTTTTCTCCACCTGAAAAAGGAGATATTATGAAAAAAAGACAGGTAAGAGCAAAGTCATAAAGGGCTTTCTCTATAAAGGACCAGCAAGGAGACTGGGACTTTTCAGATGAGAAAAGTGAGGGAGAGTATGACAGAGGTATGCAAAATCATGAGCTGCACGGAGAAAGAGAATGAGGAATGGTCAGGAGAAAACTCTTGCATTATTCACTCTGAGAAACAGAAAAATAAGTAAGCTGGTCTGAAACTAACAAAATAAAGCACTTTTTCATCCAGTATATGATTACACTGTGGAATTCAATGACACAGGATTTTCAGAAGGTCAGACACATAAATGGGTTCAAAAGCAGACACATTTGTGGAAGAAAGTTCCCTTGGCAGCTGTTAAGCACAATGCTATAAATCCATCCCGCAGCACAGATTACAACAGTTGAGAGGAGGTGGGAGGTCTTGAGGGACATACCACTCTGAACACTACTTTGGTATTTCAGCAGGTAGTTTATGTATCAGCTTAGGAGAACAAGGACAACCACATAACCATCTGCAAAACCTTCAGTTCTTTCACCACTTGTAAAGTTGACTTTGATGCTGGTGCCATAAACTTCAGAAATACTGGCCTGTGTCTTTAAAGTAATGGCCCTCTGCACAACTGTTCATGGGTTGTTTGTTTACTTATTTAAGGTGTGTGAAAACAGCCTTTAATTGGCAAACGGGCACAACAGATGATTTTCAAATCCATAAAACTCCATGGACCAAATTCTGCTCCTCAACATGCTACCAATGGTCTGGAACTGAAAGTAAACCTTTTTGTGGTAAGTCTCTTTTTATTTCAATCTACTGATTAGATGTGCTAAACACCAAAATGATCTCCTGGCAAAAGGTGTATTTTTGTTTTACTCTCTGTTGCTGTCTAATTTATCTATCCAAATACCTACTTGTAGCTTTTTATTTCATGTACATCTGAAAAGCTTTAAAAATGATAGTAGTGACTCTTGCTATCACTGGCCTGCCCTTTCTGACTGTTTGGGTAGACATTAGTCCTGTATTTCATCACAGTCAGACTGAAGGTAAGCTGACAAAAGAAGTTCATCATGAGTTTTGCAATATATAAAATGCAATGCCTATTGCCTTGTATCCCTCATAAGCTGTAAACTGTGATTTAATACCCTCTTAAGTGCCTTTCACTAACCTAAACATGTTCAGCTCTTGAATCCCTTCCTTGTGAGAGTACTCCTGTTTGGAGGAAGCTGGGACATCGTTTATATAAGCAGACAAAGGCTCACAATGTTGTCTCGGAGAACTTTCTATTAGTCTTTGGAAAGTTGCCATATTCCAATTTAAAGTAAAGGGCACCAGACTGAGCTGAGGGGGGTGAAGAAGGGAATTAAAAAGACTAATTCAGCTGTAACCACAAATGGGGGTCTGACTCAGGATTTAGCTTTGGCAGGGCACTCCAAACAGAATTTTCTCAACCAGGCTAAGGAGGAATCATTTATTTTAACACGCCCAAGTGATAAAATATCTAAACACTGAAGTTAGTTATTATATTTACCAGGCACAGAGGAATACTGATATAATACAAGTGGCACATAATGTTTTGTAAGTGATATGCTATAGTCATGCATTTTAGTATTTTCTATACTGCAGTCAATTTTGCATACAACAAATGTTCCCCATCAGCTCTCATTTCTGTTCTTCCCCCTCATTCCCACCCCTTGGCATTCCGGGAGTGAATGTTCTATTACTTCTTTAGCAAGCTAAAGCAGATTTCTCCTCTTTTTTTTTTTTTGTGCAGGTTTTTTTTAATTTGGCTAGTGTAAGCAGGAATGCTGCAAAATATTATATTCATCCTAAATCTGCTTTCTTAGTATTTAAATTTACAGCAAATCAACCCTTGGCTTCAGACTACCTCATAAAGGCTTAAAGACATACACAGCTGGTTACATACAACCATAAACTCCATGTTTTCTAACTGCAAAATTCTTGGCTAACCTCTTTCTCAACTTCATTCCAAAGTGCCTATTAATTTAGATGATTCAGATCTGTAGCTTTCCATTCTCCTTGGAAATAGTATAACTGTTCTCTAAATTGTAGCCAAACTGCTTTCATCATTACCTATGGTTCTTGTCACCAGCACTAGGAACTGGTGTTCCAAGAAAGAAATCCCAGATACCACTGAAGTTAATGGGTCTGATCCTGTTCTAAGTAAATATAAGGGAAATTTGATTCCAACACAACAAATCAGAGGTGCCCAGAAGATCAGGAGCATTGAGTTTTGACCTCTAATTTGGTGTGACCTTCCTTCACTTCTTTCAGCTGTTCCATAAATTGAGTCTCAGCTGGTAATTACTGAATAGCTCAGTCCTTTTGTATTCATTTCTCTCTCTCCCATTTCACAAATGGAATTGATCATTGCCAAATGCTGCAGAGTTGTTTGGAGTAAGAGTCCTGGCATTAACAATCCTGGCGGTCCTGTTAGATTTGTTTAGTTTCTCTTCTAATCTCTGTACCCAATCCCAACTTCACAATTTGCCAATCCAGAAAGGTTCAAAATACTCAAACAAAAAAATATCCCACACTGAAATGGTTTGATCTGCTTAACTTGATATATTTTTTTTTCATTCTGACTCATTCACTCATTTTGTTTTTTTTTGCTAAATGGTTAAACTAGTTGTGTTGCCTGTGCTCCACCTTCGCCATGCATCTTTCGTGTGTCACAAGCACACTGTGTGAGGCAGCAGGGAGGCTTTGGCGTACTGATCCTCTTTGCTGTGCCTGCATATGTGTCCTAGGATAGGAAGGCCATGTGAAATTATTGTGTCCAGGTGAGAGTTTAACTCCTCTGCCACCTTATTTGAAAAAGGCCTGGCACTGAGATTAAAGCACTGGCATCTTCCAGGATCTGATGTTACCCAGGGGAACTGCTGCAGGGGAAAGCGGTGAGGATGAAAGCCCTGGCTGGAAAACTCACAATGCCTGCAGACTCCACTGCACAATCTGGATAATGTTTGAAATTCGTCCTTCTTACAGAAATGTCATGTGTTTTAATTGTGTCAGAAGCACAGTTCAGTTCTTGCTTGATCAAATGATCTACTTTGAATCAGCTTGTATCTTACTGGGTGGTGTCATTATGTAAATGTGCATAATTTCTCTCCAGAAAGAAAAGAAAAAAAAAAACCAAAAACCAACACAAAAGTAAGGATTTTGTATTAAAATGTACGAAAATTTGGGGCTAATTCTGAGAGATATTGAAATGGCTGTTTCTATTCATATGGATGGGTATTCAGCTCTGTGGAAATCTGTGCAAGATCTCTGCCAATCTAGGATTTAGCGAGGTTAACCTCCTTTCAGGCCAACATTATTTGAGGCTGACAGCTCCTTTTTATCTCTCAAAGTTATTACTGCCTTTTAGTAAAGGCTTTCTCAAACAGAGAATAACATCTTCTTTTAATCCCAATTTAGGAAAAGTTAACTGTATACACTCATTCAAGTTCCACTGGGATCTAATCACATTCCTGAAAGCTATTCTGAGTAGAAATCCTGAGTTGTGGCCTTCATAAACATTGTATAAACTAAATGTAGTCTCCCAATATGTTCAATAACATGCCAAAGGAGCTAGCAGCATTGAAATCTCACATAATATAATTTTGCAGTTAAACATTAAAACAAGGCAAAATAAATATCAGGGGTAGAGTTTCTTTCATTTACATTGCCTTTTCTTGACACTAATAATTCACATCTGATTTGGATTTTGATAATATGTATTTGTAAGTGTTGGAGTAATTTTCTGAACACATTTTGGAGCTAAAGGCTATTCAATTCTTTCTGGTTCTTCTGCTGACAAGCTGTTTTGATTTGATTATTTTTCATTTAGCTTGTCCAACTAGGAAGAGACATGGTTAAAGCAAGCTGATTTTCCACCTTTACATAGTGTAATCATGACTCAGGAGACAAGTTAGTAACTGCTGGAAAGTAGACCTATATATGTTGAAGAACCAGAAATCCAAGGGTTCAAAAGCAGTAAAGCAAGGAAGATAGGGGGATCTAGGCAGTATTTTGTATCTTTCTGGTTTGTGCATATCTCACTTTTTGAAGTTAACACACAGAATACATCTCGCATCTGTGGCACTTCTCTCGCCCATTTCAACTCAGAGTCCCTCCAGGCTCAGTTACTATTTCTTCATATAAACTTCACCATTTTTTACCTATTTTTTTTCTTTTCTTTTTTTTTTACCCCCTCAAGGGAGCAACAGCAGTAATAGTAGGTAAAGCGGATAGAACATGGCTGAGCTCATCTCCTTTTTGGATATCTTGCTTACACAGGAATTTTTTTGTGAGCACAGATATTTTATTTTACGCTTGTTGCTCTCATAGAGGGAGGAAGGAGAGGTGAGCTCTATTGTTGGGGAAAGTCTCATTTCTGGTATGACTTCAGTGTTGTCTTTGGTCCTTCATGACCTCAAGCACATGCTATGTCTTTAACTCGTCTTGTGGCTGTTTCAGACATTTATAACGTTTTGTCATACTGCAGTAGTTGTCTAAATCCTGTCGGCTGTCTGAATGCTGATGGACAGTGGTTTGAAATTTAAAGAAGAAAAGAAGATAAAAAAGCAGTTTACAGGTTATTGATTTTCTACACAATTAGCCTGCAAACCTTCTAGACATTTATAACACTATTTAACAACAACAATAATTAAGCAATGGTCAATGTAGATTGATTTCTTTCATTATTTAAACAGTCTAGCACTGGAGTATGATGCCTCAGTTAAATAACACTGAATTTCAGGTTTTGCTGGTGATTATAGCTGTTGTGCTTTTTTTTAACAAGAGATTTATTTTAGTACTAGTCTCCTTTTGCTTTTAAATCTTAGCCTGGCGTCCTGCATAGTATAACAGCTATCTCGTTAGCTTAGATGCAGTCACATGGGAAAGAGTATATACCATGGGTGTAGACATATGTGTGTGTCCCTGAGCACACTTTACAATACCAGTCTTACCAGTCCAAATCCTTAGACATGAAAGTAAACATATGAGGGACGAACACTATAGTGGAGAAATTTACAGCCTGCAATAGAGGTAAATGGAATGGGAACAGGTAATTAAAGCAAATTCAGAGATAAATATCAACTTTGATGGGTGATGTATGAAAGCTGTGTAATTTCTGTGTTGAAAGCAATATTTTTGAATATTCACACAGAATTCAGGTCCACATGAAAAGACTTAAGTCTGATTGTCCTCTTGCATGTCCTTACTTTAAATGGTAATTTGCTGTTCTGACACTAAGAGAGTGATATTGGGCTGAACTTCATAGAAGTGCTTGGTGAAATGAGTCCTCAGTTCTACAATGATTTCTATTCTTTGATTCAGATAACCAGCTGAAGTTGCTAATAAATATGTGAAGATGATAAGATTAAAAATGGCATTGAGAAGCAACAAAATCTACAGTTGTATTAATAATTTCACACTCAATGCAAGATTGTCAAATTTTGTCAGCCAGCCTTGTGTAAAATGAAAATAGCATCTTTTGACAAGTGAAGTAGCATATTTAGGCTAAGAGAACAGTTTGTCCATTCTGTCGTGTAAATACAGTTGGGAAGCAAAATGATGGGGAAAAACACTATAGAGAATTTCATATAAAGCTTAAATCCAGGGTAGGGTTCAGCTCTATTATTGTTGTTTAAAAGCTGGAAGTATGAATCCAAGCTAGGAATCGGGTTCCCCCAGTGAATGGTCCATCACACACTAACACAGAACTTTTGCATAGACTGGAGGCTTTCCCTCTGACGGTTCTTTACATTTTTCCAATGGTTATAAGGGAAACACAAGATAACTAGCTCAGGTTTATACATATAGCTTTTAGATGATTCCAGGTTGGATTAATTTCTCCCTGCACTGTAAAATCTGTTTCTTGGTAAATCAGAGTAATTATAACCGTGCTTGGACTTTGACCAGGAAAGTATTTATAGACCAAGAATGAGAAAAATAACACTATAACATTACTTGCTTTACTTGCTTTCTGGATGTGTGTCTCTGCTCCCTAAGATGCTTCTGTGATATCATACTGCCATAAGTGCGATAAAGGCTGCTAAGAGATTGGCTGCTGTGTTAGGGGAAACATCCCAGTTTGGATTCCTCTATCCTAGGCTGTTTCATTGATCACATCACCATTATTTCTATGCGCCCCAGAATCCTGATTTTATTTATACATTCAACATCCCAGTGTGGAGAGAAAGGTCTGTTATTGCTGAAAATAACAGGAATTGATTTTAGGAACTGAAACGTGGAGCCCAAAGGGGCATAGTCTGTTCCAAATCTCTACATATTTTCCATTTTATACAGGTGGCCTGTACTGTCCATGAACCATGGTTATGAGGTACCAGCTTAGACTTTCCCTAGCATTAATCTAAACTGGACATTAGTAAAGAGGTGTCTCAAATTGTCACCTGCTCTGGGACTGTAGACTGTAACCTGCACACAGCCCTCATCTACAGAAGCAACAGGGCCAGCGTCACAGCCTCTCATTTGCTTCATGTTTCATGGGAAGGTGCTTTGCCCCATGCAAGATTCCTGATCTTCTCCCAGAATGACTTTAAAATCTTTCCTTGCAAAGTAAAGGGGCAGTATGTGGTTTCTAAAACTTAGTAGCTGCTGGCATGCCTGTTAGCCAGCTGTTTTAACCAAAATGCTAATATTTTCTACTGGAAAGGACCAGTGCCACTCCATTTTGTGTAGCACAGAAACTCTGTAATACAGAGCCTTCTTTAGCTTAAGACCAAAGTGCTCTCAAAAAGCACCATGTGTTTGCCTTGTGGAACACAGAATTCCTAGCAATCTTAATTTTACTTACTGCCCATGGATTTATTGGAGTCCCATCTGTGGTCCTCTGTTAATGAAGAGTCTGACATGCAGCCCAGCAAAGAGACACACGTTTTGACTCTTCTTGAAGGTTTATGTTTCATAAATTTTGACTTTTTTTATTCAAGTACACACAGGGATTAAAATATGCTATTGAATTGTAGGGTTTTTTACTCACATGTATTTCAACCAGAGGTGGGAAGAAAAAGTACTGTAGAAATTGAGAATGATTGAAAATGAAGAGAACCATTTTCTCTTGACCATACATTAAGCAAGAATAAAGTAGAGGCCTTGCTTTACTTTCTATGAAGTACAAAGCATATGTTCAAGTATTAAAAAAAGTATTAAAAAAAGGCTTTTTAACAAGAAAAAAAAAGCAGAGAGTAAAATGCCATGTTCAAGAAGGAAGACTTGTTGAAGTATGAAAGGGCAATTTGCCAGAAGAATTATGCTTCTGAAGGAAGCAGAGCATGCCAATTTTCAATCCAAAACATAATGTCTGTAGCTGAGGTCTTAACTTCTGGAACAAAGGAATTGTATGCTACATAATGCTTGTAAAACAAGCAAGTAATCTCTGCACACGCCTGTTTTAGAAATGAATGGAGCATTCCCATTTCATAAATGAGTAATAGTGAGTCCTGAACATTTTTAATTAGTTTGCTCAGCTCCACGACAAGGAGACCAGAAAAAGAACAAGAATGTCACAGTAGTAAGACCTCGTAATCTAAAAACACCAAACCAAATGCACGCTGTCTACATTCTGCAGCAGAGTAACCCTGAGATCATCATTCTTAGACCTGCCTCCTGTATAAGTCCCAAACACAGCACAATTGCCTCTTTCAGAGCAAGTGGGAACCAGACTCGATCACACATGTCAACACAATGCCCTGCCAGGCACCGGGAGCTGAGACAGACGCTAGGCAGAAAATGCCATTTTGCAACCTCTCTCGGACTGCTGTCTTTGAAGGGGATAGACATTGTTAATGGCTTGGTGTAGAAGAATTTAATCCTGTGGTCTACACAAAAACCTACATAAATAAGCAGATACTGTCATATACAGAGCAGAAGATAGTAAAGAAACTAGCGTGAGTATAAGTTGACTATTTATAAACAGTAGTTTGAGTAGTAATGCAGTCTCTCTTCTTCCACAAGGTAATGGAAATACTTGTAACCTCAGACAGCTTTACAGCAAATCCGTATTGTTTAATCAAGACAGTGATGGAGCATAGTATATTGCCCAAGAGTTCTGGTCACTGCACACTCTTCCTCTTCCTGGCAGAAACAGGGGTAGGTGTTCTCTGTACTTCATAGTGCTGATTCACAGCACATCCCCCCCATATGTGCCCACATTTCAGGCCCTGAATCTCATTCAGAGAGACCAAGTTGTACCCGTATTACCTAGCTGTTTTCACAGCCTTGGCAACATGAAAGTTCTCATGTCCCTTTTGAAAGACCTGGCCAGTCTTTCATGTATTAGTGTCACAGAAGAAACATCACCTCTGTGACCTATGAGAAGTTGCATAACAACAACATAGTCCAACCCTTAGTAACAAATTTATTAATTGGCCTTACAGTGATCTTATACCAAGAAAGAAGTGGGACAGGCACCAGTCCATGTTGGGGGCTCTATAGAACCTCTGCTATGGCAAGCTGGGCCAACTCTGTGTCTCTTATGAGTGCAGTGGTTGGATACTCATGTTGGCACTGACATCTTCACCTGAGCTTTCAAATGAGCTCTGCTAATCATTCACCATTTGGTTGAAACTCTCAGTTGTTCATGATGATCTCCAACAATTATAAACCTCTATTATAAAGTCTGACACTTGCTATAAAGGGCAATCAACAATTATGTGGTGGTGGAAGTGTGTGACCCTTGAGATGGAATGTATTTATCTGTGAATTGCTGGTTTAGAGGTACATGGCCACATATCTGATCCTGTGTGACAACCTGACCTTATCTCTGCAGCAACAGCTTGGTAACTTTGTGTGTATCCACTCCTGTCAAGTAATTCTCAGACAGTAATTGATCAGCCCAGACTCCTACACATTGATGATACACTAATTTCATAAAAACAAGTCTCCTGTTACAGAGGTCACTGTGAATGCTAGCTACACCATCACAAGGATTGCTCATCTATCTACTTTATCTTTGGGGTTGGTGTGTACTTTCTTCCTCTCTGGTTCAACATGCTGCCTGAAAAGAAATCAATGAAGTCCTTAAATCCTGCAGACTGAGTATTTAAGTGGCAGGTCTGGTACGGTGTGCTGTAAACATGTCCTGGAGATTCCGAGATAATCCAGAATTATCCACATGAGATTTCACAGTATGTATGTGCCCAACTGGAAGGTATATACACTGGGTCAAGGCTTAGAGGACCCTGAATACAAAGTCAGAGCTGCTCTGAAATTTGCTGAGTAAATGATGCAGACACAAACCTTGCAGTCAGTATGAAAAGAACACCCCAGTGACAGAAAATACTCATCTGTTGCCAATTCTGAAACAATGTTCCTTTTTCCAAATGTGGTGATTTAGCTTTTTTTCTTTGGTGGAAAACTTAAGGGCTATTTTCGTACTTCTGAAGAAAACAGCTTAGAGTTAACTGCCAATTCAGGTCCTTCAGGGCATTTGTTTTGCCGGCAGCAGTTTAATAAAGAGTCTTGGCTTATCTTCTCTTCACCTCCACAGTGTATGCTGTTATTGCCAGTCCACAGATAAACTCAGCTTTGTCTCGGGAGGCTAGAGACGGCACGTGAGATGTGGATAAAAGGAAAAGAAAACTCTTTTTGAGAGCTAGATGTGATTAATCACTGGCTGATATTCCCTCCACTTCTTTATAGGTTTATTGCATAGAATTGGTGAGTAATCCCCCTGAAGGGCTGTAATTTGTAAAAAAGTTGAAGTGAACAATATTGTGTTAAAGCAAAACAATGCAGCATAAAGGAACACAAGCCAATGAATACACACAAGGAAGATCTTATGGAAGTAAACAGATAAAAATTCAATTTGATGAGATTAATTATACTCTGTAGGGCTTTTCCTGCCTCATAGAAAATCTGTTTCGGTTCCCTGTAGATATGGATAATGCTTAATGGAGACCTGTGGGTTCTGGACTATAGTTATGTCGTGGCTGTCTATGCTTTTCAGTGACCTAGTCATAGGTGTGGAAAAGTCCTAAAATGAAACAAAATTCAAAATACTCTGCTTTTAAGGCAGAAGTACTTTCCAGTGCCTACCTTTCTATTTTCAATAAAAGAAGAAAATACCGATCTATCAAAACTATGGCATTGCATTCATGACATGCACAGCTGGCTCAATACAAAGCAACTGCGTAACTCATGACAGATCAGATGAAAGTTTTCCACCACTGTAAAATATATTTTTTACCTAAAAGTTTCTTGGCAAGAAAATATCTCGATCACCTGCCTGAGGGAAATCGAGGAATTGGTTTTGGTTTGACAGACTTTTATCTCTGTAGAAGTAGTTACTCTTCAGAGGTCGTGTTCCTAGGAGGTAACAAGCGTTGCTATAACTAGCATGTCTCTCAACATCAAATAAGAGCAGGCTGAAGTATTCAACCTTGTATGTGACACAGGCATGCAAAGGAAAGTAGTTTGTGAAAATAGTTCAGCCACCTTTGTGATTTGTCCTAGACCATTGCCATACCTCTGCAGATATTCATAATAAGCTTTGAAAACTCCAATAGTGAGCTCTGTCTTTACAAATGGATTAGATTCTTTGGGGGTATGGGATTTTAAATCAAACTTATAAAGAAAACTGTACCAAATATCGCCTATGAAGTGGTTTTTTGTTGCTAACTGTTACACAGTTTCATAGCCTTCTGATGCTGAACAAGAAATGAAACATTCCAGATATGTCCTCTATATTATAATTACCATTTTTCAAAGTATTCTGAATAAACAAGAATCTTTTTCATTCCCCGTTCACAATCTGTTATGTTTTCTTTCAGATGAAACACCACACCACTGTACTGGCATTTCTAAAAGGAGAAACTGGGTTTGCTAGCATGATTGTTTCATCTGCAGACATTACAGCTGTTGGCCACATGCTTTCCAGAACTAACAGCTGTAAAAAAAAGATTTTGCACATCAAGCACAGGTCATGTGGTTAGTGCACAAGCCCATTCACAGGTTCTGACTTTACTAGCAATTAAAACAATAATAGCATAGCATAAACCTCACTCTGAAAAGTGTTGGGTTTTTTTCCTGCTTGACAGAGGTTTTTCAATTTTCATTTAAAACATTTTACTGTACAATATGCATACAAAAGAACGGATCAGTGATTCAAGCTTCTTGTTGATACAGATGACAGCAATTCATAGACTTAGAACTATATAGAGTTTTGGAGGTATTTTTCCAGGCCTCACCTTCCCTGATGGAAGGATATTTGAGATCCCTTCTAATCTCACCTAATCTATGTTATGAATCTCTGCACAGAGAGTTCTTGCGTTCATGCTACTGTTCTGCTTTAATAATTCCCCATTCTTCAAAACTTACTCACAACAACTATACCCTTGCTCAATCTTTATTTCAAAAGTATAAATCTAAATGAAGTCTTTGTGTCCTGTGATTACCCAAATTACTCATTTCCCCATTCCCTTTTATATTGAATGATTTTGAATGCAGGTCACTAGAACTGTTTATAGCATTCCTGACAAGATCTTACCAGTGCCTAGTATGAATAGTGTCAGTGCTTTCCTATCACGGGTGAAGGTATCGCACCCAGGAGATCTTCAGACTTCATGACACTGAAGACTTTAGACATCATGTGATCACTTTATATCTAGGCCACCTTCCTGTTCTGTTATTTCCAAATGAGTGTGCACCTTACAGTAGAGGCGTTACCAAATGCATGCATTTCTAGTATATACTATTAAAATTCATCTCATTTATTCTCTGTCTGAACCAGTAATTTCCCATGAGGCACTGTCTTCAATGCTTTACTGGAATGAGAACCACATCTTTTACATCTTGATGTTATTCATGAGCTGTGTTCTTTTCCATAAGGCAGCAGATACCAGTATCTGTGCAGGGTTCCAGTGCCTGTTGACAACATCAGTGAACAGAAGATATTTTATCTCCTTGTTAGTTAAACGGGATGCTAAATTGGGTCCTGCAGGATATGTTAGAGGAAATGTTCCAAAAAACTGATCCTCATAACAAGGATAGGACGTGTTTGTTTGTAAAGTATATATACTTCAGGAACACTGGGATATAAAGGAAGCAAGACAAGGGATTTGAAAGACTTTCCGTCTGCATTTCAATGCACTTATTTATAACATGGAAGAGTGATTTTTTCTGTAATTCCTGTGTTTTCTATATACTAGGACTACATTCCATTTGATAGAGGTCGTTATTTTAAAAAACAAATGCCATGTACCCCAAACTCCAAAAATACTTGCATTCCCGAAGGACAGAAGAATGACAGTACTTGTGAAGTCTATTTAAGCCTTTGACAGAGGTGTGCAGAAAAGCAGGAGCTCTGTTTTCTTGCTATGGTAGGTAACAGATTTCCATGGGGAAGTCAAGTATGATAGACAGACAGAGATGAGAAAGTAGAGAGCTAAGAGGGAGAAAAAGAGTTTTGGAAACAAATATGAACTGCAGATCTTCCAAATTATTGGACACAGTCCTACAAGACAAGGACCTGATAATATCCAGAAGTTCTACAATACTGTAAGATCAGACCTCTCTGCTCTTATTTCCCAGCCTCAGAAGAACCGGTACTACCAATAAAAGAGTGGACCCAAACCCTCATCTGTGATCTGTCTTACTTCTTTCTACTCCAAGATAAATTGAAAAAGAGAGCCAGGAGGCCCTCTCCCAAATATCCTTTGTAGTTTTTTGTATAAAATTCTGTAGCAATTATAAACAAAAATGTTTCTATACCAAAGGGGTTCTGTCTTGTCTAAATTAAACGGAAACAAGTACCTACACAGATCAAAAGAAATTGAAATAGCACTGAGACTATTCATATGTAGAGGCCAGCTGTATGCATAAACTAGGTGGCTTTCATATAAGCCACAAGTGGATCAGCAAGATAAATAACAGAAGTCAGTATTGGTGTTTATTTACTTAGCTGTTATGAAAAAACACAAGTGAAATCCTGAGGAACTAGAATGGCTTTATGACAGTTCATGTGTAAAAAGATCATGTACTGGAATGAGTGACTGATAAAAATTGATGTAGTAGTATTTTGCAAAAAATTCATTTCTGTGAAAATTTTGGTAAAGTTATGTTTTTCCCCTGAAAAATCATTCTTAAAAAAAACCCACAGGAGACAGAAGGGACAGAGGATTTGCAAACAGAATGATACATAGTTTTTACATTTATGAAGCAATTTTAAATTTTTTCAGTTCAAAAAATTTTTTGCACTAAGGCTTTTCAAAGTTTCTATAATAAATTACATGTTTCTGTAAGTAGGGAAGTCAAAGCCAATTGTTTTTATTTGCCATTATGTAGAATTTTAAAACTGGAGGAACCATTGAATGCAGAATTTCTGAATCTTGAAGCTTTCAATAGGTCGTTGTGAACACATTAGAGAAATATCTAACTTTTCCCTCAGTGAAGGGAAAAAATATTTCTAGAGGTTACCAGTCCTGTTTCCTCTAGGTGTCTAGTCTAAGACAGAACAAATTTACCTTTGGAGATATCATTATTCAAAGACTTTTAATGGACTATAAATGAGAGATGCTAACCAAACTCTTAACTTTTTGTGACCTAATCTTAGATTAAATGAATCCCCTAAAGAACCTGAGAAAGACTTGCATTGGTTTCAAGTGAAAACCCAGCCTTTAAAAAAATGATTGTAAGGAAAAATAGGATGGCCCTGACCATGAGGAGTAAGAAATGAAAAAATAATTATGAACTTGAATAAAGGCAAGTAAATAGTTTTGAAACTTATTCCAACGTATATTCTAACTCAAATACATTGCTCCTGTAGAGGGGAAGAAAGCAGCTTTAGCCTTAAAATACTGTCCACAACTTATGGACCTAAATTTTGACATTCTAATTTCATGTTATATTCAGGTAAGATGCCCTGATTAGCCAAATAAATTGCAGATAAAGTATTCACGCTCTTCTCAGAGACCTTGGCACCTGGCTGAAGATTTGCCTTTCGACCCAAAGATTTGCACTTCCAGGTGGCACAGCTCGAAGTTGTTCTTCCTCTCAGACTGCACATTTTCTGCCGTCACAAGTTTCTTTCTGCATTTTCTGTATCTCCTTCTGTACTTCCATATTCACTTTCTGTGTTCTCTTCCTTTCTTTGCAGATATTTATCCCAGTGCATGTGCGTTGTTTACACAGAGGAACACCTAATTGATTTTACTGCTTTGAAACTTTTAACATTGGCTTTAATTGTCCTTAAAATTATTCAGCACCTTGGAACTGAACACAAATTCAAACTGTAGGATGTCAGTTTTGCTAGATTATCTGTTTTATTGGGTTTGGGTTTTTTTTCGAGTGTTTTTAGTCTAAGTTCATTCCTAACAAAGTCTGCTTCCACTAGCAAACTTCTGCCAGAAATAGATTTCATCCATTTGTGCAAAAAAGACTAATTTTCTCCAATAAGCCTATGTAAAGTAGATCCTTCTTTCGTGACTTTAAAGCAGTTAAGTTTTTAACATGATTGAAACTAGGAAAAATCATTGTGTTTCAAGCTTCTCTTTGTGCCAAAAGAGGTCTTCATTGAAAATTGGATCCGTCTTACCTGGCTGTAGATCTCTAAAGGACAAGAGTCTCAGTCTAACCCAGAGAAGCTGCACTATCCTCCTCAGCATTTGGGTTCTTTTAGCACAGAGGTCAGGGAGAGGTGACCAAGGGTGGCGCTTGCCTGAAGACATATCTGTCCTTGCGCCTTGAGACATCAGGTAACTCAAGTTGCACCAGGACTGCTGCCACAAGTCACCACTCAACACCTGACCAGTCATCACTCAACCACCTCCCCTGAGCAGGTCAAGGGATATTCTTAACTCATCGTGCTTTTCTCTGGCAAATATTTAATTCTTCTCCTTCTTCCACTATGCACTTTCTCTTCTATATTTATCATATTTCCATTACATTTTTCTATCTATCTCATACATGTTGTTCATTAAAGAAATACATTTAGCATAATTCCATTTAAGATTACTGTTTATAAGTACTCTTATGCATCATCATTCTTACAAGTTTATATAAATTGCATTTGCAGTTCCTGGGGAATGATGGCTCATAAATCGTCTGCAGGTTTCGATATTTTTAGTGCTTCCTGTCAATGTCTGGCCATAAATCCTATACCACTGTCATTAGCATCCCAGTTCAACTCTGTAAGGAATTTTTTTCATCACACTAAGACAAGCTTAATGTAGTGATGAATGGTTAAAGAAGAGACTGCTTCCCAGGGCAATTCCCCTTTTCCAATTTTATATATTCACACGGAGAAAAAAAAACAGTTTGTTGTTTAGTTGACATTGTCATAGAATTTTGCAAGTTTTGTATAAATTTTGCAAGTTTGTATGAACATAAGGGAACAAGAAGCTGAATGTCTCCAAACAGTTCCTACATGTTTGTGAACACTTGCCCTCACCGTATTGCAGAGGTTACAAAAGGAGCCTGGGTTCCTTACTTCGTCTACTGAGTGACCCGAAATGAGTCCGTATAGGAAACACAGGATAACTTGGGTGTAGCAAGTGGCTTGGCTGTCGAGAACTCTTTCCATTCTGTTTCATGCAATATCCTCTAGAGGTTGCTGCAGGGTGCTCTGGGATCGTTTTTCTTGTTTTCTTTTTTCTTTATTGTTTTCCCCTTTATTCTTTTTCTGTTACTCTCTTTATTACTTATAGTAGCACTGGGAAATGAGACAGATTTATTCTAATTTCCCTTGACTGGAGTATCTGTTTATTGCCCCCCCCCAATAAATACACAGTCCGAGCTCAGGGCTATAAAATGCTCATACTGTGATTTTAATCCAGAAAAAAAATAACAAACAAACAATAACAAAGGTTCCTCTGGGACTATTCATGTGCTTAAAAATAAGTGCATACTTAGTACTCAAAGTGCTTCATGGCAGCAAGTTGTAGGATCAGCTGGCTTGATACTACCAAAACATTCAAAAGAGTTTCCTACTTTCATTTCTGCAAACAATTCTATTTTACTCTGTTCTGTTCCGAGAGAATGAATCTCCTGTATAAGAAAATGATCACTTGTTTTTGCTTCCTGTGTCCACAGTGCTATTATATAGCCATGTTATTCACAAGACATGGGGATAAAGAAAAGCCAGTTTAGAAAGTTGAGTATCCAGAACGTAACATTTTTTTAAAAATTCAATATTGGAATTACACAAAGTCATAACAACTCCAAATATCCTAACATTACAGTACTGAAATTATATCTTCTATTCTAATTTACTCTCTGATGAAATATGTATAACACACCATCATTTTAAGCCAGGTTTCCAAGGGAAAACTGCCAGCAGGGCCTATTATGTCTGTCCACTTCCAGAGAGTTAATTGTAAATTCTCAATGTACCCTCCAATGTTCAATAATTATTAAAAAAAAAAGTTAAGTTGCTACATGGTTTAAGAAAATTTTAAGAAAACTGATGTGAAATTTGAGTTAATTTCCCTATTGAGGGAAAAGCAAGTAGAGGATAAATCTCACTTGTTATGCTTGATTAACCAGATAGTGTGTTTGTAATTTGGGCTGGTCCTAACACAGATAGCTTCCTTCACAGTTTTTTTTCTAGAAGTTGGCATCACAGTGCAGAGGACAGACTGTGAAAGAGATGATGGCAAATGTAGGGGCCTTGGGGATCTGGAGAGTGTGACAAGGGGAGAAAGTTGAGCTGGGAGGGCTTTTGGATGTAGAGATGAAAAGAAAACCAGTTCCATATCTCATGGGCCTGCTGCTTCTCAAAAAAAAAAAAAAAAAAAGC
>Ga0065711_1037338_pt1 | contig 19933 bp, 11 predicted proteins | sample Hoacrofraction12_FD_59098 | JGI IMG/M metagenome (GOLD analysis project Ga0065711, IMG submission 59098) | Hoatzin crop microbial communities from Cojedes, Venezuela - Epithelial fraction 12 v2 (version 2) | ecosystem: Host-associated > Birds > Digestive system > Esophagus > Crop | place... | reverse complement strand
ACAGAATCACAGAATAGTAGGGGTTGGAAGGGACCTCTGTGGGTCATCTAGTCCAACCCTCCTGCCGAAGCAGGGTCACCTACAGCAGGCTGCACAGTACCTTGTCCAGGCGGGTCTTGAATATCTCTAGAGAAGGAGACTCCACAACCTCCCTGGGCAGCCTGTTCCAGTGCTCTTACAAAACTGCAGCCTCTAGGCAGTATATCTTGTTTGTTCAGGACAAGTCTGATCTGAGATTTTTTTTTTTCTGTACTTTTTCACCTTTCATTTAAGCTGAAGTGGATTTAAGCCTTTCCCTCAAAGTTCCAAAATGTCAAAATCCCAACATGACGCTGAGGAACTAGCTGAATAACCCAGTAAAAGGCACTTTTTAGCATGACCACAATTTTTTACACGTGTATGGAGCGCTGAAGTCTGGGTGAAGTCAAGCAAGCAGGCTTAGATCAACTGATTAAAAAGAGACAAAAATGGAGCATATGTATAAAGCAGCACATCAGAAACAAGCAAAACAGATAGCTGTGTATCTTTAAAACAAATTTGCAACATATCAATTAAGGAATTAAATTTTTTGTGGAATTAGAAAGCAAGGATGACTAATGAGAAAATTATAGGACACAAAAAGATAAATGTACTACTAAAAACTAGCAGTACAAAGTACCAATATGTAAACCAAATGAAAAAAATATATTCCAAAACAGTAGCACACACCACAGGCACCTAAATCCTATCTTAGTATAAGATCAAAGTGTACGTTGAGGAAATCTGTAATTAGCAGTGTCTTCTAAATGAATACAGTAAACAAAAGCTAGTCAGAAGAGTGGGAAGCAAAAGACAGTAGCTCTCATCCACTTTCAAACATTAAGGATAATCAAAATGTTCCTGTTCCTACGAGCTGTTTATATAAGGTAAAGGGAGCTGCAAAATCATGTGGGTGATTTCACAGCCCTCGTCATCTCTCTGAAAAGAATTAAAGCACTCTTTTAATTTAAACGTGAAGGTGTTTCTATAATAACAATACTAAATGCTGTAGCATTAGATGGTCTGAATCCACTGATGAACATAGTAAAACCTAACCGGTGGAACAATGACAAAAGAAAAGCCCAGTGCTTTGTAAGTCAACACCCTCTACAGCATTTTATCCCTTTTGAGATTACATGGGGCAGGCCCAGAGCCTCTTCCTTTCCCAAGCACTGCTGGATAGCGTTTCAGTTTAGTACTCCTAAATCACTGAATTCCTAAATCATCTGATATGCTGATTTTTATCACTATTCTTGACAGCGTTTCTCCCACAGGTAGAAGACGCCAAGAATACTCTTGACTAAAGATGGTGGCAGTCCTGGATTACAGGACTGGGTGAAAAGCTGTCAGTTTTTCCTACCATGATCTCTATTAGATCCACAATGTCTGACAGATAGAGGTTTTTAGAATTAATTACTGGCCCTGCCCATGCCTCACCCTGAAGCTAACAGCCAAACCTAATCAGCATTGTCCTTAACAGAACTCTACATCTTGGTCACAGACATCAATTAAGGATGACATATTTCACATCAGGCTACATATGGCCCTGTGACAGTACACAAGAATTCATTAGGAAGACTGAAAAGTCTAATATCTTTTTTGTAAATTATGATTGTTTCAAAATAAAACTTCAAGGCTAAAAAGAGTTTTAATGCAGAGCAGCCATGTTTTCACAAATGTACCTGGAGATATACCTGAGGCAGAGATGTTCAAAGCCCAGATGAAGGACTCAAAAGCATTTCTTTTTCCTTGCACACACACAAATAGAAAAGATTCATTAGTCCATTTTTTGTCTATGTGTGCTTAAGAGGCTACATTCTTGTGTTTATCTAGATTTCGTTTGATAACTGCAGATCAGGTGATTATTGTAATTCATTAATATTTCCTTACTCTATTTTTCTGAAGCTTCTTCCCAAGTGGTAAGACCTAATTATTCTTAGGATGATCACTGGACGCAATTGCTCCAAACAGTCACTGATAGTAATCATGGTATTATTTCGGATGTACTTGCTGGCTGCAGTTGCTGGGCTCTATTTCCTCTTATTTCTAGTGATGAATAAATTATGTTTGTTTTGTTTTAAATCAGAGAGACTTGGAAATAGCATAATAAGATACGACAGGTTATACCAAAAGTCAACTCTTGAAAATTCTTTTATTTCCCCATGCCAAACTTGAAGATGCCATAAACTCAAATCCTCTACGCCAGCCATAAAATTTTAATGAGCTAAACTAAAATTACTTGTACTGTTTACCACTGTTCTTATTTGTTTCTTAAACTGCTAGATTTACCACGACTGAAATAGATTAGATTGCAAAACGCCATCACTAGTATATTAATACTCTGCTTCAGCATACACGTGAGCATTCTGTTCATCTTGATTATAATTAATCAGTAATCTAGTCTCTTGTTTCTCACTGCCAAATGATAAATTAACTACTAGCTACATTCATGGATAGAATATTAACTTATACAATGCCCTAGGGCTACTTCTGTATGTAGTACAAGATGCCGCGTGAACAGATCTCATTCAAAGCTTTAGTAGAAAAAAAACAGAATAAATCTAGTCAGGATCAGCTGAAAAAATATTGGAGATACCTCTATAAGCAATTTTAATAAGCACCACTGAGATATATAAAGAATTAAATTTAGACATCGCATGGAAGAATTAATTCCTCTTTTAAATGCACAAAATCAAGTACCTTCTATGCAAACAGTTAGTATTTTCTGGAGGTTTGTGAAAAACACTTTGACTTTTTTCAAGGTCAAATTTTGTTCCCTGAGTATAGCACTGTATGTGTGTTGCGTAGTGGGGAAATTTGTCAGTTCTAGAAAGGAAGTTATTTTTTTTCCCCTAGTTGCTCTGCACTATCTACTGAAGCTTCCCACTACCTGCATGAGGACAGCAGATGGATCCAGAGGTTCTGCCTCCAGCCCTGCCTGTTTCATCATTCCTTATATGCTGCAAGCTTCATCATGGAGCATCTTTCTGCCTTCTAGTGCATGAAAATGACCCTTGCACAGGTGCAGAAATGATACACAATTATTTGCCTCCTTCATAGTCTTCCTTCTGGTTTCTCTGCATCTTTCTAGCCTTTGAATGTCAGACAAGATCGAGAAAGTATTATTTTTTAATACAGGTGAAAGGAAGTTCCATGAAATATTAATAATCTCGTGGCACTCAGCAGTACCAAAATATGCTTAAAATGTATTATATTGCAAAATTACAGTGTAACAGAATACACATTCCTGATTTAGTAGCACTGAAAACATAATAAAACTTGAAAAGGGAAATTCTGTCCTCTGTCAGTTTTTCATAGTCCAAAGAAAACTGGGTACAGCATGAGCTCTTGGTAAGACCACAGTGGGGGACTGCAGCCTTTCTATAAAATGCTAGACTGCATTTTGGCAGCTCACAGCATCCCAGCCCAGAACGATCAAATCAAAGCATCTGGTATTTGACTACACACTGCTTAAGTTTTGAGCCTATCAGCAATCCAGAATGGCTCTCATAGCACAAGAAATACAGGAGAGGAAAATGCTTGCCAAGAAAAGGATGAAAACCACTGACAAAGAAACAGGTTAATTTTCAAATTTCTAGCATTGCATTGTTAATTATTATGAAACTTTCTCTCACAGGAATTTTTAAAATGCCTTCTTGTTCTGAAATCAGTCACTGCAGTATACATAAAATAATTTCAAGCTTTAATTATAAAAGAATAGGCAATGTACTTTGAAAGCAGCATAAAGACTCAGCTAACTCAGGCATTTCAAACAAGACTCATACTTTGATTTCACCTTCTGTTCTCGTATTTTAATGTTTTAAGCATCCTGCTTTGCGAGATGGTTATCACTTATTGCATGGCAAGTCTCAGAGAGCTCCTGTTCTCTCTGGACCTGACAGTTCTGTCTCTGGTACAATCTGATAGGAGTAGCTGAGCCGACATGAAGCCTAGCAACGAATGGGGGCAGGGGAACAGCAGCTAGCAGCACTGACTGCCAGACCCATGCAACCGAAGAATATTGCTTAGAAGCAAAGTGGCAGAATCTCGTCCGCTGACAGTTTACATCCAGACTACTACAGGGAATAAAGTACTTCTGTATCAAAGCACATTGTATGGAGCTGCCCCTGCAGGAATATGAATAGCTTGTTTGCACAGAGTGTAAGACCTCATCAGCTACTGCAACCCATTTACAGTCACTTATCTCAGGTATCATGAGGCTTTGACATAAGACTCAGTCACATCTTTGTTTACAACCTTTGACGAGGCTTGGGGTCTCATTAGGCACACAGAGCATAAGTTTGACATCTTCATTCCAGATGCAAGGTTTTTGGAGCAAGGTTTTTGGAGGGAAGAAGCACTGGATATGTGCTTGTGAGCTTCAGCTGTTGTCCTTTCGGAAGGCTAACCACCAAATTTATCAGTAGAGGGCACAAGAAAACAGCATTCCTCATCAAACATGCATAAAACTAAGGAGAGCTCCCAAGGTGACTCTTCAACAAGCCACTAGGTTAGTATTATCAGTAGATAATACTAACCTAGTTTTTAATTAAAAAAAAAATCAGAACAACCGTGGACCTATCAGATATAAAGGATACATAACGTTGGTTGAATAAACATTATTAGTTTGTTTGAGATAAAATTCACGATATTAATAACTGCAGGATGTTTCAAGCATTCAGATATCTGAAAACCTGAATGTCTGAAGATGAGGATTCATAAATTGAAAATGAAAGAACTAGTCCCTAGTGGTATCAGAGAAATGAACAGCATGTTGGTAGATATTAAATCCTAAAGCATAAATAATCTCCTTAAACCTATATCTGTGGAACCTAACAGTGAACTTACAAAAATGCCTGTCCCTCATGCTCAACAGAAAATAAGCAAAGAAAGGATGAAAAACGGGATGGACAAAATGCTCTTCACTATTGTGTTGCTACATACAGAGGACCTTGGTGGAATTGACTTGATTTAGTTGTAAAGAAAAATGGCCCACCATCCTACAATTTCCAATGCAAATTTCAGCTCATTATTTAATACAGTTAAAAAAGCGCAATCAGCTATGGATGGATCATCCACAGTAACCAATATGCTATGAAGATATTATCTTTTATCCTAAATTAGGGTAGGTGGAGTTTTACATTTAGGATGTTGTAGTTCCTTTGAACTCTGTTTCTCTGCAGCTTAGTTTGTATGTCACACAGACAGATATTTCCATTACCAAAAAGTACCAAGCACTTACACAAACGTTTAAATCTTCCGTGACAGCTGTAGATGCTCTGTACATCGAAGGTCCAGAATCTTGTAACTCTATGAGGAGGAGCTAATTAGTAAGGTGCGTATGTAGAGAAGCCTACTTAGAATTCTGTTTAAGAACCTATTTCCAAATGTTACTGTAGTATCATGTTTGGGACAATGTAAATTGGGTTGATCCAGACTGAGTTTTCTGAGATGCAAACTGTCTCTACTATTTTGCTATCAATGCAAAGAATGACATTTGGAGAAAGTCTTCTCTTCACCAAGCCAGCCAAAAACACTTGACACAAAATTTAGTACCTAATTTGCCTATTTCATTCTTAGTTGTTTGTAACAACCTGTATTTGTTTTTACATGATTTATCTATATTTGTGTACTCACATCTTTCTCCCCAATCAGTCTCCCTCCATCTTTCTGTTTTAAAGGAACCAAATAGTTTCCTGTTATCTGTTCATATTTATACCAGAATCCACAGATGTATGACATTAAGGGTCTAGGTTTTTCTAGGTATCTTGTTGAAGAGCAAGAATACATCTATGTATGTATTTATGTTCACATAGATCCAGATATGTAGTTATATACGCTAGGCAGTTAACCCTCCTCTTGGTTACTCATATACTTCACCAATGACTGCCTTTAATTTACAGACAAAAGGTGACAAAGTGTCGATTATGTAAAAGCTTTGAGCAGACAAACAAATGACTGCTCTATGTAGATTTCTACCTATGAAATTGCAGTACCAAAGACCGTGATCTTTTATCTTGGAGGATGGAGCTATGTTTTACTTTTTCATTCCCCGTACTCAGTATCTTTATCGCTTAAACAGAAGATTTCAAAGCTTCATTTCTTTTCTGACACTACATCAAGAACAAACAACAATCATCTTTCAGTGAATATACAATTTTAAGCCCCTGCTAACTTCCAAAACATGCTATTGTTTCTCTTTGGGGAGTAATGAGGCTGACTGGAAGGGAAGAGGGACAACTGGTGGTGCTTTACAGATTCTGACAGTAATCTTTGGTAAGGAGACAGAGTCAGCTCCAACTACCAGTTCTAGGGAACTCCTGAGGTTTCACAGAGACAACTTATCACTCAAGTGCTCTGCAAATAGTAGTGATTGGTACAAAAGACCACTCTGCTGTTTGGAAAATAATGAAATACCTTCATGAATGGTTCAAAATGGAGGGTGTGAAAAAACATCAAGGATGAAGCACCATTTTTAAACGGATTTTTCATCCTCTGGGATATAAGGGAACATTGCCTTCAACCTCAACACGCACATTGTATGTGGATGAAATAAACTATGCGGTTAGCCTGCAGTTAAAGGATTCTTTGAAAAAATGTGACTGTGGCTATCTCAACTGTCCTACTCTAGTTTGAAAAAGTTTTTCAGTAAAGGTGGAGAGATCCTTTTCAAGAAATCTACAGGTAAAATTCAAATGAAATCCTTAACTAAACAGACTTTTCTGTGCTGAAACTGTAAGTATTAACTCTGTTGTTTAAAAGGCTCCACTTAAAGCCAGGAAGTCAGACATCATTAGCTGCCTAGGCTCTGATACACTAGTCTTATCCCATCGGATCCTAATGGCTTGTAAAGGAGAAGGGAGGCATGTGGATCTTGTCTACTTGAGGAGGTTGTTGAAAATTGAAGAACTAAGCTTCTTCAGACAAAGCAGGGCAACAAAGTGCTGGTTTACTCCCGATCTTGGGTAGCTCTAGTAAGAAGAGGAAGGGATTGAATATCTATTAAAGTCTCTGACCATCTTTGGAAAAAGGCATCTTTTATTTTATGTGATTTCTGTAGCAACACAATGGAATCTTTATGATTCAAGGAAAAAATCAACTAAATCTATTGCTGGGAGATGAAACCCCAATAGATAAATCACTTCCAAGCATAGTTCCCCTTATATCACCACAGGGAGAGCAACTGTTTCAAACACCGCAGACTCTAGATGCTACCCTCTACAGGTATGTGATAAAGGTGAAACTTTGTTATTAAAATAAAAGTAAACACAAATATTAGACCAGAATCTGTGGATCAGATTGGCATGAACCTTTGGCAGTTCATAATATGGTCTTTTTATCTTTTTAGATTACTCCTCTTGAACAGTCTTTGATTGTATGCATGTCTTTCCTCCAGGCTCAATAACTACTTCAAGGAAGTACAGGAGACAATAGCTGGCTATACCTTCTTTGTCTTCTCTGCCATCCTATGCTCTGCTAGAGATGGGAACACTGAGAGTTCTAGTGATCTATCAAAATCCTAACTATTTGGAGACTTTAAGCCTCGTTTGGGGGTTTGGTTTTTTCCTTTTTCTTCACATACATGTAGACTTTCCCTATCAGTAAATGACAGGCTGAGTATGCAACAATGCAGCACAGAATAGGAAGAAGGCTGAAAACTGACTGTTCTGCAATATTCCAAGAAGCATTAACACAGCTTCAGCCATTCTCATTAGCAAGCATACCCTGTGGCTGAGTAAGATGCAGTGTCAGCAGGGTTAATTAGATCCACAGTTGGCCTAAACAAGAGATTTGTTTTGGACTGTAGCTGGCCTAACTCTGGCATGTAAAATAATGGTATCCCTTGGAAAAAATCACATGTAACAGAGCCATCAGATAAAAGGCATTAATCCTGCAGCACAAGGTTGCTGTACCCTAGTACAAGGGAAGGTTGTATCTGGGCAGTGATATGGAAGACAGCTACACACAGGAAGCCTCATGCTCAGCTATCAAAGGACTACGGGGATATTAATGAAGCTTTAGAGATAGATAGATAGATAGACAGACAGACAGACAGATATAAAAGCTAGTATGAAAACAAGAATATCCCCTGCATTTTATTCTATTTGTCGTAAGACAATTCTGATTTCCTTAACGCATTAAAATAAAGAATACAGGCTCTCAGTAAATGTATCTATGCACTTGGACAACACTTTCGAGAATTCATGTTTTTCCTTTCAAAATGAAATAGCTGACAGATCACTGAATCATCTTACCTGAGACATCACATTGGTACACTGTGGGTCAGTCTATTTTGTATCTATCGATGAATTTTCCAGTTGAATACTCTGTATCTCTCATCACTAAACACGCAGTAAGCAGCTACTAAGGCAAGTATGTAAATGGCAATACCAGTCTTGCTAATAATTATTTTTCAGTGTTTTGATTATTTGTTCATAAATAGATTGGTTTGTCTTCAAATGATGCTCAGAACAGTACGTGTGGTATCAGGTTTAGAATAAGTAATGTCTTGTCTACAGTTACATATAGATATGGTACAAAGTATTATGGCTGGCAGAATATGATCCTTAAAGAATACTACATATTACATAATTGTTGTGCTCATTGGGAAAGTCAAATGTAGACTAATTCCTCTAACAATTGGAAAAAATCCTATTTTTCTAGCATTAGGTCAACTAGGTTTCATCTTTCTAAGCTTAATTATTATGGTCTGAACAGCTGCACCATGGCAGCCTCCTAACAGGAAATGAAACTTCCTACATACACCTATAGACCTGCTGGGGCTGGTGGGACATTCTAGGAAGTTTGTAGATTGTAGCAAAAATGAAGTCTTGAAGTATTGTTGAGCTGCACCCAGTTCAAATTAAAGGTTAGCTTCAGGCCACTTAAATTGCAAAGATATGACACAGTTCCTTAATAACAGAAGATGCCCACAATTGTAAAACAACAACCACCTAGCACTGTGCAGACCTTTCCTGAGCTTTCTCAACAGATTTTGGCAGGCCCTTACAAGGTTTCCCTGCAGGATACAACTTTGTACCAGCAAATGTAGCCTAACATTGCAAGGCTATAATCAACTTCTGTGCCCTTTGATATCTCTCTGTCAGATTTAAGCCCTGAACAGTCACATAGTATTTTCCTTTCCATTTAATTCTTCATCTCGTATTTGCTACAGCAACAACTGTCAGCTGGGGGCAAATAAATCCTAAATTCTGTGTGTTGCGGAAAAGTCCATTAACCAAGATTTCATAATGTTAAGTATTCTGCAGATATTTCTGCCACAAAGAGCTTACAAATCTCTAAGTAAGTCTACACGTGACAGATGAATGAAGCAGACTTTGGAGAGTTTGTTTAAAAACCAAAACCAAACACATCTACACCCCACACATTGACACAGTACCGGTCAATACTTCAAGCAAGAAGGTTAAGAGCAAAATTCAACTAAATAGCAAAACCAAACTAAGATTTTCCAGTAAGTACATTTAAGCTATTTTAACTGATAATTATAGACATACCTATTATTCGAAGTTTTCAGTAAATGTTTAGACTATGTGTTATTGATTAAATCCAGTGTTTCACACCCTGTCTCTACCATAATAAGATTATATTGGCTCTGTACCATGTTTTTACAGTCTTGCAATATTCTTTTCCTCTGTTAGATAAATGTAATGGAAGATACCAAACCATCAAGTCTATTTAGACAGGTCAGTCTTTTGAGCAACGACAGGCTACTGCTGTATTTATAAATGCCTACCACAAAGGGATTCTACACACTTAGTTGCCTCATAGGCTCCACTATAAAAACAATTTTTAATTTTTTTTAGAGCACCTCCATTTCATTCAGGATGCTACTGTGTTGTTTAGTTTAGTTCCACATGTACGGTAAACTTCAAATTTTATTGTTCAAAAATTCCAGTTTGAATTTCCCCCATTGTTGCCTGTATGATATGTTAGGGTCTCTGCAGTCTTCAGCATGCATCCTGTGATAGGGAGCCTGGCATGCAGCTCAGCAAGAGAAACCACTTCTGCTGAGCCTCACAGGATGGTCTGAAGAGAAGAAAAGGAAGGATGTCCAGCAGTCCAGGCTGAGGAGATGAGAGTCATTGTGCTGATGGGACCAGCATGTTACAAGTTGTCAACCAGGCAGCTAGGGTCAACCTTAATTGTCAGCACCAGTTACAGTCACAAGTTTATCCGATGACGAGAGATCATCTTAAAGGTAATACAGATTTCATGCCATCAAAGGACAAGATTCATTGTGCCAGAGCACGGGGAGGGTGGGAAAATTAGAGCAGCAATACACAGATTTAATGTTTTCCAACCTTGTGATGATATTTACTAGTACTATAGCAGGTTACTACATTACCTTAATTACTACATTAATTTAATTAAGACTATAATTACATAGATGAAAATAAGTAATACCATGGACTATTTACTGATAAAACAGCTGGTTCAGAAACCATGGATGGCATTTGGCTTGTTTGTATTTCTTATGAATGGTTATAAAAATGTTAAGTATCATCAGAAAGAAAACCAGTAACTCAAGCTTATGTCATCCAAACAGATTCTGGTTAATATTAAGGAACTTACTTCCACTGCAACTGCTATAGCACTGCAAATCACAAGAATTCCAAAATTATTTAAAGGTATCATATTGTCCGCAGATATTTAAAGTACATATTCACAGTTTCTTCATTCCTGGAGCCTGTGCGAGTAGAAACTCGAAGCTGCAATTCTCACACACCAACAGCTGGAGCCTTAACTAAACCATGAAATATCATAAGTCTCCCAATACTAAAAAGTGTTAACAAATTCAAGTTAAATCAAGTCAGAAATTTTACTAAATTGTCATTTAAAACCTCCAAAACAAATACAGAGGTGTGCACAGGAAAAAACAATACTGTCACAAAGGGCTAATAGCACTGTAATAAACACCCCCCCCCCCAATACTCAGTTTTCCCTCATTCCAGTCTTCAGGAAGCAAAGCATAGATTACTAAGGTTCTTTACTATGTTTTGCACAAAGTGCCTTCTCATGAAGCAAATCATTCTTGTATCAAAATGTGAGAAAGATGTTTGTATGCCAGAAAGCAGATCAGCTAACAGTTTGTTATTCTCCTAAATGCTACTGTACAAAGCAAGAACCAGCTTAAGATAGTACCGTGGATAAACCTTTAGGCAACTAATCTGGAGATCTTGGTATTATTCCTGGTTCAGTCACCCAGCAGGTTGAATGACTCTGGGCAAGTCATTTCTGTGACTCCCTATCTGTAAAACAGGGCCAACAAATTTATTTCCTTTGCTTTGACACTTTCTGATAAGAAGTTCAAAAGCTAAATCTTACCTAGCATGACAGTACAAAAGAATTACAGTACCAATGTATACATCTGATGCTGCAATAAAACTGACATGAGGTTATTCATGCCTAGAGTAATATAATCTTAACAGCACTTTTCTTCCCCTAAATCATTATTTCTAATTAGATCGTCTGCTAGTTGGTGGGTCCAGTTACGATGTGTATGAGTTGAATAATAATTGGAGGACAAATATCAGGTGAAACACATGCTGCAGAGACAATTTATTACCACTGCAGATAGGTGTGGAATAGATGTGCTAAAAACTCTTAAGCTGGTCTCTTTTCAAGTACTGAAAACAGCAAGTATCACAACAGATGGCTTCTGTGCCTTTTACTTACGAAGAACAGAGGGAGATTTCCACCTACCATTGAAAACACAAAGAAAAACCCTTTATTATTAAAAAAATCAACACAAAACCCCAATAGAATTGAATTAAAGGCACACTCCCGATACCACACAGGTATTTTCATGGCAAGTCTTCCATCAAGAGAGCAGGCAGTCACTTACCAGGAATGAAGAATTCTGCCACCAGCAACCTTCCTGATAGTGGAATCAGAAATGCAATGCAAATCAGTAGTTACTAGGAAGTGTTCCCCTCCACCACTCATTTTATACCTCTGATACAGCACTGAGCATAGAATTTCTAGTCACCAACATAACTCCTTCCCTTTCTATCATCCAGTACGTGACAGCTCTTATCTCCTGGGCCATAATATGTCAAATACTTCTACATAATTAAAGCCACACCGATTCACTGGCTAAGAATATCTCACGGGTAAGTTTCTTTTTAAAGCTGCCTTATCTCTAATCAAGGGTTGCCTTCCAGTAACACAAGATTTTGTGCCTAAAGGATATTATACACACACACACATATATAAAAATAACATTCATTTCTCCTCCACAACGCAGCAATAACTAGAAAATATCATTATACTCTGATTTCCCTTTGTAGTGCTAAATCAGACAATGAAGGATGACAACTGAAGCAGACAAAATGTACATTTTTCTTAAGTACCGAAACTATAATTTATATCCCTCCCTTGATACAAACCTTTATTGCAGTACCACACAGCATCTTTGAATATTTCATTGGTTTGTTCATCTCTGAGATTTGTCATTATTGTGGGGTTTATTTAGGAATGAAAACACAAATCTGTAGAGGTCAATAATACATGAACAAATTGGTGACAAGGCTTATGTCCTGTCAGGTTATTTTATATTTTAATGTACTGTTAACAGTTCATTCTTTTCAAATGCAAATGTGTTAAGGGTAAATTTAAATATCAAGGCAAGCAATTCTGGTAGCATGGCAACAACATGCTATGCTGCATAGTAAGAATTTGGAACGGAGGCAAGTCTTTGCTTCTTTCCCATACTTGATCAGTTTATGAACAGAAATATTTGTGTTCTTTGTATAACTGCCTTTATGACTATTCCTACATTAGTAGCTGTAGTTGTCTTTGAAACTCAAGACAGAACAGCAACCCTGTGAAACCTGGTAGCAGTCAGGATGGCCAACCTCAATAGACAGAAAAGCTACAGATTGGAAGAAAACATTAAAATAGAAAAAAAAAAAATATATGCTTAGTAACAGTGTTTAATACAAGATTTCACTCCCAGGAGAGAGATTTGATGTGGATTTGAGGAGTATCACAGCTCTGAAGCAATCTTGCGTAGGAACGAGAAACAAGCAATCCCGCCTCTGTGCACTCTCCCTGATGTGTTGAAAAGACATCTCTCTTGGCTTTTAGAGTCTGAGTTTTGAGGCCTATTTTAAGATTTGACTAAACCAACAGGATGCATTTGCCCTTGCACTGAAATGATATTTTTGCGGTAGCTGGTATCAGTGATTCTAGAGAGTAATGTCAATTTCTTGATGTCATTTCACTCTTGGTGATGGGGGGGAGGGAATTAAAATCCTATGTCATTCCAGAACAAAATCTGGTCCCTGCAACACTCATTCTCTTCAGTTGTTCCAGTTGCTTTAGTAACCAGGCACTCAGGAATATATTACCGTTTTGCTGGGTCAGGAAAAGGCAAAGTGAACTTGCACTTCTGAGAGTGAACTTGCACTTCTGAGACTCCCTAGAAAGACAGGCTAACCAGTAAAGTATGGCAGACGATCTTCTGGCTTTGAAGGGCACAACGGGTGACAGAAAGTCCACCCAAGTACCTTTGTTTCTGTCTAGTGCATGAAGGCAGTAAATATGTGGAGAGCTGTGTGGGAATCTTATTTTCTTTATTATTCTTTCTCCTCTCACATAAAGATCAGCTATTTCACTGAACCTGAACACTGAATGCCAAACAGAACTAGTCTTTCTGGGAGGTTCTTATAATACTGTTTAAATAGGCGCTGTCCTTGCGGAACTTTGGCTTCTCACCCTATGTTATAGCTTGTACAGAGAGGGGAAAAAAATGCTGGTTAGAAATACTTGTCTAAGTGTTCTTGGCATAATTGAGCACCAAAAAAAGACAGACACACAGCCTGAATTTTTTGTTCCTTGGTAGTTGTTTATCCTGGTTTAATGCAGACAACATAGTGATGACTTCATAGTCTTGTGTTTCATACAATTTGCGGCAGGTATCACCTTGTTTTTGGAATTGCAGCTAATGTTTCATTCAGGCTCCCTACTTCTACCTAAACATTCACTCTTTTGGAGCCTACACTTCAAAAATTCCTGTGACTTCCTCTTCCTCCTCAGGGAATTTTCACATACAGACATACCACTATCACTACCAACAACAGAGATGTTGTCTTGTTTCCCCTCTTCCTTCTTTCCTTCCTTCCTCCCATGTTTTCTTGCTTTCCAATATGCTAATTTTATTTCACTAATCAGTTTAGAACTCCTAAAGTAAGTCAGCACTTATAGGTCTACAGGTCTCTCCCTTATGTAGGAGATGAGCTTTGTCCAAGTTTTATTACCACAACCACTTCAAAAGTGCCTGCCCTGTCACAAATGCTTTGTTGCAAGATTTGGTTCAACCTGACTTTTGACGTACTTTGTTTATTCCTTAGTACAAAATGCTGTAATGACTGAATCTTCCCCCGTGCTTGGGGAGTTCTGGGTGCTACAGGGTCACTTTGCATAAGACCAGTGGTCTTTTTCATGGCACGATGCCTGTGCAGTCCCTTCCAGAGGCCCTTATGAGATATGTCCATGTGACTCTCCCAAAGATAGGCACAGTATGTTTGTGGAGAATTGAGGTAGCATTGTTATGGCATCCTGTTGCTAGTTTGTGGTGCAACTAAGGTTTACATCAACTGTTAGAACCCCAAGGTATGCACAGTCTTCTACATTTATTCCTATGCTTCTGTCTTCAGAAGCTTACTCAGAGGAGCAGACCATACAGTGATCCCATGGGATCATTCTGATGTCACTCCTAAAACCTCAGCTGAATGATGCTCTTTCTATGGCCTCAGGTTCTTAACACAGTGAGATGGAATGACGAAAGTCTGTACATAAGAATAGGAATTGTCCATCTCTGTTTATCTGCTAAAATATGAATTTTCTGTTCAGTTTTTACTGGAATTACTATCTCACTAAATCCCCTGGAGAACCCTTCAGTGTAATGTCATGATAATCATTTGGCTGTCACTCACAACAAATCCAAAGTGGAACAAATGGAAAGAAGAGATGACTTTTCTACAGTCACTGCAAGAAAAATACCTTACTGGAGAAAATGTAAATGAACCCAAAAAGCCCTCTGTTCCTGTGGTAGACAACATCACTTGGCATTCTGGACTACAGTGGTCAAGAACCTAGATCTGCACACCCACAAGAACAGTGCCACCACTCATGGTTAGTGTTACAAAACTATTCTGCTGAGTCATGAGCTGTTGGTTTGACGTTGTATTTTTAAGAAGATGTTGCTATACTCGTGACAGTAAGAAGTAACTTGCCTGCTATGACCACATTATGAAATCTTAGCTATATCTAACCACTGTACTCAGGTGAAATAATTTCACTAAATTCTTCAAGGACTAGATCCTGTGAACCCATAACACACAAAGGTAGATGATGTATAAAAGAAAAACTTGCAAAATCAGGCCTCTCTCTTGTAGAAACGTTTTAGGAATAAATCCAGCGGATTTCACTCTTCGAAAATGATCAGGGTTACAGTACAATTGACTTGGGGAGAAGAATTTCTGCAAAGGTTGTAACTGACAAGTGCATCTGTGAGAGGGATCTCAGAAAGCAAAAGGAAAGACAGAAGTCTGGAAATTATGCTAGCTGATGACACACAAATATTCTTAACACCAATGTACAAATAGAAGTTGAAAAACTACTCAATTCAATTAATAGAATGGAAATATTCAACCTACTTTTTACGTAATAAAACAATGACAACTTCTTCCTATGTGGCTGAATCTTCATTACCAAGTCTGTAACTAGAAGGACTATTTTCTGAAGGAAACTTCATATCAATAGTTCAAAACAGACAACTATCCCAAGATACTCCTCCGTGCAGCTCCCACCGGTAGTTCAGGTGCGTATCAGCAGATTCTTCTGCATTGCATAAGTACTACTATTTGAAAATCCTTATCTAGATTCCAAACCTCACACTGGTTATAGTTGACATACTACTCCACTAACTTTTTGTACACTTTTTTGCCAGCTTTCCTTTCCTCTTCATTTGCTTCTATTCAAAAAGAAAATGATCCCTTCATGCACGAGTATACTTCAGAGTATGCATCTCCAGCAGTAGTTCATGCAACCTTATCATCTGAGAACAATGACACTTCTTCCTTTTCATTCCTGCCTACACGACTTCTAGCTCTCCCTCTCTGGCTTAGGCGGAACTACCTACTAATCCCAGAGTTTTCTGTACCAGTGTCTGCTCAGCTCCAACTTACGCCTCTTGAAGTGCAAGTTACCTTCCTGTGTTGCAGCAGGTGAATGAAGACAGTAAGTACTGCAACAGAAAAGGAAAGGAATGTCATGTACTCAAACGACAGTGCATTTACTTACCAGCATCAGAAGCAAACAGTTCATTCTATATGTTTTTACAAGCCGTATAAGACCTTTCCTCTGGAAAATAGTATTGTTAGCCAAGATGAGATTTAAGTTCTGACAAAACTGAGAATTGGAATGAAAGCCCTCTTCTCATGGATGCCATGATAAAGCCTAAGCACTGCATGTTCAGCTCCTACAGGCATCACAAGTCTAAAGCACTGAATACTTCAAGAAACACGTGGTGTTGTCTTGAACTGCTTCTCACACAGGTCTCAAGGGAAAATGGATCCTCAGGAAAAAAAAGAAAACACAAACAAAAAAAATCTTACATTTTAATGCTCTCTCCAGCAGACTAAAGACATTTGCAAGTATCCAAAGTACTTATAATGAACATTTGACTCAGCAATTGCATGTTTTGTGGAGTGTCTAAAATATAGTGAATTCTGATTCTGCTTTCAGCTCTTCCTCTTAACTCACCAAGTTCATGTGACCGCATCAGTGCTTTATTTTCTCCAGCTATAAGAACTACCATTATGTCTTTTGCACTAATGTTGCAAGGCTTTAATTGCCTCACAGGAGTGCCAAAAGATACTAGGTATGTTCTTCCTTTCCTTTATATCTACATTAAAATAAAAATATTTCAAGCAAATATATTTTCCTTGGGAGTCTTACAGTAAGGTATTAGTTGGTACTAATAGTAACATACTGTTACTACAGGTAATAGAAACCAATGTATTATACCGATGTTATACTCCATCTTTGCTAAGATGCATGGTTTAGCCCTGGAATGGAAGCTCTAGTTCTTTCTAAAAAAAATCTGACTTCTGAAAACATGTCTGCTTCTTGTATCACATATGGATAGGCACAAGCATAGGATCATAGAGCAATTCAGGTTGGAAAGAATGTCGGAGGTCTCTTGTCCAACATCCTGCTCAAACCAGGGTCATCAGTGAGGCCTGATCAGGTTGCTCAGGGCATTATCCAGTCTGGTCTTAAAAACCTCCAAGGACAGAGACCACACAACCTCTCTAGACTACCTGTTGCCATGTATGATTGTCCTTGTGGGCCAAAAGATTTTTTTTACATCCAGTCTGAACTTCTCATTTCAACACATGCCTGTTGTCTCTCATTCTCTGCCACACACCACTGTGATGAGTCTGGCTCCACTTCCCTGACGACCTCCTTGTAAGTACTGGAAGGTTCCTGTTAGGTCCCCCCAAAGCCTCCCCTTCCACAGGCTAAGTAAGCCGCACTCCCTCACCCTCTCCTCACAGAGCCTGGCCTCCAGCCTCAACCACTTTGGTGGCCTCTGCAGAACTCACTCCAGCTCATTAGTATCTTTCTTGTACCAGGTGGGACCAAAACTGGACATACTATTATAGATGCAGCCTATTGAATGCAGAGTAGAGGGGGATAATTGCTTCTCTTGATCTACTGGCTGCATTCTTGTTCATGCAGACCAGGACGCTCCTGGGCTATCTTTGCTGCCAGGGTACACGGCTGGTTCATATGCAGCTTGCTGTCCACCAGCACCTCTGGACCTTCTTGTCAGAAGACGACTGCCTCTATCATTGCAATGGCTTAAAGTATGAAAGCATTGTCTTGTTTATTTAAACACAAATTACAAGGGAAATGGATATAAAAAGTCTGCAAAAGCACTTAAAACCTGATGTGTTTAAAGGCTACAAGCAATATTTTGTTCTGGACAAACCCAGGGTCTTCCAGATTTCTCTCTGAGCTGGTAGCCTGGAACAGATCACTTCTTGGTAGATTTCTCTACCTTCAGCACAGGAATATAAACTGGAAGAGGCTTAAACCGTGGTATTTTCACAAATTATTTCTTAGCAAATGTTCTTATCAGAACAGCTTGAGAGATGGTAAAATTATGCTTCTTGAAGTGGTTCCTCACGTTCACAGCCTTAAGCAAAGGTCACTTTTAAAGACCTAGCTCTTGTTTAAATTCATGTCCAGTCTCCAACCTGAACTGGCATTACCCAAGTAACTGCACAAAAAATGCTTTTTGAGATGCCTCCTTTGAATCATAAGACTTTGACCAAAAGAGTTAAGCAGCTATGGCCTCTTCAAGAAGACTCTTCCTTTATGATCAGATAATCAAGGGGAAGCAGTAATGCAGCTGCTGATTAGAGGCAACACTGCATTTTTAAAAATAGCTTTAGAAATTTCCAAGTGTAGATAAGGACTAAATGATCAGAGAATTTAGGTTTAGGAAGCCTGACAATCAAGGTTTACAAGGACAAGTCTGCAGCCTGAAATCCTATGAGCCCAAAGTGGAGTATGGACAGCATCTTCGCCTTTAGTAGTTTAGTACCCACAGAACAACACAGGGAAAGAAAAGCTCTTCCGTCTTTGTCTGTCCCATATGGAGGAGAATCTGGATTATACAGTGATAAATTGCAATCTTATGCTTTAACATAAATGTCAGTCTTATGCTTTTCAACATACAGACAACCAGCACATACTGTATTTTTACTTCTTAAGCGGCAATAAAGAATTACACTAAAATTCCTCCCTTTTAAAATGACCTTACGTGGAAATACTATTGCTCACACACTACCACATAAAACTGCGACAGAGGTTGTTTCTGTTTTCAGTTCTGCTGGTTAAGTAATGAGGGATTCTTAGGTAACAGGAATAATTCATGAAATACCTTTTCTGCAAACGGATTTCCCAGCCCCTCCTGGGAGATTATAGGGTGGCCTTGACCAGGTAATACAACTGAAACTCTACTTGCATTTTTTATCCAAACTGGTCACAATAATTTAAGACTTCTTAAACATCACTGCAATGCACGTTTATCTCTGTACTATAAATGTTGCATGGCCTCTTGTCTTTATATAAATTTATTTTCTTGTATGCCTTCACTAGCATGGTACAACCATCAAAACGGCATTGAGGATGCAAAGTACATAAATCTGAAAGCGCAGACTGCTAGTTGAGGCAAAAAAAGCCAGTCTTTGCCTTCCCAATATGCAGCTCCAAACGCAGCATTCCCTTCCTCTCCCCCACCCCCACCCCTTTTGTTACGGCAATACAAAACCCCCCATGTATTGAAAAAAATGCTCAAAAAGGGGAAAACAGACCATGCTACAATGTCTCACGCTGTTTATCCCAACAAAAATCAAGTATTCTTAATTGAGCAGCTTTTTCCCTCCAGACCTCCTGACGAATGGAACAGGAAGACAGCAGATCCGCAGCTCTCGTCCATTTGCCACACGGGGGGCACGAAATCAGAAACAAACACAAACTCCTGGCGGTGCTGCATTACGTGGGGGCTCCTCTCGCATTTCTTTTCACTCTACTAAGACAAACAGACTCTTCAGTCTCCCGCCCTCCCACAAAACACAGACAGGATGCACACGGTGCACTGTCGGTCCCCGCACTACCGAGAGCAGGCGGCACAGCACGGCCGAGCCGGAGCGCTCGCAGCCGTCCCGGGAGGGAGCCGACCGAGAGCCGGCAGCGCGAGGCACCCACCGACCCCAGCGGCAGCCCGGCTCCGGGGAGAGGCTGCCCGCTCCCCAGCGCCTGACAGGATCCTCCGCCGCCGCCCCGCCGCCACAGCGAGCAGAACGGCGGCTCC
>Ga0065711_1037337_pt1 | contig 19934 bp, 5 predicted proteins | sample Hoacrofraction12_FD_59098 | JGI IMG/M metagenome (GOLD analysis project Ga0065711, IMG submission 59098) | Hoatzin crop microbial communities from Cojedes, Venezuela - Epithelial fraction 12 v2 (version 2) | ecosystem: Host-associated > Birds > Digestive system > Esophagus > Crop | place... | reverse complement strand
AGCTCCCTCAGCCTCTCCTCGTAGGGGAGATGTTCCAGTCCCCTCACCATCCTTGTAGCCCTCCGCTGGACTCTCTCCAGTAGCTCTTCATCTTTCTTGAAGTGGGGAGCCCGGAACTGGACAGAGTACTCCAGATGAGGCCTCACCAGGGCAGTGTAGAGGGGAAGGAGAACCTCCCTCGACCTGCTGGCCACACTCTTCTTGATGCATCCCAGGATTCCATTGGCCTTCTTGGCATCCAGGGCACACTGCTGGCTCATGGTTAACCTGTCGTCCACCAGGACACCCACTAGTTTTTGTTAACCAGCCAGGCTAGCAGCAGGGGAACATTTTAGAAATGTTCAGAAATGTCAGTTGCTTCATTTGATCCTCATTCTAGAAGGAACTGCATATGAAAGTATGAACCTCTAGTGGATAGAATGAGTGATTTGTTGATGCCCTGACTGCACCGGTGTTCCACAAAGTTATTTGGCACCTAATGATCATCTACTTCATGGACAGTTAGATACACAAACACATTTTTTTTATATATTTTTTTCACACTATGCTTGTACCTGCACTGACAAAGCACAAATTCTCAACTACTTTTACAGTTTTTAAGGCAGCTTTTGCTCAAAATGCCATGGCGCTCTCCTGTAACTAATAACAATGACCTTAATGGTTTCAAGGCATTTAACCTCAGATACCTGGAAAAGGTTAAGAAGATTTAACTTTATAAACTTTATAAAATCACTTTTCTGTATGTTTTCAAACCAGTACAGACTCTGACCATGTTATCCTTGTTCCTAGGACTCGTACTGAGCACTGAAGAGGGAAAAAAGGTGAATAAAACAACGCTCCTACAGAAACAAAATAGAAAAGGAAGGTCCTTTTGTCACTTGGCAAATTGAACACTGAAGTGTGGTCGCTGAGTCAAAGTCAGCTCTTGAGAAAAATCAATACCATTTGCTTCCCAGGGTTTTCTCTTCTTTACTAGGGCCTAGTCTCCAATGGCAGCCAAAATCCAAGTCTGTGCTGGCTCTTTACTATGAGGAATACCCAGATGCAAAAGAAAACATTGACATTTCTTCTGTTTAACCTGACAAATCATCATTCAAACTGTGTAGCCAAACAATGAAAATCAGAGAACGACCAGTGAAAGCTTTAGACAGTGCATGATCTCACCTATACAATTAAAATGAAAAACAGACTCCTGTCTCTCTGTTTTTGTTTTTGTTTTTTTTTTTTTTTATAACTCTAAAGCAAATATCCTACAAATTTTCTGAGAAATTAGCCTGTAGCTGTTTCATTTAGACTTTGGCCTTTTTAAAGACTTATATTATAGTCTTTTCACCTCTTGCCAACCAAAAACTCCTGGGAAAATCCTAAAAAGGGAAATTCAGAAAAATGTAAAATCCAAGATAAAATAAAAAATATGCAATGTCCTGATTTTAAAGTGTTCTGAGTAATCTATATATATTTAGATTCTCCTTGAAGTAATTTATATCTAAAGCATGCTGTTGACCACAAGATTTTAAAAATAATTCTAAAGCTTCTTGGAGCTATACTTTAGGAATGGTTACTTTCCTATGCAGAAAGATAAAGGAAATAATTTCTGCATAGGCTACTTGAACACTGAGGCTATGCACACTTTAAAAAGATGGGTGTAATATATGTTTGTTTCCCCATTGCACCTCCCACTGCAGAGGAAACAGAAAGTAGAAGGGAAGAAAATCAGCAGAATCAACAATCCAGCCTATAATTCATCAATCATCAGCTCTAAAATGGTACATGAGAACTGGTAATTTGCAGTGGTTTAAAATATCTAGAGCAAGTGAGGTGAGCTGTCACAAGCCAGATTCTCTTTCCTGGCCAATACTGAGTCTGATATGCAATCTGGCCTGCAAGAATAATTGCATAATATATGCACAGGAGAATGTACTTTTGATTCAATCAAGTTCCACATTCTCTCTTTCCCAAAGTTGTACCACTGCAACAATCATATTCGTATTCCATTGTTATTAAAGTTCCCTAGAATTAGTTTAAGAATTTAAAAAAGATGAGAAAAACATAATACATTACTGATTTGAACTGAAGGACATGTCACTCTATTGTTTTTTTATTTTCAAAGTCTCCATTAATACAGACCAAATAGCAGCTGCTATGATGTCACAGAACAGTCTGTATTATTATCAGGAGGCAGCTTATACACTTCCATGAAAATAGAACATTTCTCCAACATCCTATATGTGCTAGTGTGCACAGAGAAAATGCAAAAAGCATGTATTGTATGCTTAAAAAAAGGGGTATTTCCTAGCAAATCTAAAAAGATAGTGTATTTTAAGACCTTACGAACTGATTATGGAGGATCTTCATAAAGATTACAAAAATATAAAAACAGAAAAGAAATCTGTGGACTTGTGCTTAGAGTTGCATCTACTTTTATTTTTTTGTTATTTCCTTGGTGACCTTTTAAAATAACTTGGATTTATTTCTTTCTGCTATATTCACAACTGCCTTTATTCGCAGAGTGGAAAGCAGGAATGTTGGAGACGTAGTGCTTGTGATCAAAAGCTGTGTTCAAATTAATTCCCCTGTATTGCTAACTACGGAGATCAGTTTTGTTTGTAAAACTGAAGAGGATGAATGAGGAAGGAGGTCATGTAGACACATACCAGAAAGTGTCACTAAAGGAGTCATTTCTCCTTGGACTCCTCTACAGTGAGGAAAGAAACCTCAGAACTGCCTGGGAAAAAGCAAACGCTTTGGTATCCAGAATTTCATTTTTATTGGAAAGAATATTTCTAAATTTGTGGGACAAAAAAAAAAAAGAAAAAAGAAAAAAAAGAAGAAAAATAAACTGCTCATATTTAAAAGTGAAGCCTAAATGTCTCTAGTGTAAAATGCAACTGACAAGAACTACAAAGAAAACCTCATGATCTTGTGATTATAATTTTTGAGGGAAGTGGGAAAGGCATGAGTTTAATGCCCAGTTTTTGAGTTATTGGATTTGGTAATACTGAACACTGAGACAAAGAGGAAGATGTTCATTAGAAAAGTATCATGCAATGAGAATGCGTGAAGGAGAAGCACACTTCTTTAGGAAAGGCATAAAGAAAGTAGTATGTCTTTTGTATAGGAGGATAAAATTTAACAGTAGGAATCAGGTTAAATTGATGCATGTTTTCTGCATACACAGGCAACTTACAGGCAGGGAGTTTTCTTTGGATTTAAAGGTACTCTGCTGATTAAAGAATAAATTGTTGGATTTGGAAGTCGTTTACTGATATTCATACAACATCATTATAGGTAAACGATGCCTAACAATCACCTACAACAACAACTGAAACTAATCTTCATAAAATCATTTTGTCCAAGAGTAAAACCATAAATTAGAAGGTCAAGGATAGATGTGAGGATCTGGTTAGCTGTCACAAGAAAGAATAGGTTTATCTCTTACTGAGTATCTGGAATTACTTGCAGCTTTATTCAAGTCCTATTTTGATCAAATGAGCAGTTCTTGTTCTCAGAGGTTCTGCTGTGAAGATGTTTTTTCAGCTGCTAAGATGAATATGACACTTTCAGACCGTGGCAGATCTTACTTATGTCTGTGTAAAAGCAGTTAAAAATAGATTTTCTTACAGGATAAAAAAAATAGAAAAAAGTTTGCTAAAATCCTTTTTGGACTTCTTTAAATTTTCTCCATTCCTTTAAGATGTTTTATGCCACTTCATCTTAGTTTAGATGACAAGACCCTTTTTCTCATCTGTTGCTGTCATTTGGATAAGAGATTAATATTAAGTGTCTCTGGTGTAGACATCTGTGGGGAAGTATTCACCGTAGATCTCCTCTACAGTCAGAGAAGATTACACAAATACCGTCAATGGAGTCTGGCCACAAGTCTTTTATACATTAGAATATAAACTTCAAATAAATAAAAATCCCATTTCTTTTCAATCTCTATAAAGAGAGCTGAGGATGGCTATCTCAGAAGTAGACATCTACCTGTTGCCATCTAGAGTCTAATGAGATACATACAGTATTTTTATTAATAATATTTGCAAATATATGTAATAATTGTAAAAACAATTACAATATTAGTTTAGACATTCATTCTCATATCTTCTCTTTTCCTAGCATATTTTAAGTTTTAACTTATTTTGCTCATGAGATTTGTTAAATATTAATACATAGGTTTCATTCACAGCTTCTTATATTATGTTCTTCTATGTGTTTGGAGGTATGCAATGTTGTCTCAGGACAATACTGTAGGAAGAAGGAAATCATGGTTGTTTTTCTGTTCTACAGCAGGACAGTACTACAACAGATTGGATGTGGTGGGAACTGAGACATCCAATAGAAGAACTATTGATTTGTGATAGTACATGGAAGAACTAAGATTCTCCAACAGGCAGGATCTTGAAAGGAGGAGCTGTATGAAGGACAGTGAAAGAGTAATAATTATAGAAATTATACTCCAGAAGGTAGAGGACTGAGTGACCCAGAGAAAGTAGAAGGTGGCAGATTATATTTGTGAAGAGGCTTGGAGACAAACAAGAAGAATTGGAAGTGAATGGCACATGTATGAACAGACAGAAGTTCATTTGAGTATCGTAAGTGATCTGCAACAAAAGAATTAATTTACACTCAGAAAAGTATGTAACTTAATTCATATGTAGTTTTACGTTGCTTTTTTTGTGAGGTCACGTAAAGTGTTGTTGTTAGACAGATGGTTTCATATTTCCATGAAAGACAGTTTCAAAAGTACTTGGAGGGTAGCGTGTTGTTCCTTATTAAAAGAGACATTTCACCTTAAGGGGAGACGTGCTTTTCTTATAAGGTGTCTGTGGGAAATTTTACCAAATATTAGCTAATGTTCAATAAAACCAGGGACTGTAAAAGGAATTACAGATGACAGATATGTACCTTGTAGATCAGCAAATGTAGAGTTGCTGTTGCTCATAACAGGTCATAGGCTGTGCGCAGAACTGACAGCACAAGCATCAAGACCTGTCAGGCTCTGTCAGGACTTCCCTTGGCCCATCTACAAATTAGTTTTAGCTTGTAACAGCAATTATCTCATGACCAGATAGATAACTGTTACGTATGTGGTTTCAGTTTTTCCTTTGCTTTGCACAATGGTGCAGTGTAACAATTTTTGTTACATGTATGTGTATTTCTGACTAAAGGATACTAATGTCAAGTGGTCTTTCTGTGCAGAATGAACTGTCTTTGACCCAGAGCAAAACCCAGCTCTGGTAGATTAAGGAGTAAAGGCACGGGGTGATGTCAAAGGCATTGAAGAACAGGCACAGATTGATACTGGAGGCCCAAGGTTGTAAACAATTCACCAGCAGTCGATTGCTGGTCGTCAAAACCATAAACCCAGGGGCCAGGTCTAAGCAGCTTTACAGATAACAAAGAGAAATAAATACAAATATACAATACGTTTATAACAAATCTTACAAATTACAGTTGGATGTAAAACTGCTTTACAGACAAGTAACAAAAGAGTAAGGTGTAGAGCAAGTCAGTTGACAGGTCAAAGTGGCTCCCAGCAGATCCTAGAGAGAAGAAAATCACCAACATCAGCACCATACTTCTCCAAGCAAAGATGCTGACAACTAAACACCTCTCCCCTGACTGGAGCCATTGGCCTTACAAGAGTCAATGTAAATTCAGAGAAATGGGTAGACACTTGAAAGTATATACATGTATCATTTTAACTACACACAATTTGAGCTATCTTAGTATCATTGCAGCTGGACTAATAATAGTTCTTTGATCAGACTGTTAATACTTCAGTTAGACTAACAGTAAATGATTAGCTCTGTATATGTATGATGTGTTTCTTTTGGCCATAATATTTTGTGTACAACAAACCGATGGGAATATAGTCAGTTCTGTAACTCGGGTACAGCAAATTGGTACCAGATATTAATCATAATCGTTGTCAGTAGTTCTGCTTTGTAAAACTGTAAATGCCATACAGCCTACAGTGTTATTCATTCAAAAAAAAAAAAAAAAGGTAACATTTGATTTTGAAGTCAATCTCAAATTTTTGTTGATTTCATAATTGTGAATCATTCACTCAGTCATTATTTTAAAACACAGGATATAGCCAGGAAAACCTACATTGAGACAGATATTTTCTAACAGTCTTTAAGACAATATTATTTTAAATTTTAAATTTGTTTTTACAATTAAAGCTGCTTAGAACATATCTATAGTAGTGAGAAAACTTCCATTCCAATGACACTCAGCAAGAAGAAACTTTTATGCTAGGTGGACAAGTTAGTTTAAGAGCAAGATGCAGACAAGGCTTTTTCAATTTCCATGCTCTTGTCATGCCATTATCCCTTTGCAAAAGGTGTGCGATGGAGTATGGCATCGATGAATCTAAAATACAAAATATGGCATAAAAAAGATGACTAGGAAGTAATAATTTGCCTTTTCTCACAATTCAGAATCTAGGGCCCCTCCTCAAATTTCATGTCTCAGTGAGCAATTGAATAGTGGTCCTCCTTCGCACACAACTTTGAAAAAAATATAAAATTTTGCATAATTTCTACAAGCTATTGGATAAATTAATTAGACAAAAATCTGTCAAGGACTCTCAAATTCTAAAATATCTTTTCCGACTTATGAAAGTACTTGTAGTACATGTTACCAGCAGAAGGCACAGGAGTAAACTTTTAAAACAGAGTGACCAAATCATTGTGTATTTGTTCAGTTCTCGCTTTTGGCCTCTGATGCTATCAGATGCAGCTACTCTGCTAAAGAGCTCTTCCATTTAACTCTCCTTATGCTATATTATAGGACAAAGTTTACATTGAGTACAGCTAGGGTTGTTCAGGTGTTCCCCAACACGTGTTTTCCGTACACAGATTTGACATAGTTCTGTTATACATAATTTATTGTTATGCTAATTACTGTACCTAATTATTAGTAAAATTTATTATTGCAAATCACCATGGACCAAATTGTCTGAGAAATTATTATTTTAATTATTTATTTTTAATAGACTGGGGTCTGAGATCTGTAGTATTTTGATTTTAAACTTTAATACTTTTTTCACCTCATTGTGTAAAAAAAAATGCTAGTAAGCCTTCAAGCTGTGTTGCATATGTGTTGTCCAGCTTTTGACCCTTCTCACTCATTATAACAAAGTTTGACAGATGGACAGGGGTCTGAAAAGTGTTAAGTATTTAGAAATTTGAAGTAGTTAAATACTTCTGTTAGTATCTCCAATGAAGAGGTCGCTCTGTGAACTCACTCTCTGTCAGACACTTGAGAATTTAAAAGGCAGCAAGAGGTATTCAATTTTTCAAAGGCTGGAAAAGCTTTCATCAGACTTCCTGTTTTATTTACCAGAGAACCCAGCCAAGCAGTAAGAATTCGCAGGAAGTCAGGCTTTATTGGTTCCACTGTTTCTGGAAGGGCTTTTCCTTGCTTCAGCTGAGTCAACCAAACCTGGATAGTCTCTTTTCTACCATTTCCTGCTCACCTGTCTTCAATGGTACAGATTCAAGTTTTCAAGGGGTTTTTTTTTAGTGTGTTTTTTCCCCCCACTTTGTAATTTCAGCATTGCAAGCCTAGTAAAAGCTCCCTTTTCAGTCACTGAAGAAGAAAGCAAAAGAATACTTACCAAGAAAAAGATTTTCTTCTCCCTTTCTGGAAAACAAAGCAAAACAACATATTGCAGCAGCAAGCTACCTAGTTTTGCCGGGCATTGTATTGGTTCTTACTGCCTAGAATATTTCAGTCTCATAGTGAAATTTTAGTCATCATTTTGCAAAGTAATTTGCTTTTTTCTGTTTTTAGTTAAATGATTTTATCAGTGTAGGGCATCTACTATCCTAGATGTCCATGCTCATTCAAGTTGTTCAGATACGTGCTTTTAATGCTACTGGATTATTTTCTGAACAGTATGCTAGGTAAAACCTTTTCATACCTACATGCTATCTTTCTGTTTATTTTTAAAACAAAGTATGTTTTTCCCCAGGTTAGACCAATAGAAACTCTGATAAGGTCAAATACTGTTGCATACACCTTGAGCAGCTGGTTCCTGTGATGTGATGGGAAAATCTCAGAATGATCCGTGTGACTTCCAGGGCTACAAGTCCCTTGATCCTAAGCATCTCCTCCAACTTGGGATGGAAATCTTTCAATTTAATTAGTTATCCTATGGATATTTCTCTATAATCTCTCCTCTGCTAAATCCCTCCTGACATCTGCAAACAAAACCTCACTGCCTTGGAATGAACCAAAACTGATTCCCTGTGACTGATCTCACCAATAAGCTTGTTGTTAACAAAGGCCTTTAGATCTGACAGCGGGTCTGTGCCATGGGGCCTGAGGGTAAGTGCAGTTCCCAGGTCAGGGTCCTCTGCAGTGTGCAGATGCTTCAACTAGCACTGTCTGTTTAATTAATTTCAGTCTGCTTCACCTATTTAAGCTTTTCACTTGCCTGCTGTCTTCCCTATCAATAAATATAAATAACAGATTATAAAAAGAGAAATTCTGTATAGAGCAGGATGAATAATTTATGCTAACATGATTAATCTCTTTTAGTCATTGCACTTAAAGTTTTGTACACAACACATCAAACACATTATTTGAGTACATGATATTCCTCATATAGATGAAGTTTTCATGTATAAGCAATACATATGTTTGTAAATATAAAATCTATTAGGGTATATCCTTCTATATATAAACAGCTTTTATCACTAGACAGGTATAAATTTGCATAATATCCTTTGAGCATGTTACCAAATTCAGCTTTATCAGAATTTGTTAAAATTTTTTTCTATTAGAAATATTTTTAGATTCAGGCAGACCTGGAACTCCATTTTCTTAAAATGCTACGCAAACAAGTAATTCTGTTAAGCTGTATTCGTGGAGCTATACCGACCTAACTGTGCAAGCAAAGCATTTGAGCGCAAACCCTGACCTTACACAAACAAAATACATCTCAGGCAGCTGAGCTACCTTTTCCAAACCCATATCAGTATTAGAATTTTATCTCTTCAGCATAAATAGTTCTGTCTATATGACAGTCCTATAAGCAAAGACATTATTTTATAAGGTGGGGAGAACTGGCATATAGCAACTCATCACCACTGGAAAAGAAGGTCTTGATCCCATCCACTCCCTGTCCTTGGATGAGATGCTCCATCATCTGGGAAAACAGTCTGGTCTCTTTTGACCTTTCAAAGAACTGATTTAGCTCATTGACCAGAAGAACCTGGTTAGTTTGCTTCCTAAACAGTCCCACATGAGACTAGGAAGAGGACTAGAATTGACATAAGGGAGGAGGCAAATCTGTAAGACCATGAGTAAAGGCAGAGGGGGAGAGGCTGAGGCAAGGAGGACAAGAGAGCAAGACTGTCCTTTCTAAGTATAGTAAATATCAACACAGCTGCATGTGGAAGCAAAGCTCAGGCATTTTGTCTGATCATAACCCAGCAAATGAGTACAGGAGACACAGCAGGGCATTGAAAGGAGACAGTGTCCAGATGACATGGTGGTAATAATTAGGTGAGGGAATATTGGCCAGTTCTGAATCAGCGCTTTTTGGTTTGCTTTTTGTCTGACTTCAAAAATGCAAGCATATTAATAATAGACACAATAGTCCATTACCCTTTTTTGAGGTGATTGAATAGTGGGAAAAATGACAACAGGCAAAGTGGTTGTGCTAATAAAATATCAAAGTGTCAGAAATTATGAGAAAGCTACTTTTCATTACATCGTCACAGTGTTGCAAGACATGGGAAAGAAATGCAGCTTTCTGTGAACATCTGCGAATATCAGCTTTCTGTGTTAGAAGAATGGTGTTCCTCAAGCATGAAGTGGGGCAAAGCTCTTGAAAGTGACACATGAGGCTAAAGACAAGAAGAAACTCCAAGTAAATGGGCTGGTGACTAAGTAAGTCTGCAAGTCTGTTTTTCCACTCAAAGCATAAAACTTTCAGGAGAGGGACACTTCTAATTCAGAGTTAAACAGAGTAACGCTGTTTTTCTCTACAAAAGATAGCAAATGAAAACATTCCTTTAGCAACTGTGATGAATTTTGGTTTTCTAAATGGTGGAAAACACATGTAAACAATTGCACATCCTTCTTCTTTTGTCTCTGAATATCGTAATATTAATTCCTCCTTTCAGTTTTCGTCTTCAATATGGAGACAATGATTCTTAACCTTCAAGTCCAGAGACAAAATCCTGCAGTTTCTAAGTATTGATAACATCTTTTAAAAAGAAATGGCTCCACAGTGAAAATGTGACACATCTTAGGTATCTTTATAAACAAGAAAATACGGTTTAAAAATGAGCACTGACTCTTAGCTCTAAACTAGCTTTCCTCTAAGAATAGTCAGAAAGATTAAATTTAACTTTCGTTTAATATTTTTTATTTAATAGAATTTTGGCAGACAAGCCGTATTTTAATTAACTTTCTTGTTAATATTTACCAGTATTTTCAGCGTACATGGTTCATCCTATTCTCATCTCTTCTCACTGTTTGTAAGCCCAAAGCAGCTGACCTCGCTCTGCGGAAATAGCTACCCATAGCAAGCAAGCTGCTCTCCAGGAGCCTAATACTTTTTTTCAGCTATTGGCTATGTAAGCACTGTTTTACTCTAATTTGTCAGAGCAACAGAAGAATTCCAATTACCCAAGTGATTGAAAGACTATGTAATAAACTACTTTGTTATTTGCATATTCTAAACAAACCTGCTGCCATAATTCTGTGAAAGGCTCTTTCAAATTAATAAAACATCACAGCATGACAGGTACATTCATCTACAGTTGATGGATAGTGATAAGATGACAAGCAGCAGTGAAATAGTTAAAAAAGTTGGCATTTAAATTAATCTTCAAAGATAACTCCTCCAATTAGGATGAGTGGAGGATGTGTAGAATTAAATTAGTGCTATTGTTTCAATCTTTCTATACCCATAAAGACAAAAGTACACGCATTTGCATTATTAAGGCTATCTTTTCATCCAAATTTAACTAAAATGAATATCAAAACTTTTGCTCTTGGAATGCTGGATCAGGAAAAATGTAAAAACATTTTTTTCCAGTAATAGATTTCTGTGGTCCAGTAAAATATTTTGCCATGAAAACTTTCCAACTCTTCACTACTTACATGTGACTCTTAAAAGGCTTATATTTGAATAAATACCCACAACATAGGATAAAAGTAAGTATCTAGTATATATGAAAGATAAGGAACACTGTTTCAGTCCCTCAGTATAAGGTTTCTGCAATGCAGAAGGTTTCTGTGACTCTTAAGCCTTCTCAGGAATTCACACAGCTGGTGTGGAATTTGGCAGCTTGCTAGCTGCATGGTATGTGTTTCTGGGAATGTCTGGCATTTCTCACTGACTCCCGAATTGATACAGGGTGCTATATAAGGTCCTGACTCTTAAAGGCTTTCAGTGCCCTGGCACTGACTGGCATGAGAGGCTGCTTTTCACCCCGAGAGGCAGGGAGGTTCCTCAGCTGGTATCCATCTTGCGCAAGGGAAAGGCTGCTTGGTCTCCTGCTCTGGTCAGCCTTCTCCCACAGCATTAAGCAGCAGCCAGCAGTTTGGTCTGGTTTTGTTTTTTTCTGAGGTGAGTGCTGGACTGATAGGAAGCCAAAAGAATGAAATATGATTTGAATTCTGAATTCTGTATTTATTGATCATGTGCACTCTAAGAGTGAGTCCTTACCGGATGCAGGGACTGGGACCCAACATGTGCTTCTCTCGATTCCCACCAGAGACAGATTTAGCTCCCTTTGGAGAAGAACCTAGATCTAAATTAACACATATGCAGTTGTAGGACTCTAACGCTAAACAGGTGTTAATAACAATGTGACAGTATGGACAAACCACAAGAGCTGTAGTCATCCTGCAGATCTCAGTAGCTCCATAGTGCTGAATGCAGTATGGTACAAGAGAGAACGGATTTAAATACGCTTAGCAATGCCTGGATGAATGAGTGAGATGGAGGCCTCATAGAAGCACTAATATCAGAAGAAGCTGTACTGACCACCTACAGCAAGGAATATTTGCTTTCATAGTAAATCTCTATGGATGCAAAGTAAGTAAAGGACTCTGAAAATAAATGACTTTTGAGGTAACTGAAACGCGCTCTCAAAATGAACACCTGACAGCCTGCTCTGTGAAAGCTTCACCTCCTGCCTTAGAAGTGTCCACATTTTATCCCACTTTCACCACCTAAGTGGAATTTACTGGATGCTAGACATTGAAACTGTTCAAGTCATCAGTGGAGAGAGATAGCCGTCTTAAACTGGACATGCTTTCCTCAGAGAAGAAAAACCTTCTTTTGTAGGTATAAACCCTCGCTGTAGAAAGAACAGAACCTGGATGGCTAGCTTAGATCAGAAGCTTAGCAGCTAGATAGCTGGATCTGGCTGAGCTGAATCCCACACTAAACTGGTGTGCAGCTCCTCTCCCTCAACCCTACATGGTTCAGGAGAAGCTGCAGCTGTGCATTTATAATTCTTTCTTCAGCGTTGGTGGGATCTTGGCTCCGTACAATCTCCCAGCAGGTTTATTGAACACAGCTGAGTCAAGGGGGGAAGGGAGGAGGAGGTTGCTATTTCTTCTGGTATTGGACCAAAGTAAATTTGCTATCTCTTCTTTCCACAGCAATGAACTTGGAGGTATATCTGCATCTCATCACCTTTCTGGATGAGTCATGACTCAGCCTAACGTCACAAGATATTAGTTATGGAGAAACTGTTTCTAAAAATAATTTTACAATTTTCTCTTTTCTTACTCCTCAGTTGTCAGTGGTGAAGGATCTTTTTATCTTAATCCCCCTTTGTCTGCACTTTGTCTAAGACATAGTCTGTAAAGCTGTCGGCGTTTCTCCATGCTGCTGAAATTGAACAAATTTTTCATGTTGGCTGTACTCATTGTTCCATTTCTTCTAGTAAGGAGAAAATACCTTCGCACAAAAGCAAATTGTTGTTTTGTCATCTACTTCACTCTCTTTCTCTTATTAAAATAAGAATTTATTTATACTATATTTAATTATGTTCTCCCTATGACTCTTCACTGTTTCACAAGGCTCAGATGATTAAAAATTTTATTGCATTTCTGTCTATTTATTTGCCTATTTTCCATCTGCCACTCCATTTAGTTAGTATCAAGTTTAAAACAAAATATTGTATTTACTTCGACTACAATCACAGAATTTTTAGGCATCCTTTTAAAATCTTTCAGTCAGGTCCCATCAATTCCTTAGATATCTTCATCACAGAAACACTATTTCCTCATCACCATTTCTTCTGTGAGATTTCCTTCCATTGTATTTGGAACTCTTTTCTCTGCCAAAAATTATTACCTTTAGCAGAAGACTTTGCTCTTTCCTGAAGTTTGACATTGTAACAACCTGTTTCCCCACTAACTTATTTTTCCCTTTCATTTTGTGGCTTGGAGGAAAATAAAAGCGCAAAGGTTTTATTCTTTCCCTTTAAGCATGTAACATCAGAGTGCAGTGTCATGATTATTTCACGCCTTTCTTTTGCTCCATTTAAAACTGCTAAGAGAAGGAGCTATGTCCAGTGGTTAAGCAGCAGCAATTATGAGTGAGGCATTGGGAATTCAAAGCCTCTCTCTGGCATGGAGTTTCTAAATAGGCTCAAGCAGACTGCAACAGTATTTACATGAATTATGAACTAGTAGAGACATGCTTGAAAGGTAGATATAGAACCAAAAATAGATCAATTCGGTTCAAGCAGATTTACCTGTTGTAATTGTACTTCCCTACAACATCATAAAAAGTGTCCATGACTCCATAATGTAAAATGACATGGAATTGTTTGGAAGAATTTTATTTGTTTTCTCTATTAAATCTACATGTTCCTTAAGAGACTTTTCTCTTTTTCCCGGGGAATACGTGGAATAAAGAGACAACCCATACTTTTGACAGTTGCTATGCATAGAAATGAACTTTTTCACTTTCTTCCCTTAATTCCTGGAGAATAAAACCAGATTTACTTCTATTATCAGTCTGAAATGGTTGCTGTAAAGTAAAGCTAATTTCTTAAATGTTTCTGCTGAGAACATTTTCTGCTCTCAGATAGAAAAAAAGATCCAAGTATTTTAGTATATAAAGTATATTATTTTATTTTCCTGCTTCTCCTTGTTCTCATAGAAATTGAGTATAAGGTCAGTAGGGATCATTAGATCATCTCATCTGACCCCTACATTTACTAGTCAACCCTTGGATTCCTCCCAGCAGCAGTATTGATTAAAGTACATCTTGACCAATTCAGGCCATGCCTCATTCACGATCACCTCTTTGTGCCTCATCGTAGCACACAGTTCCTGGAGGGACAGTTCCTTTACGTCTCAAAATTTTTCAATAATTCATCCAATTTTACAACATTATTTTAAAATGTGGACATCATATTTACCCCTTGTACCATGCACTTATCACAGGGGCAAAGGAAGTTCTGCAAAAACATTCATCACACCCAATTCAGATAATTTCTCCATAGTCATCTACAACTGAGAGTCAGGCTCCCTTTACAGACAACTGAGAGAAACAGGCACTTTCAGGGCATGACTCATTTAGCTTATTTTAAATGCCTATGTTAGGACAGCACGAATTGTATCTCCTCAATGAATGGACAGGCTGCAGAACCTTTTCCGATGTTGGATATTTATGCATTCCAATTGTGTTACCTTTTTTTTTTTTCCCATTACTACTAATGAGAGCCCTTGTTGAGGTGTTTAACTAATGTGCCTCTTAAATTCTTACAGAATCATTAATTTCCAATAAATTATTTCAATTTATGTAGCTATGACTATGTTCCTGGTACCAAAATGCATTCAGTGATGATTCCTCTTTGACTGATATTTGTTTGTACTACAACAGAAGCTGGAAAGCTTAAAACCTTGTTTGACTAGGTCAAATCTAAGCAGGAAGAATTATAACCTCTGTCCCGACTGGTTAACAAATTTATTAGGAAAGGAGAGCAAAAAAAAAATGAAGACTAATTTTAGGGGAAAAAAAGTGCTACAGAAAAAATTGTGTTAATAGAGATCTACTATTTTTATCACATGAAGTACATAGTAGCTCACAAAAAATATGAGCCTTATTTTTTAGACATTTTTGTTCAGATTTTTTTAGAAAATAATAATTTCATAAAACAAGCTAAAGTACATACCAACTAAATTTTGGAAATTTTAGAGTAAGAAATTATGAGAAGTATTCCTGATTCTCTTTTCCAGCAGAAATATGCTTGCAACATTCTTCTACTACACAAATCCGTCCTATTTTTTAAAAGATTCTGGCACATACATTCCAGTACAAGATGGCATCAAAAGTTACATAGTTCATCCCTTTAAAACCATCTGTTACGCTTCAGTATAATTATAAAAAAGGATAAAATTATAAAAAGAAAATTAATCAAAATTGTAAGATAGAAGTGATAAAAAATATTCTAGTTTCTAGGAGGTCATTCAAGATCCCATAGTAATATCTGTTAAGGAATCTAAGTAGCCCTTAGAAGATAGCAAAAGTCTTTGCATGGATAAAAGCATCGGTTAAAGGACAGAAGAGGATTGACTGTAGGTTAATACTTTACCACACTGAAGGAAGGTCAGCCCTGCAGTGTGTCAGAGCTCTCTAATGGGACCAGTGCTGTTCAACATATTCATAACTAATCTACAAGAATGAAATTAAAATATTTGTTAATTGTTTTAATTTATGCAAGCACAGTAAATAGGCTGCCAGTAAGAATGATTGGACTTGATGATCTTAGAGGTCTTTTCCAAGCTTAATGATTCTATGATTCTACGAACTGCAGGCAAATTGGGTACCTGGACTTGACCATTTGGAACTGACCATTGGGAATTGACTCAGGAAATGGAATGAGCTGGAATGAAACTCAGCAAAAAAATGGCAGAAAAATGGCCTTTACCTGCTGACCTGGAACAGGATCTTGAACCTGCAGGTTCGCTTTAGGAAAATGTCAGAGCAGTCTTATATGAAGACCAGTAAAGAAAGTAGCAAGCTATTGAGGCAGGAATAAAGAACTAAATAGGAAAGGTCATCAAACCTCCATACATCCATAGTGCCCCCATTGGAGGACTGATTAAATAAACCAGGATTCGTAGTTGTGGAGGGGGAGATCTGTCATGTGTCTGGGAAACTGTAGATGACATTCAGGAGTTCAATAATGATCAGTTGTTCTCTCTCTCTGCTATTAAAAGAACTAGGAACTGAAGATCATAAAAATGTTTTTTAAGGCAAAGAGAAAGATAGTTCATCACAAACTACGTAGTGAAGATGCAAAACTCCCTGATGAAGAAAACTGTGGATGCTAAAAGCTTGCACACTTTCTAGAGTAGGCTGGGTGAGTTCACTGGAGAGAAATAAGTCCAGGGCTTTATAATGACTTTGTCTTATATTAATCAGAAATTGTTGAGCCACCAATCACCACGAACAGGGAAAGTAGTCAGAAAAATGCTGCTATATGTTCTGCCTTTTGTTGTATCTTCTCTTAAGCCTCTATGTACAGACACAATCAGGTGCTATGTTTGATGGAACTTATTCTGACTCTGAAGTCCTCAGGAAACTAATATAAAATCTCAGAATTCTATAAAAAATATTTTTAAAAACATGTAGCATTTTATAATATGATTGCATCATTGCATTTTTAAAGGGTAATTTCAAGAAATTGTGAAATAATAAATGGAAAAATTACCATAAGTATTTTGATAGTAAAAAGTAGAAGCTAGTTATATCTCATGGTGACTGAGGTGGTTTTTAACATCTTAGAATCATACAATAATAGAATGGTTTGGGTTGGAAGGGACATTTAGAGGTCATCTAGTCTAATCACCCTGCAGTGAACAGGGACATCTTTAACTAGATCAGGTTGCTCAGAGCCCCATCCAAACTGGCCTTTAACCCTTCCAGGGAGGGGGCATCCATAACTTCTCTGGGCAACTTGTTTCAGTGTTTCACTACCCTCACTGTAAAAAATGTCTTTCTTATATCTAGTCTAAATCTGCCCTCTTTTAGTTTAAAGACATTACTCCTTGTACTATTGCAACAAGCCCTGCTAAAATGTTTGTCCCCATCGTTCTTACAAGCCCCCTTTAAGTACCAAAAGGCTGCAACAAGGTCTTCCTGAAGCCTTCTCTTCTCCAGGCTGAACAGCCCCCAACTCTATCAGTCTTGCCTCCCAGGAGAGGTGTTCCAGCCCTCTGATCATTTTTGTCGCCCTTTTCTGGACCCTCTCCAACAGGTCCATGTCTTTCCTGTGCTGAGGGCTCCACAGCTGGATGCAGGACTCCAGGTGGGGTCTCACCAGAGCAGAGTAGAGGGGTAAGGTCCGTGTCATAATCTACAGACAATAATTCCATGAAGTCCATAATAAAAATAAATTACAATAGTTAAAATAGTGTACAACAGAAAGAAAAATAATAGGAATATCAAATATATAGTATAAAGCTCTGCAGAAACATTTGATGTAGAATGTAAATGACTGCTGCAGCTGTTAACATTCAAACTGGAAAAAAATGCAAAGCCAATGTCTATATTTAAAATGTAAATCAACAAAGAATTTTAATTATAATTATATATATATATTGAAATCCCCTCCATTAGATAAATTATTTGAATGTGTTTGCAACATCTTCAAGTGATTTAAATAGTTTAGATAGTGAAGATGACATATAGAAAAAACTTGGTGCAATGTTTGATGCCGAGATCCTGTGCTGCTTCTGCATGCATAATACGGTAGTAAAAAGGTCCGTATTAGATGATGAGGATGTGTAGGTCAGCCTTAGGAAATGCAGCAGCACAATGGGATATAAGTGCAGATTCAGAACAAAAATAGTCTGAGGACAAGCACAGCTAATTAACAAAGCATTCTTCTCCTCTATGAGTCTCTGTTATATGTCATGATTATTTTGCTGAAATCTTGTAGTCAGGAGACCTCCCACAGCTAATTTGACACCTCTGCATTCTGAGATTGCTACCCAAAGACTATTTGACGTGTCATAATGAAGAAGTGTTTGCTTTCTGTTCTAAGTATTATGAAAGGAAATCATTGCTCCATCCTGTCTCTACTGGAAGCTCTTCACACCTGCTACTTTGCTGTCTAAAGGATCATTTTCACAGTTACTTATTTGTGACAACTCTAAATATTCTAGGTGTAATTAAACAGTTTAAGAATGCCTTCGTTCAGGGAGAAAAATGTACTTTAATTTCTAATCCTTGTTAAAATATGCACAAATAAAAATATCATTATGACTATAAATATAGAGGGATGTTAAAGGCATGAAATGGGGAAATTAGATAACCATCTCTCAATAACATACAATGAGAACTGAGTGCTTAACTCTGGTTCATGACACCTCACGAAGCCTGTACTAAGGCTAGTCATGAGCAAAAGCTTTCCAATGATCTAGACAGTGCAACACTGCAAAAGACTGCAGGGCAGCTGGAGTAAACTGCTGACCTTTATTGCTGGCAATTGAACAAACATCTGTCTTTGTGTCCTAAGATGATCCTGTATTGAGGCAGAAGGATAGATTAAATGAACTTCCACTGTCCCCTCCTACCCTATAAATCTGTAATTTATTTGTTGAATTATTTTGTGTGACTCAGGCTTTCAAACTTCATGGGTTGGGGAAGAAACTTATGTAGAAGAAATTAAAGATCACACATTGCAGAGCTGATAAATAAGAATGGTTTTATAACGCAAAGTATAGAAGAAATGAATACTGACAGTGGAGTTTGTTCAGATAGCCAGTTCAGCATGTTGATTTTTGATCAGTAAGATTATTTTAAATTTTTATAAAATAGATTGCTACCTTATCTATCTGCTACTTCTTCTTATACCAGTGACAAATATGGGGTAATACCTCTCCAGATACTCAGTTTTCCCAAATGAATGAATGAAGGAATGAATGAAATCTGAATAAAGCCCCAGAAAGTATTTTGACTGAAGACGAAGAAATTGAGAGAAATACTTAAAACACAACTATATTTTAGAAATAAACAACTGTATATAAGTTTTCTTTAGCCTTTGTTGTGAAGCAGGACTTTAGGGTATATAAACAACATAATTGCCATGAGTTTAATAATGTTTTCATTCTAGGTTTCAACCTAGAAAATGCCATCTGATGAATATTTTCTGGTATAATTTCTTTGGAGAAATCTGTGAAAATCAGAAATCTTTATCTCACATCTTTCTTCACTAGAGGAGAAAGCTGGTTAGCAAAGCATCTTCACAGATATTTTCAATTTCTGAGATAGATAAGAACAACCACATATACACGAGTGCTAAATGAATGATGTTTGTTTGACATTAACATTTGAATGGATCTGGACAAGAAGAATGATGATAGTGCCTGGATGATTTGTAATCAATGTCCTCTCCCTTTTTAAATTTATGGAGAATGAGTGGAATGCTTAGCAAAGAGAGATTCTACAAAGCAGGTATGTCAAGAAGGCCAAAAAATATAATAAAAGTGAATTATCAATGGAAAAAGTAAATCTGTGTAACTCATGGTGTGAAAATGTTAGTATAAAACAGTTTATGACAGTGTTTCAATGGCACTCACTTCAAAACCATTTTCAAGAATGCTGGAGAACTTTACTGAAGTTAAAGTAATGTTTCTGCTGCTCCTTAGATATGGTTTCATGTGGAAAATACGAACATGTCAAAACTGGCAGACTCATTAAATCTATTTAGGGGTAATACTGGGATCCTCTAACAGTGAATTGCTGCCAAACACATTAAAAATAAAGGACATACATCTGTTGCAGGCAGGAAAGAAAAAGAGAGAGAGAAGAAAGAAAGGAGAGAGAAAGAGAAAATGAAGGAAGGAAGGAAGGAAGGAAGGAAGGAAGGAAGGAAGGAAGGAAGGAAGGAAGGAAGAAAGAAAGAAAGAAAGAAAGAAAGAAAGAA
>Ga0065711_1037336_pt1 | contig 19936 bp, 11 predicted proteins | sample Hoacrofraction12_FD_59098 | JGI IMG/M metagenome (GOLD analysis project Ga0065711, IMG submission 59098) | Hoatzin crop microbial communities from Cojedes, Venezuela - Epithelial fraction 12 v2 (version 2) | ecosystem: Host-associated > Birds > Digestive system > Esophagus > Crop | place... | reverse complement strand
AAAAAAAAAAAAAGAAAAAAAGAGAAGCAGCAGCTGCAGCAAGCACAACATCATATTGACTGACTGTGTATATTCACACTGGCTTCCAGTCCATGGATAATTGCCCCTCAGAGATTGTGTGCTATGTACAGTACAGTGATGGAATTATGCACTTTAAAGAGCCGCAGTGAGGCTCTTAGGATGCAAAATTTTTTCCTTTTTTTTTTTTTTTTCTTCTTTTCATTGCAGCGAGTAATGATTTTTAAATGCATGTGACCCATCCTCAAAAATGAAGTAAGGCATGTCAGTGATGTTCTGTGTCTCTGGGTCTTTGGTTTTCTTGAACTGCCACACTGGAAGAAGTGGACGCATGAAGTGAAATTTGGGGCGTGGTCTTGGGATTGCCAACCCTTGTTAGTGAGGGCAAAGGCAAGTGGAACTCAGAGGTTACGCATTCTGTTTGGCAGCAGGTACCTCAGTGGGGATTACCACGAGGAAAGGGGGCTTGAAAGAGACTTGGAGGTACAAATCTGTATAAAACCAGGCTTTGTTAGTTTGGCTGGTCATAGATCACCTTACTTGAACACTAAGAACCAGGGGTGACGATTTCTCTGACCCCTTTGTCAGAGCCAGTTGAACGGTTTTGATTTGCAATTTCACACAAAAAAAATAAAATATTGCCTACAAATTTCAGCCTAAATTGTTTTTGGCAAAGTGATAAGCACGTAAAAAACAGGGCCTCATCGTGGGAAGTGTCAAGCAATCTTAATTTTAGGCAGAGATACCAGCTCCTCCTAGAGGAAAAGAGCCAGTACGTAAATAGCTCCCAACAGATCCTTTACCCAAGGAGACAAAAGGGTGACGTGCAGAAGTTGCTGCTGATGCCAAATTTAAGCTTTCCAATGGGAATCTGTCATGTACATAAAGTCTGAGTTTGTCTGTAAGATATGAATTGATGTTCAGGCAGGAGTGTTTTTTGATACTCTCTGATATTTTGGAGGTACTCTCCAGATACGTTGGAGCTCTTCGGGGAACATCTCCAAAGGTACTCTCATAGAAAAGGAGGTATCTTTTGAAACACAGCAATCAGGAATGAAGTTGCAGGGCTGCTGTAATAAGTGCCTCTGTGGCTGGCACTTATTCTTTGACCGTGTGTGGGTTTTTTTATGGATTCTTATCTTTTGTTGACGTCTTTAATGAATGTTTGGTAACAGCGAGTGGGGCTGCATCCCGTTCCACCAGCCTGGACAAGCAGGCTGTTGTGTTAAAGGGGGGGTCTCCCAAAGACAACGTGTTACCCACAAAGGGGCTTTCGAACTGGGACAGACTGTAGCAGCTACGAGGTCCCCACAGCTGCCCTGCTCAAGGAAGAATGAAGGTGGGCCTGGGAGTGCTCCTAGGGCTAGGTTTGTATGTAGAAGGCAGAGAAGCCAGCCCTCTTCTCCTCCCATCCTACCTTCCTCATGGCCCTGTGCCCCAGGAGGAGCGGTGTCCCCGCTCTTCCCGTGTAACCTGGGCTGCAGAAGCTAGAACAAGGCAAACAAGGACCTACCTTGATGCTGCCCAGCCTCAGCCCCTTAATAAAACAAAGGAGACACACTGCTTTACAGCTAACCGAAGACAAACAAATGAAAAAGTTCTGCCATCCATCAGAGAGGCTGTGTGCATGGCTGTACATGGTGGTTGAACGTGTGGTTTCCACAGAGTAGCTGAGTTTATGGGACATGTTCGGGAGAGGGCTGCATGTATCTTCTGAGGAAGTATCAGCTGCTTCAATCTGTGAATCTGCTATGTCTCCATCTTCCTGACTCTTCTGGAATAATACCGTAAAGGTGCTCAAAGCTGCTTGCAGTGTCTTTTGGCTTGTTCGGTGGTGCTGCATCATATGACCTCCTCAGCAGTCTGAAATATTTCGACATGGGGCTTGGTCCTGCAATCCCATGGTCTTTCTTGTTTGAGCAGTTGATGGGGATATATGTTCAACGCTCCTGGATACTGCAGTGACAGTGTGATGGGTGCTTTTGGTGTTGAAGGGGTTGTTAAGAGAAAGTGCGTGTGTGTATGTCCTCTATTTTTATCATTAATCTAACTTGATGAAACATTGCTTACCTTTTAGATATGTAAATTTTTAGGCACCTAATTATCTGTTTTACTTGCCAGTTCCCTCCAGCCCCTTTCTTCCCTGATGCTACCACCCTCCTTCCTTCTCGTTCCCTTAAATATGTGTAGTTGATGAACAGCAAATCTTCTTACAGAATTCTGTAGGAATATTTACTGTAGGGTTTTGCTTTTGTTTGCTTTTCTGGTGACTTGGAGATGGCATGGTGAGAAAAGAAACATGTGAGCTAAACCTGTTGGTTTGAACATTGTGTCAGAAAATATCCATAAATTGCAAGTTACTACACAGATGTATAGATTTAATGAGACTGTGTAATGCCATTTATTTATGCTAAAGAATCTGACACATACGGTACTGAAAAAAGTTAATACTCTAAGAGTTATTTCATATTTTTCTATTGCCATCTGTTACTGCCTACATAATAATGATACAGGTGAAAGCCTAGCACTGCTTTAAAAAAATCAGAATGAGTAGTGATTTAAGTACCTTACTGCTTTAATAGCTGGTGTGTTTCAAGTTGTGGGAAGGAGGCAACAGAGATACCCTCCCCCCATTTTTATTGTATTAAATTTTGAGTTTAAACAGATACAGATTCATGAAGTGACTTCTGAAAGTGGAAAAATACTGTAAACCATTCTGTCCTTTAAGTTTGGAAAAGTGAAAGCACTAAGCCAGATTCTGCCATCCTTATACCATCAGTGTCTGGTTCTGGGAGCAGCCACGTGCATCTTTGGATGTAGGTGAATTTTGTCCTCTTAAGTCCTGGCTTAATGTGCTGAGTTCAATACTGCTGGGGTCTCTGAACTGTGAGTGTGTCTCTCTAGATCCCAGACCCCCATATCCTGATCCCCGTTGGCCATCTGAAACCAGTTAAAAAAAAAGGGGGGGTGGGAAATACACTTTTTCAGCTGTCTCAAGTAAAAATAGGTGTCTCAATGCAGCACTGTGCTGACAGAACTCGGCATTTATGAAGGCTCTTAAAGTTTTCCTTCAACTTTATGCAGTCATACTGTGGTTAGGCAAAACTGCTTTCCCTATTTTCTTTTAATCATGGTAGTGTCTAACACAGCAATGACTGTGGCACGCATGGTGAGAAGTGCCTACGCTCAGACATTTGCAGTGATCCAGGGCTGAAAATGGTCCTGTACCTGGGGATCTGCCCATTGCTTTGCGTCAGGCACCTGCCTCCAAGGGTGCAGACAAGGTTTTGACTCAAATAAATAAACAAAATGGGTTTTGTTGTTAATCTCCTTTTTACAATGTAGTGACAAAGACAGAAAATATTTTTGTGACGGGTGCTTATCGTATAATTTTCCATTGGTTGGTGAGTCAGGGGAGGTGCCTTCTTTAGAGGAGGAAGACATGACTAGGTCAGGTTTCATTCAGGTGACTTAAGAGTTTATATAATTAAAAATAAATATGTCTTTTCCTGAAAGCTGTGAATGGTCCAAAGGTGTAACTTTGTAATGAAAGCCTTTCACTTATTTTGAAGAATATTTCTAGTGGTAAAAATGCCAGAAAATCAAGCAAAATACCTGGTCCAGCATTCCACTGGCTTCAAACAACTTTGTCGGGTGTATTTTCAAATATAGTGCAGATCTCTAATGGAAAGTTTCTTATAAATGAAATAGTCATTACTGTTATAATTACTACTCTTTGCATATGTTAGAAAGCATTTTAGAAAGTCATGCACTTTTTAAGAAGCAGAAATGATAATGAGTGAGCAATGAGGTTTTGATCACTTTAAATGGATGTTATAAATCACTTTATTTTTGTTTATAAGAGATGATCCATATATAGCTGTAGTCTGTCAGCATTTTCGATTGGAAACTTCTAGTTTTGGGTACCATATAGAGCTCTCAGCAGACTCTTAGAAAATCCACTTAGAGGTGAATGTTGTGTCATTGCTCAATGTGTATATGTTTCTTCTGCTCCCTTGTTAGAATGTGAACTGATTTTTAAACCATGCACGCCTTTTTATTTTTATGTTTTGAGAGGCAGCGTATTTCACAGCAGGACTTAGCCTGATTTTATTTTTCCTCCTCTCTCTGCTTTCCAGTGTGCATCAGAAATAACTCGACTGAAGTAAAAAAATCTGTGGTAGGAGAGGAGACTGACAGTATTTAATGTACATTTTGCAGACAGTAAGAGATTAGCTTTAGATCGGCAAGGGAAAGGCCACCCACATCACCGAGCCCTGCCTCCTGCAGCTCACGGTGACTGTGAAATAGAAGTTTACAATGAAAAGGGGCCCTGGAGAACACCTGCTATGCACTATAGTCCGTCCCCCCAACATCACCTGCCTGTCTGTAACAAGTGTAAAGTTATTAAGACAAAGGCAGAAAGTCTTAGTGATTATGGTATGCAGCAGGAGAGCAGAGGACCACAAGGGCTGACCAGGTGTTGCATAAAGGCAGAAAGTTTGCTAGATGACATTTGCCCAGAAAAGTATGTTTTATGCAACAGAAAAAGGAGAGGAGAGAGAAGAACCCCCGTCCCTCTCACCCCATCAAAACAGCCTAAAAAGCAGCAGACCGAACAAACAGGTATCCAACAATTATTCCTCATTTGACTTTAGGGAAAAAAATCTGTGAGTCCAAGCTTAATGACTGGATTAGCCTGAGGATCAGGAGAGGGGACAGCAGCTAGGAGCCGAGTACCGCTGTGTTCACTTGTCTTTTGCAGGGGCCGGCTTCTGAAGTGGCAAATGGATAGAGGGGCATGTGAGTGAGGAAGCTTTTACTTGGACCTGTACAGAATAGGCAGAAACCTTGTATTACGTTAATCATGATACTTGTTGCACCATAGTTACTTTCTAAGTACTTTCTAAGTATAGACAAAAAAGGAGGGGGAGGATGGGTCATCAGAAGTACTTTTCCTACCCTGGGATATGAATACAAGACTATAGCTTGTGTAAGTATGAGTTGCATAGATGCATTTGTGGGTGGAATTTGGCCTGAGGTGCTTCTGGAGAGGAATCTTGCGACACTGAGCAGTCATATATATATTCGGTTAGGAGCTCTTACCTTTGTCAGATGGAGGTATGCAGCATGGGTGACTTGTGGTGAGCAAACAGTCATGCCTAAAGGCTGGGCATCTGGAGGAAGTTCTGGTCTAGATACTGCCATCCTTACTTATACCAAAGTACTCTGTACTCAGCGTTTCAGGCTTTGGCAGCAGGGCTCTCACTGAATGCAACTCAAAAATCATTGAAACCATCAAAAATTTGTCCTGTGATAGAAAAGAAATTTCAGGCCTTAATGCTGCACTTGCTGGGATGCTGTATGCTTAAATTGGAGTCCTTCCAACTCTAGCTGTGCTCTTTTCGGTTTAATATTTGTACAAGCTTGTATAACAATTTGAGCATAAAAGTTATTCCACAGGTTTAACTGCTGTGGTCCTCATTCCTTGTGTCTGGCCATGGACAGCTGGGTTGGGAGAAGCTGCCTGGTGTTTTAAAACCATTGCTAGCGAAAACATACATTGACATCCAGGGTGCTGCTCCACATCAGCCAAAGCTGGTTCTTGTGATGATATAGTATGCCTGGTCAGGGGCCTGCTCCAGCTGAAAATGGTCGATTTTTCTCAGGAAGGTTAGTTGTTAACTAGATTGGTTTAGCACCCAGTTCCATGAGCGCTGGTGCCAGTATAAAAGATGGAAGCGGTGGGGAGCGAGAAGGTGGCAGCCACGGTATGTGTCAGCTAAAACCTGATTGAAGCTTGGCTTAGCTATGCAATCACATCCTAATTTAAACTAAACTTGGGTGTAACAGACCTGTTAGTCTACACTTACTGCACACACCACCTCCAGAAGATATGAAATAAGTTTTCTGTTGCATTTAGTGAGAGTTTAAATTGACTTCAGAGGTAGCAGGCTTAAACTGAGATTCTGCAATGTGAAAACTAAAAATTCCGAAGGATGCCTAAATAAGCTGATCATTTCTCACTGAATTTCTGGCATATTAACCACCTCCATGTGGGCTTGAAGAATCCCATTTGCAGCATGCAGAAAAGGACTCTGTCCAAGCTTCTAAATATTTCCTTTCCCTTCTCCTTTTTATTAGTGATGCAATATTTGGTTTGATTTAACTGTTATGAATGGACATAACCCTGCTGAGCTCACTATGACAACATGGTGTCACCATCTAAGATTTGCACTTGCTCAGTGGCCAAAAGCTAAATCTTTGGCAGCTTGCAGTAAACAAATTTGACACCCAGCATCGGGGATGTCCATGTGTAATCTAAGAGGCCCTGCTTCGGCTTTTGTCACTTGACTCGAGAAAGGAGTTGGGTAATTCCCCTTTCTTTGCAGGTGATGTTCACCCTCATTTGTTCCATCCAGATACAGCTTCACTCTCTCTAAGCCTCCAGAAAGCCTCAATCTACTGTGAAAGCAGAACTGGCTCCCTTGAAATACACTTTTCTAACCCCCAACTGAAACATTTTCCATTACGGTGTTGTTAGGGCAGCGTTGCCCACAGGTATCGTTTAAGAGATACTTTCCTTTCTCCTGGAGATCGCGGTTATCTACCCCCAAGCAGCAGATGTGCTGCCAGTGCCTTGAGCAGACCTGACTCTCCTTGTTCCTCAGCATCACACCTACACAGCCTTGGAGTGATACCTGCTTTGCACCGCCACAGCGCGAGGAGAAGGGGAGGCCTGTTCGTTTTTCAGGAACTGAATATAATTTCCAGCTAATTTGTTTTTTAATGTCAACCTGTTTGCCAAGTGCTTTCCGGCTATGAGGCAACAACAGACCAGATTCCTTGCCCGGTTCTGCTGCTGCTGGGCCGGCGTTCACACCCTTTGTATGTGTGCCTTTTTGAAAATGGAAGATTTGTGAGTGCTCCCTTGTTTACACTTTTAATAGCTCACAGTTAAGCCAAAATGAGCTTAAAAATTCTTGTTAATGAAGAGTCAAATTCTACCAGCAACAAAAAACTCAATGATGAAGTTTTCTTTTCACTGAGACCCCTTTTTGCTGTTCCAGGAGGAAAGTATGTTTAAACATGCATTAAAGTCTCACTATGTTTCTGGAGTGGTGTAAACACCCTCTTTAAGGACCCTTTTTGCTACCAGGGTGCTCTTAGACTGAACAAGAGTCAAGGCTCATTGTTTCCAGCTTTTTGGCATTCGTTACCTTGAATTTTCAAAATCCATCGCGATGGAAGAGTTCTCCCTCCTCCCTTCTGCCCCAGATTTTCAAGTGACAAAACACTTGTCAGTTTGCCATCCCAGCTCTTAAAATTAGATATAATCCACTCACCATTACTAAGTGCTTTTAATAGTGTAGAAACACTCCACATCTGAGTGTTGCGGTGTGTGAGAACTAGGTACCCAGGTTCAAAACGTGCAAGAAGCTGGGTCATTTTCTATTTGTCTTTAACTGCCAATTAGCAATGTCATTAATCCACTGCCTAGGAGAAGTTCATGATTAAAATAGACGGTGTCACTGACCATTGACAAGACGATATGCAGAAGGTTGTGCTGTAGCTGCTTGTCACTATGCTGAGGTAGCTGGAGCTCAGTCTCATTTTCCAGAGAGAAGTAACGAGGTCTTAATTTCTTTGCATTCTGGGGTAAAGACAGACACATCATCCAGGCTTTGAATATTGCATTATGTTGTGTTCTGGACAGGGAATCTGCAGCAGACTCTGGGAGAGCTAACGCACCACCTGCCCCCCTCTGTCAGACCTGTTTGGTTAGAGAACACCTGTACGTGTTCGCTGCGAAAGTCCTTCACTGTGTTCACCCACAGAGCCACCCCAAGGCTCTTCGGGGGTGGCAGATTTGATTTTTGCCTCCTCAAGGATGAGTATCTGAAGCTGGGCCAAAGCTTGGGTTCCTGCTGGCGAGAGAGGAGGGATGGGGGAGGAGGCGCGGGAGGGCTTGAGGGGTCAGGCTTGCTTTTTCTGCTGCTCCGGGGGCAGCAGGAAGAGGCTGGTGGTGCGTGGCTGCTGCCAGGAAAAGCTAACCTCTAGCTGGAGACCACAAACCCTTGATGACAGTGGCCAGCCTGGTTTTCCAAGGCCACAGATAAAATAAGCAATGACCTAGGACAGCAGACAGCGGAGGAGACGGAGGGGCACAGTCCTGCTGCTTGCTCCCTGTTGTGCTGGACAGAAGGATTTTTATTCTGTAGTGGGAACTGCACTCTAGCTTGCTTGCTTAAGTAGAAGATGACTAGTGCTTTAATTTACATCCCACCTGGGAATCAAATCTCTCAGCAAGACAGGTGGGTTTTTTTTTTTTTCCCCCAGATCTCACTTTTGAGGCAAACAAATTTCCATGACAGAGGACGAAATACTAGGAATATTTTTCTTAGGTGGATCTTCCAACTTCTGGTTTGTAGCTACACTAATTTGTGGGTGAAGGAAATATTTTGGTACTGAAAACTTGCCAAAATGCTGTTTAACAGGGAATTGCAGTTTAATTAGCACTTATGAGACATTAACAATAATTATATTCAATTTGGCCACTCAGGAAAAAGTGTGATTCAGGATCAGCTGGTAGGTGCTCTGAAAAAAAGAAAAAAAAAAAAAGAAAAAAAAAAATCAGAAAAGAAAAAGAAAGAAACATTGCTATGTGTTTTGCTGTGTGGTCTAGTGAAGATGTGCCATTAGCTTCATGTTCATAGGTAGAAGCTTTTGTGGCTGCTAGACTACTTTTTTCTTCCCAGGAGGTGTTGTGCTGGACTGGGAAAAAGTGGAAGGAACTTCTATTAACTGGAGGGAAATGGTTTGACTTCAAGTTCACAATTTTGCAGTGAGCTGGGTTACGGTTTATCCCTGCTATCTCTTTTGCTGTGTTTTTTAGGAAAAGTGCCAAAAACTGTAAAATTTTTCTCCTTTTACTTATTTATGCTTTGCTTTGCCAGGGAATGAGAAAGCCTGGCACTTTTAGCAAGTGTGTGCACAAGAAAGGCAAGGGAACCCAGGGTGAAATTTGTCGTGGAGACTTGTGTACGATGCAGGATAGCCATAAACATCCCTCGAATGTTTCTTTTTTGCAGCAGCAGCAGAGTTCATTGTGCTTTCTCAGTTTGTTGCTGTAGGTGAGAACAAAGACAGTGCCACAAAATTACTGTAGTTTCAAAGACTGGCTGAGAACAGAGAAAAACAAACTATATGCAATTTAAGTGCCTGTTTGTATGCAGGCTACCACACAAGCCTAATATATACACCAGTATGATGTAAGGCGGCAGAGATGACCTGATTAGCAAAGCCCTCGCAGGGAGCTGAGGAGTTCCCTGCTGCACCAGCGCTCCCCTCCTTGGAGACCTGTGGCTGGTCCCTGCTGAAGGAAACCTTTCCGCAGCAACAAGAGCTAGCGGAGGGTTTCTGAAAATGGCAACGGCGGTGCTCTGTATGTGTGTGAAGGTGAGGGAAGTAGAAAGAGTAATTAGCCTGCACAACTTTGCAGAATAGCTGGCACATTATGAAAGATGCAACGTGAATTACTTGGGCTTTGTGAGCTACGTTTGCAAAAGTTGGGTAGTGCGGTGTGTTTGGAGAGGTTGCATTTCATCAAACGGCTCGCTCGGTTTTGTTGTGCTGTTTATCCTGTTGGATGAAAGCCATCATTCAGCAGAAGGGAATGCTAGGGAAGGACAAAGTAAGTGATCTTCCAGTGTGTAAGCTCTTGCAGCCTTGCTTTCATACGTGCTGAGCCAGGCAGAGGTCCACAGACTTGAATGGGAACTCGTGGTGCTCAGCACTTGTTACAGTCAAGTGTTTATTATTCCATGTCAGAGAAACTGAGAGAAAAATTGATATATGTAAGAAGACACGTAAGATACAAGGCTTTCTATCTCTTGTGAGTACATATAAATATACACAATTGGTATGAGGTTTTTTGGTTATTTTGTGCATTATTGTGTGTGGAGAGTGCACAGGCTTGTGGCAGAAGCCCAGGGTTTTTTAGGTGAGGAGTGCAGGGCACACTATTTCTGGCTCTACCCTAGCTACTTGTGTGGCCAAATGTATTAAACCCTGCTTCGGAAGACAGCAAACAGTTTATTTGGGCTTCATTCTCAGACTTGCTGAATACCCTAAAAGGCTGCTATTATCAGAGGGAACTACCATTTCTTAGCTCTGAAAGTCGGCTGTCCATAAATCAACACGTGCTTTCCACAGGGAGGTAGGACTAGAACCTCGGCTTTCTGCCTGCCAGCCTGTGGAGCTGGCAGAGCTCCCACTCTTCCAGCCCGTCCACCAAGGGTGCATCCCCTGGTCACGAGGCTTGCGGTGGCTGTGCCACCCACTCTACCAAGCATTGCATGGCTTCCCGTTGCTTCTCTTGTTCACCCCATGCAAACAGCCTCCTGTTGACCTCTTTCTGCCTTTCTTCCTCCCCTTGTTGAGGTGGTGGCAGAAGCAGCTATTAAGAGAACTGTATCTTGTCCTTGGGGGGTGATTCACAACTACATAAAGTTTAGGGTGTCGTTTTCACGGCCAGTGAGAGGTTGCTTTCATCCACGTATTTTCCGTGCGTGCTGTGGGTATCAGGGTTAGCACTGTGGAGCAGAGAGCCCTCCCCGGGGGACCATGCTTTCCCACCGCGCTGGATGTAGGTGGGGATGGCCATCCTGCACCCAGGCCAGCATGGCCACGCTACCCCCGGCAACGGCTGGGCCAGGTCACAGTCAAGCTCTCAGTCTGTACCCTTGTTTCTTTTTTTTTTAAACGATAAATGCATCTCTGCAGCAACAAAAATATCAATTCCCTTCTGTAATTGAAGTGCTCAAAATTTTCATAGTTACGGACCGCTTTGACAGTGCCTGTGCTGATACTAGTCTGCTGTGATCTGATCTGGCTGTGTCCTTGCTCTGGATGTGCTTTGCCGTAACAGTACTCTCATTCCTTAGCTCCTGTTAGTGCCTTGATGAATACTGGAAGATGTGTTTCAACAATTTTATGATTAAAAAGCAACATCTTACTGTTGTTTGGTCTCTGGTGATTTTGCCCTGCTCATTATGCTTTACTTAAGAGTAACAGCAGTGATTTAGAGCTGCAACATCAACATCAGTCTCTGAACCTTGTGTTTTCTTTAACCGTATGTTCTGGGGAAGGAAGGGAAAGGCAGCTGAAGGAGGAAGTCGAAGTATAGTAGGGTTCATTCTGACATTTCCAGGCCGGCTGTTTGAATCTGTGATGCCTCACAGCAATCAGACACATTTACTCCTAACTCTCTCATTGGGTCCGCAGACAGGGTCCCCTGGGGCATGCCTGGCCAGGGTTTGGAAACGCTGGCCGGGCCCAGGGTATGTGGTTGCACTCTGGGTCCACTGCTGTCACCAGCACTCATGCTAATGGCCTTAGTACAGAGGTCAAAGACTGCTTAGATATGAAGGCTGAATCACCTCCTTTATAAACCCCTCAGCAGGATCAAGGCTTAGGGAAGCAGGCACGTGGGCTTGCCTTCTGGCTGACAGCGTGGATGGAGTGTGACTTTGGGACAGACCTTTCAACAGTTTCAGCCAGCCACTGAGGCAATGAAATGGGGTTGTCTGGTGATTAAAACAGCCTTGTACTGACACCCCTACATGAAAAAGCCCGGTGCATTCATTTTCTTTAAATATTTGCTGATCGCACAAGCTCTTGCTAGTTAGAGGAGGTTTGTTCTGTGAACCAAGGATCACAGACATCAGTGGTGAGCCCATCAGTCTAACCAGGCACGTATGAAAGATCTTCAACTGTTCCTATTTCCCTTGCAAATATAAATAAGCCAGCAGTATAGGTCTCGCTTCTGACATGTCTGCATTGGCAGTATCCCACTTATGTGAATCAGAAGATGGTAGCAAAAAAACACTGGAGGCTTGTATGGAAGTTGGTGTCTACTCCGTCAGGGAACCTGCCCATGCAGGCAGGGTGATTTGGAGATCAGGCACAGCCCACGAGCCTAGCTTTGCTAGGTCCCTATGTTTTGAACAATTCTGTCTGCGAAGGGTGCTTATTTCCACAAGCTGTGGCGGTGCAGTGTCCCATCTTTGGAAACCCGATGTCTGGGTGCACTAGGCAGGAGAGACCTCGCTGAGGGTGCACTCAAGTTCATCAGTGACATAGGCAGCGAGATCAAGTGCACCCTCAGCAAGTTTGCAGATGACACCAAGGTCAACATTTGCAGTCAACATGGCAGAAGGACGGGATGCCATCCAGAGGGACCTGGACAAGCTTGAGAACTGGGCCTGTGTGAACCTCATGAGGTTCAGTAAGGTCAAGTGCAAAGTCCTGTAAGAAGGACATGGAGCTGTTGGAGTGGGTCCAGAGGAGGCCACAAAGATGATCCAAGGGCTGGAGCACCTCTCCTGTGAGGAAAGGCTGAGAGAGTGGGGACTGTTCAGCCTGGAGAAGAGAAGGCTGCAGGGAGACCTTACAGCAGCCTTCCAGTAGCTGAAGGGACCTGTAAGAAAGATGGGGAAAATACTTTCAGCACGGCTCGTTGTGATAGGACAAGGAGCAATGGCTTTAAACTAAGGGAGGGTAGATTAGACTGGCTACAAGGAAGAAATTTTTTAGAATGAGGATGATGAAACACTGGAACAGATTGCCCAGAGAGGCAGTGGAGGCCCCATCCCTGGAAACATTCAAGGCCAGGTTGACGGGGCTCTGAGCAACCTGGTCTGGTTGAAGATGTCCCTGCTCACTGCAGGGGGGTTGAGCTAGATGACCTCTAAAGGTCCCTTCCAACCCAAAGATCTGTGATTCTGTGACCCTGGGGAAGCAGCTCTTGGCTGTGTCCTTTGCTCCTGTGCCTCAGGCTCCTTGAAGGGAAGGGGGCTCCTGTGTTTCAAGCTGAGAAGCGGGAGGTCAGTTCTTAAGCCTGCTGCATCTTTGCGACTTCTGGTAGGTCTCTGGATCATGCTGTGCCTTATTTTCTAAGCTGTAAAATAGGGATAGAAATTAGGAATTTTTTTAAAAACAAACAAGGCCTTGAAGAAATAGGCAGTTGTAACTTGTGGTGTCATCACCACCATGAGGCCCTCATATTGGTTTGAGCTTCAAGGCTGTGCTTTAATATTGATAATAGTAGAAAATTATCATGATATTAGCAATTGGGGACTTAGAAATACACGTTTTTAATTATTTTTTATTTATTTTTATTTCAGCAAATTCAGTAAAGCTAGAAATGCAAAGTGATGAGGAATGTGACAGAAAGGCCCTGAGTCAGGAAGATGAGATCAGGGCTCATGATGAAGGAAGCAGCCTGGAAGAGCCCCTCACTGAGAGTAACGAGATGGCGGATAACAGAAAGATCCAGGAGCTATCAAGCGAGGGAGGAATCCGGCTTCCGAATGGTAAACTGAAATGTGACGTCTGTGGCATGGTTTGCATTGGGCCCAATGTGCTAATGGTACATAAAAGGAGCCACACTGGTAAGCAGCTGAAAGAAAATCTGATGACTGCCTGTGGCATCTGATGTTTATATTACCTGACAACTCTTCTCTCTTCCCTTTTCATTCATGGGGTAGCAGGAGGCTGGGGAGGGAAAAGATGGGATTCATTGGTTTGGTTCTTTTCCTACTCCCGAAATTCTGGTGATACTGTGTTTCTGGCAAGCACAGTGCTCCCTTGACGTTGATTTCTAGCCTTTGGTTCTTAAAAACAGCACAAAAGTCTGGAAATTGTATTTTTTACTGTTCTTGACCAGGGGCGAGATGGTGAGAGTCATTCTTTGGCACGGGCGTGTGTGTGTGTATGTTCATGTGTGTGCACGTATGCAAGGCTTTTGAGTCTTTAAGCTGGGTCTTAGATGGTCTTCTCTGGGAGTTGCTCACAGGTGGACAATGCCAGCAACTTCCTGGAGATCTAACACCTGCTTTGCAAGTGGCTGGGCATGATGCCGGTGGCCCAGCAAAGCCTGCAGGGGACACTCATTACCTAGCAATCCTGATGCCAGGGTGGGCTGGCTGCTCATCACACAACAGCTCCATCAGGGAAACCTCACCTGAACCGCTCTCAGGGGCTAGCGCTTCGTTCCCCCTCACTATCCAGATACCATTTTCGTGGCACTTTAAATGCTTGCACTTCACTGTAATCCTTTATTTTTATTACTGTTAGTAGTGCTATGGTTTGGAGACTAAACCAGCTTACTAGGCTTATGATTTGAGAATTCAAAAGGCGGACAAAATCTTTGTAATATGCTGATTGAGCAGGTCTTTGGGGCCTGAAAGATGAGGCTGCAAGTTCAAAACAGAGAATTTCAGGGGAGTTTTGGCTAATAGGACAAACTGAGGTTCTTGAGAGTCTGGTACTCCCTTGCCTCTGCTGCTCCTCAGGTGGGAGTGACGGTTACCTCCAACAGGATAGAAGTACAGATGGTGCAAAAAGACAACACTCTCCTGGCTTGCAGATGGCTGCCTGGCAAAGCCTTTGATTCAAAAAAACACTTCAGCTTGTGCTCAACTTTTATGAGATTTAAGCACATGTAAATCACCTACAATATATGCTTAAATTAAGATACACACTTAAATCTTATTAAGGTTAAGCACAGGTCTTTGTGTTGGAGCCTCAGTGGGTGTTGATTTTTCAAATTTTTTTGGACAAAATGAAAGATATTTGGTTTTTATCTTTCTCTAATTATTTAATGGAGTGAGAGACTCACACTGTGAGATATCTGCTAGTATATAAAAAGAAAAGTAGGGTTTTGAGGTAGCGGGGAGTAAGAAAGACTTTATGTAATCCCTTTGTAAACCTGGTTGTTTGCAGTCAAGTAGTGTGCTGTTGATGGGAAAGCAATCAATGGAATTTCTGTACAGAGGAATAGTAAATATATATTACATAGTTAATGCCCTGCATATACATTGATATTAACTTAACATAAACATATAATGCAAAGTATTGCAGTATTGTTTATGATGCAGTGATGATTTTAGATGGCGGTTATGACAGGGGAAAAGCAATAGTGGAGAACTGAAATCCTGATTAACAATTTGACATGCTGTTACTAGGAAAGGGAAAGAGAGCAGAGAATGTAACAGAGTCCCCAGCTTTCAGCCTCCCTGAAAGTTTTCACTGGTACTTGCATGTATCTGAGCATATGTATTGTAGGTGCATCAGAGTCCACATATTTGAACTTGAACAGCTAAATTAGACCTGCTAAATTTAGATTTAGGTACTGAATTAAATGGTCTGCATTTTTTGAGATACTGAATAGCTAGCACATCTTTTAAATACAGACAAAGCCGCCTTTTTCATGTTAAAGAAGGCATGCAAGTTCAAAGCAAACGGAACAAAATCTCATCTGCGTGCAGGCAAGACGCTGTATGCGTGTACATGGGTAGGAATTGCATAACTAGTAGCTTTTTCCTTTGGGCTACTGCCGGTTCCTTGCAGAGCTCCAACTCTCTTCCCATCTGAGCAGAGGAGCTGTGATGTATTGCTCTATACAGATGGTTTCAAGCATATAGAAATGGCTTTCCTTTTAATGCACAGCTCGGTGCTCTACTCTCAGTAAACCAGCTGGCAAATTTTGCGGGGGATTTCCCCCCCCTCCCCCCCCTTGTTTGTTTTTAATGCATGCTGCTACTTCACTGTTCACAACAGAAGGAGATGTTTGCTCGGATTTCCACATCCTTGATTTTAAGGAGTATTTTTAACATACTGGTATGTATCTTTTAAAGTGCAGTGTTTTAAAATATATTGCCACTTCCTCGGCAGCTGCGTGTGATGGGCTGGCCCCAGCTCTGGAATGAGCCCTGACCTGTGGGTAGTCTGGTTTTGCAGCCTGAGGGAGAACCATGGAGGGAAGGGAGGCTGTCCCTAGTGAGTGGAAATGGATGATATTCTCTATCAGCTAATGCAACTGGCATGTAAATCCTTACTTCTTAAAGCCAATTTAAGTATGTTTTGGGAGCTGAATCCTGCCTTACTCTCCTCTTTATCTGTACACAACCAAAGCATGGTCTGGCCAGTAGTTTGCATTGGCAAAAACTGAAGTCCTTTTCCCTTCCCAAAAAACCCAACAACACTCTCTCTAAATCACACGAAATGCGGTGTATAGCAGAAGCTGTAATTTGCCTGTATGCTGGGACGAGAGCATGGCTTTCCTTCCAGCGAGGACCCAGGCTTTGCGAGAAGCAAGCCTTTTGGCTGCATTATGTACGTGAAGGGGCAGTTTTCTCCAGTCATTATTCATCTGTTCCTGAGGAGCCATTGCCTTCCCCTGCCATGTTATGGTAGTTCAGTCAAACAGATATAGGGACGGGGAAAATAATCTGTGCCGTGGATGAGGCCAGATTGGATGAGCTCATTGTCCCATCTCTCATCCTCATTTGCTGGAGCACCTGTTTCCTCTGATGCCTGCAATAGCCCCTTCCCGTGATAGACTGAGCCAGGGATTTCCTGTTCATCCTTCAGATCCGCTGCCTCGTGCAAGTGGTGCTTTGGTCCATGGCACCTCTGTCACGGAGCTCATGGTACTGCTCATGTGATACCACCGAACACAACATTTCACTGAAACACTGATCATTCAGGTGAAGCATTTCTGTAATCTGCATGGGCGTCAGGAGAAGGCCTTTCTTTTTATTTGTCATCGCTTGACAGAAAAATAAAACGCTCAATTGTGGGAATTAAGCGTGGTGCACTCCCCACTTTAGTGAGCGGGGTAACCCCCCGCCTCCTCCCTCACATGCCACATCTTAGTGTCAGAAAAACAGCACGTGTCAGGTTTGATTTATTTTCCTCCTTTCCCATACTATCTTCTTTTGGTCTGAATTTTGTCTTTCACAACCCAGGCCCTGAGTTGCAGCATCTCTATCAGTTTTTTGTTACTGCAGGAGATGACTGGTCACATAATATTGGCACTGGATACTCCAGGGTCTCATGCTTGGGGATGTTGAGGGAAGGTGAGAGGAAGAAGATAAGGTCAATAATCTAATTTGTCTGAGGTAATGAAAAGGAACTCCAGTGATTTCTCACCTCTTCAGGCTCTCTGCTAGTCGGACTGAATTAAAATTTCCTTCCTCCTCAGTTTTGGTAAAGCAGAAACTATTTGCTGATACAGCCGTGCTGCTGTCTCTGATCTGCGAGGTCCGTGTGATGTTCTCCCTTGCGCTGAGAATTATGGTTTTTCTCCACTGTAACATTCAGTCCTTCGTCTAGTCCCCTGCTGGATTCTGAAACACTTTTTATTTCTAAGGAAGGGCTGGGATCATCCTCATTGTTTTAAGAACACCCAGAGATGCTTTCTCTGTGTGGGCGCAGCGGGGCAGTGGCAGAGCGAAGCCAGGTCCCTGGGTGCAGGGCATGATGCAACAGGCAGCAGGGATAGCAGTCTTTCCCCACTCTCTTAGGTTATTTTTTCAGCTTTTTTGGGGTGTTGACTGCAGGGGGGGGTCTCAGATCTTTGCTTGTACTCCACATGCATTTTGGTACCGTGAAGTCAGTGAAATGAGATACGTTACGTGCCCATGACAAAAATCCTTTAGCTTTAGTATCCTTAGCATTATAACTGAGAATATGCAACACTGGAACTCTGAATTCCATTTAATATTTTTTTTCATGCAGAGTTCAAGTTTTTGGGACACAACTAATAAATAAGGAAAAACCCAATCGTGCTGTTCAGTATAAAAGACTTCTATGCTTAAAGGAGCTAATCAGGAACAAATTTAAACAAATGATCATATTAACGCATTACAATTAACACTGTTGGACTGCCTGTCTTATTCTTCTAGTATAAAGGTTTTATTTGGTTTAATTTGTAATTTGTAACCTGGTGCAGGCTCTTATCTCTTGCAATATGAATCCATTTGGCAGTGAATCAAAAACTTAGGGCCAAATTTCTAGAAGTGATGTTTTCTACTTAGGTTCCTAAATCTAACTTATCCAAAAGTCTCATTTTCTACTTAAGCATAAGGAAGGAGAGCTTAGATTTTCAAAATTGCTCTCTACATAAGGATGTGTTTTACTCGCAGTACTTGGTAGCTAAACTCTTCTGATATTTTTGCCAGTTCACTTACAGGATTTTTCTCTTGTAAGAATATGGTCATAAACTTGTGTACAGAGGACATCTGGAAATCACCCAGGATTTCCCAGGAATTTTTCATCAGAGGCTTGTCACTACTATTTTATAATAAATTGCTCTATCTGGAAATAGGTTTTTCCCAACAAAAAACCCTAGTAACATCACTGATTTCAAGTGATGAGCAGCCCGTTAAGTGAATCTGATAGAACAGTAAGTAGGTATACAGACTACATAGGACCCAGAATAACAAATACAGAAATGGAGCAAAGTCTGCTGCTCTGTATTTTGCTTGGGTAAAGACGGTTTGCAACTCACGGCTTGTCAGTATGTCGGTAGCGCCACAAGTATTTCATTTGTGCTCCTGGGACAGAGCAGAATTGGAGCAGTTGCAGCATCTGATGAATCAGGAGAAATGCTTCATTTTAACCAAATATGAACAGAAAGCCTGCTGCGGAAGGGTGAAAATCAATATTATTAGTATGAGCAAATACTTTGATGGCAGCATGGGCACAGTGATTTTGCATTAAGAGGTTTTAAAAAAAAAATCCTGTTTGAGAAGTACCTAAGCTATACTTTGCATATTAAAAATATGTGCCAGACAAAAAGGACTGAGATCTTAGATATGCATTTAGCCAGGACAGATGTTAAACGTAGTCCTACTGGACCCGGTTCTTATATGTAAAAGGACTCTATCCTGGCTTTCCTTGTTATTGAGCAGAGATTTTAAAACCAGCATTTTTAAAAAAAAAAGATAATTAAAACATTGACAGGAAGAGACTTGAGCATTGCTGTAGAAATAACCAGGCCTTGCTGTTAATGGGAACTAGTGCATTATTTTGAGTCGTTCTGTTTGATTTCAAAGGGACAAAAGTTACCAGCCAAGGGTTATGAAAATCTAAGTCTCCTTGGTTGCGAGGTCTGTGGGCTCTTTGTCCTCAGTTAAATGAGTTAAATCTGTTTTGATACAGAAAATATCACTGATGTATTTTGCACCAGTATGAGATTCGAAGAAGGATAACTCATACTGAAACTTCTGCGCAGCACTTCCGTGCCGAGAACGGTAAAGGAGGGTTATTGTGTAGGGAAGCTTCCAATTAAGCAGAAAAAAAAGTTGATTTGCTGTTTGAAATAACATTAGACATATACACAGTAAAATATGAAAGATATTAGTAGGAAGTTAATCAGTTCATTCGCCTGGTTTCAGGTTGCGTCAGCTAGACAGTGTTCATAGCTTATGCTGTGAAGTCTCCAGCCAGCTGCCATATATTAAAGATACTTATGAAAGGACCGTGTCTTGCTAATAACCCTGACTCCGTTGGTCCACTTCACCTTTCATCTCAGTATTTGTTTACACAACAGCAAGTTAACTTGTGTACTTTAGATACTGGTGTAGCTAAAGAGCAGTGATATTTCATTACTATTTTTCCTGGAGGAGACAGCTGTAATGGATGTATGTGAAACAATGAACTGTGAAGTTTCGGCAGTATTTTGTTGTAATTTAGCGGTAAATATTTGAAATAATACCTTTTAATTAATACTTTAACTGTAAAATTATAAAGCCCCATGGATTGATTTATTTATTAATTTAATTTAATTATCAGGGCTGTTCTCAGGCACAAGCCCCTCTTACTAAGCCTTGACGAAAGGTAATACTTCACAGCTCCAGCTTGCCATGCCTTGTCTGTGCCTGAAGTAACTTTAGGTAATTAAATTCCTTGCACTGGAGAACAAGGCTTTTTAGGCATTCTTGGTTTTGTCTGGCTTCAGATCTTTAGTCTGGAGTTAAGAAGAAACATCTTTTTTGTTTGGTTAGTTGTTCCTCCCCCCCTCTCCCCACTCAGAAAGCCTTTTTTTTTTTTTTTTTTTTTTTTTTAA
>Ga0065711_1009192_pt1 | contig 19937 bp, 15 predicted proteins | sample Hoacrofraction12_FD_59098 | JGI IMG/M metagenome (GOLD analysis project Ga0065711, IMG submission 59098) | Hoatzin crop microbial communities from Cojedes, Venezuela - Epithelial fraction 12 v2 (version 2) | ecosystem: Host-associated > Birds > Digestive system > Esophagus > Crop | place... | reverse complement strand
GTCTGAACATGAGGAAGAACTTCTTCCCTCTGAGGGTGACGGAGCACTGGAACAGGCTGCCCAGGGAGGTTGTGGAGTCTCCTTCTCTGGAGATATTCAAGACCTGCCTGGACAAGGTCCTCTGCAGCCTACAGTAGGTGACCCTGCTTTGGCAGGGGGGTTGGACTAGATGACCCACAGACGTCCCTTCCAACCCCTAACATTCTGTGATTCTGTGATTCACCCTCATCCCCAGAAGCCCAGGCAGCAGTTGGGCCGCTGGTCCCTGGGTTGCTGCTGCAGCACTCGGGCTGCCTATTCTTCATTTTGATGGGCAGGCAGTAAGGAGAGGCTGCTCCAGGCTTTTGGAGCTGGCCAGGCTGGCAGAGGGCAACCTTGAATTTCAACCAGACAACCAGGTGGATGTTTCCCTTTCCACCCCCCCAGTACTTCCTCATGTAACTGTGGCACCTATTGCCTACACCTTGCAAGCTCTTTGAGGCAGGGGCTGCCCTGGTTTGTTGCTGCTTTCTTTATGCACAGCTGCTGTTTAATGCACGAGGTGTGTGACGCTAATGGTTTGAAATCAGTTTTTCCCCTGCTGTAGCAGTTTTCTGCTACTGCTTTCTGCACCTTCTTGCCATGCTTAGCTCTGAATAGCACATGTTTCATTCTCATCCAGATGCCATGAGCAGGGATTTAAGAGCTGTGGCTCCCTAAACATTTTGCAGGCGAATAACCAAGATTTCTTAGTTCCTCTTACACCGCCTCCTCTTTCTTCCCATGTCAATAGCAAAGCACTGAAGTACTCTTTCCCTCTGTGCCTAAAAATCTAGTTCCTCTTCTGTTGGGCTTAGTATTTTGCTATGAATCAGTGAAAAATCAGAATGAAGTGTACATTCATACAGGCGTATACTGGGGATTTACACTCCCACTTCCCTTATTTTAAACAGTGCTGGCTTTTTAAATGTCAAAAAATTTAAAATTTCAAGATTTTAAGGAGAACAAGTTGTTTTGACAAGAGGAGGTAGTTTATTGTATAGTAAATGTGAAACTGGTAAATGGCACATGACTTCTTGCTGCCATACAGTATTGCTCACCTTCACTTTCAATTTATTATTACTAAAGATGTTTTTGATTCATATTCAGGGTACTATTGCTGCAGAGAGTTGAAGTACTTTTAGTGGAGGGTAGCTTGCAGAACTACTCATGAAGCAGCAGTAAGACAGGACTGGAGCCACTTATCCAAATACTTGCAGCACCTGTTTTGGAGCATAACAAAGAAGTTGCATCAAAATTGAGTGTCCAGGTTTCTGGAAAATGACAGGTGGGTTTTTTGGTGTAATTTATGTTTTGTTTTTTTTTAAGAACAAAGTGTATCAGTCTAGCTCCTGGTGTTACCAAGCTGCTCAGACGCTTGCACAAGGGTGACTTTTTGCAAAGGATGGCTCTAATGGCTTTCTTAGCTGCTAAAGCTAAAGTCTTGGGCAGAGATGACTGTTTAGTTGAATTGAAAACTTGGCTACAAAATATAAGGCAGAGACTTGGGTCTAAACTTTCCTGTGGTGCCACTGGAGCCAGTAATAATAACGGCCTCTGCTGCACTGTACTTCATTTCTTGTGCTTTTTGTAAGCAGGCTGAGGAATAGCAGGTGATTTTAACTGTTCCAAGTAAGCAATTCTCTTTGAAGAAAAGATCAACAAACAACCCCAAAACATGTATCGTGCATGTTAGTTGGTAGTCCCTCTTTCCTCTATGAATTCCAGTGCTTGTAAGGAACAAAGGTATTTCAGTTTTCAGATCTGTGCAGCTATAGAGTATTAATTACTGCACAGTGAGTGGAATGGTGTAAACTTGCCTCCTTCTTGATTGCATCTCTTTCTAATTTTACTGATAATGAGGCTGTACAATAAACTTCAGAGCTGGAGAGCTTGCTGGTGATTGAATACATCCTGCAAGGTTGTAAACAGAAAACTCTTCCGCCTCTCTTTGTAGAAGGCTCTGAATGCGAGTAGAGGGAAGAAATCGCTCTTGAACCATGTTAGGCATAGTTCACTCATTTAACTATGGCCATTCTCCTTGAATTGTTCCAGTCTTCTTGTCATTCGATTGCTCCTTCAAAATTGACACTTAAAAGTAATTTATAGTCTGCAAGCTGTCAGCTAGCACTCAGCATTCACACACTGAATTATTTTGTTTGGCATATATAGGTCAAATGGTATTAGCATAATGCATCTCTTGCAGTCTTAATTTCTAGTTTAAATAATCACATTCAAAGGTTTGTAATTTTTTGATTTTTTTGTAAACAACCTCTTAAACCTTACCTTTCAAATTCGTGCATGAGTTGGCCATAATGCTGGGATACTTTAAGCTAGACTTGGAAATCTTGTAGATCTCAGTAAATGTGTGTTTAATGGAATTTCACAATAATATCTCCTTAACTTTTAGGTGGTTTTAATAACTTGGTTTAGAGTGTTTAAAATATGTAGACTTGTATTTTTATGACTATCTGTATGATTAGGTAGCTGCTACATACTGTGTTTTATCATAAAAATTTTCTACACTCAAAAATCCTGTTATTTCCCCCTTGCTCCTAGGTTAATTCTTCTGCAGCTTGAAGGCTTTGACAGCACTTTGTTGTTGTTGTTTCCAAAGCTCTTGTCTCTGCGTTAGCACTGCAGAGACTTTTACTGTAGATTTTATTTTAATCTGATTCTGCAGCTCAAAGTAATGCAGATACTGGAAAGTGGTGTTATTGCCCTACCAAGATCTCTGCTTCTTGCTGTAAAGTGTATATAACTTGTGTTTTCGTCTGAGGCTGGGCTTGAATTCCTCAGTTCTGCTCCACCCTCCTCTACCTCTTTCAGTGCCCAGTCCCCACAGCAGGGACTAGATAAGGTTGTTCCCTTTCCTCCCCTTTACCTGAAAACAGCCATACAAAACAGCAGAGTGGGTTAAGAAAAACTTGTCTTCCCCAGCTGTTGGGATGATTTTAGAAATGTCGGGTGTAGCTGCTACAACTGCTCAAGTGACTGAGCTGCCTCGTGTGTTATGAGACTGCTGCTGACAATCTGCACTCAGGTATAGGAATTTTGCTGTGCCAGCAAAATAACTAGGGAGGTGAGGTAGATGACATGCACTGACAGCTTAAGGGAAAGTTTTGTATAAGAATATCCAGCAACCCAGCCCAAGTGTCTGTAAGGATCTGTAAATGCAGATTAAAAATTCCCTTCCTTCAGTAGTCTCTTGTATTTCAGACACTTGTGGTTTAGAGGTGAAACCTTCTCTTAAATGCCTGGTCCACGGCAGTGCTGTCCCTTAGTAGGACTGCTGGGAAGCCAAAGGCATAGCACGTATCTCATGGATGATCAATTTAAAAAGGGGGAAAGGGAATTCTGCAAATATAATTCAAAATTCTTCAATCTTTTTATAGTTTTCCTTGGTTATAGAGAAATCTAAGATATTCATGAAGTGGTTGTTAAGGACTTATCTTTTTCGTGAAAGCTTGTCATCTTCAGTCTTGTGCACAATAGAAGGAACATCTTGGATGTGATCTCTGTCTGAGTTCTAATATACTTTATTTTTATCTGTGCTAGTATGTGAACTAAATCCATTTTACAGGATTTTCCTCTACGATTCCCTTTATGGTTTTTAGATAGTTATAAGCAGATCCTAGAGTAAGTGCTTAATGTCAGAATATGGCACGGTCTTCCCAGGAAATATTTCCCTGATATAAAGAACTGACTTGCCTCGGTTTCTACAAGGTGCCAGCATACCTGTACCAGAAGGAATATTTTTCATACGTGTGGCCTTCTCATGAAATTAACCCTGTGCTCTTGTTAAGAGATTTCTTGGAACTTGTAATTGTTGATTGGTTCAAAAAGATGATTAAAAAGATTGATTTTTAGTCTGACAAATTTCTGATATAGTTGCAGGTTTCAACTTTACGGAAGGCTTTTTTTTTTTTTTTAAATAAAGGAGCCATTATTATGCTGAAACTAAAAATATCAGACTAGCACCAGCCTTGTAGAGCAGTAAAGAAGTGGCATCAAGACTTTCTAATAACTACAGAAAATGGCTTTCAAAAGTGCCTTTTTCACACATGTGCGCACAGGGAGAAAAAGAGTAAAGCATATAGGAAAAATATAATTTTCCCTGATAAACTTTCCAATTAAAAAGAAAACATTTTCTATAATGATACAGAGTTAAAAAAATAGGGAGGAGTGAAAGGTTGAGGGGGAAAGGAAAAACGTAACTGTTTCCTTTCTGGTTTTCATGTCACTGAGCAGGACATTGCCGCTTGCACTGTGGGGCTGAGCCGCAGTCTTCCTGACAGAGACCAGGGCTGGATGCATCCATGGGAAGCTGTCAAAACTGCCAATGAAGCACCAATTGTATTTCAATATAGTCCTGTGAGCAAAGCAGAAAATTCATCCTTTATCCCAGTGCATTTCTGAACATTCTTTTAAAATTTGCTGGTTCCCTTGCTTTTGTGTAGTCTATCGTTTAATCAAAGTTGGGCAATGGATGCTCACTGGATAGTAATGCTTTTATAGCTTTTTTTTCCTTTCATTTGGCAAACTACAAATGAGGTCGTAGAAGTAGTGGAGAGTGTTTCCACTTAAACCATCTGCCTCAATGCAAGAGGAGGCAGATGAACACAAGCTAGCGTTGCTGCTGCTTCCCACTACGTTTCACAACACCCATCTGCTGGCCTGGCATGTGATCCTTCCCTCAAGCCGAGCCGCAGAAATGTCCTGGTAGCCCGTCTGCCCGAGGAGGAGGGGGGCCCAGCAGCATCCACGAGGAGATCCTGGGAATGGGGATTTAGCTGTGTAAAACAGCAGTTGCTGCCTTTAAGGACCGATCTGCACAACGGTGCTTTTTAATCTTCTGGATGTCGGGGGGGGAGTATGGAATCAGGAGTGTTTGTGGTAGCGCTAACCTGGTTCACAAACTCTGACATTATCTGAAACAGCTCTTGAAGTTACACCTTTAGCATGAGGAGAGGGGACATTAATAAAGTATTTTAACAGATATTGTGAGGTGTTGAATTGCATTCAGATAATGTTGCATAAATACTTACTTCTCTGTGTTTTCAAACTTGTTTGCATTTAATTTAGATGAAGGGTGAATAGAAGCTGCCAATCTGGCCATCTCTGCATGATTCCTTCTTTCGTAATGCCTGTATCATATTCCCTCTTGCTCCTTTCCAAACTGAATTGTCCTGCTCCCTTTAATCTCTTTGTGAAGGAGGCCACCCATGCATCTAATCGGGTTTTTTTGCTTTTCTCTAAACATTTCTCAAGTACTTTTTTTTTTCTTCACCTTAGAGACCACTTAATGCCATTTCTCAGCCTTGATATTATGATCTTCTTTTTTTGCATCCCATTCCTTCTTAGTGTAATGCACACTAATCTTTCCTCCTTATCACACATTCAAGAGGCTATTTCCATCTTGGGGTGTAATGTGGGAACATGAAAGCACACAAGAACCTTTTGCCTACTGTATTCAGTACTTGGGCTAACTTTGTAGCCCAAAAATTTCTATTTGAATTTCTTCTATTTTCAGAGCTTCATTAGAATACTCTCTCAGTGAATTGTTCCATTGTATGAATTTTTATTTAAAGAGAGGAGGGAGAGAGAGTTCTGATGCTGATCTTCACCTGTAATGGTTGACCATGTCAATTACTCCTGCTGGATTTCTCTTAACTTTTTCTTTAGAAGCTAACATTCTTCCATCTGTAAATTATGCTAATTATAGTTTATGTTCTTTTTGACTTCGCAGATATCAGGCACGTCCTTTTAAATGTTGTTCTTGAAAACTAGTGTTCTTTTAAAGGATTTAGTCCTCTCTCTTTCCATTAACTTTTTATTTTGTATACATAGGTGTGTGTGTGTATATAAAAACTTAAATGGTCCAGCAGTATTATCTGGAAGTGCTTATAAACACATGTGGTATGTGGAATTGGTTACAATAGTTGTAGTCATGGTTGCATGTGATGCTCTGAGACCTATTTTCAGTTGCTTTGTATCCTTTGCTTAATTTGAAACACTGAGGCTGAAATAGTACACATCATCTTACCTCTTTTTTTTTTTTCATTGAGCATTTTAGATGTTCCATAATGGCAGCAAGGTAAACAGGGATGTAGCGTTTGCTCTTAGCTCCATAGGGAGGCACATTGGCTCAGGCCAGAGGACAGATCTGCTGTCAACTAACAAGCCCAGCATGTGCACTGAAGATGACTTGTCTGTAAGAGCAGTGCCCCAGTTACTCAACACACTCTGAGTTGTGCAGCAGGTTAAGGACTTTCAGGTAGACAAGCCCCTTTGGTTAGGGCAATCGAATGCTGCTGTGGCAAACTGAATTCTGAACGTTCTGGTGTCTGGTGCTGGGCAAACTGTTTAAAGGAGAAGTTTCCATTAGCTGCTGACAGAGTGCCTTGTCTTCAGTTTGTCTTGTGACAAGCCTCCAGTCTTTCTTGCAGAAGTGCCGTGTTCTCCTTGCTCCAGAAAGTGGCTTTGAAGCTGCACTTTGAACACACAGATGTGCTGAGTGCTGTGGAAAATCAAGCCCTCGGTGTCCAAACTGGTCACTCAATTAGTAGTTCCTTTTGACAATTTTGACTTTGTTCTCTGTGGTTCAGCTTTAGATTCTTAAAACCCTGGTAATGCCACCTAAACAGAGCTGTATTATAGGGTAAACTTATTAATAGTTTTGAACATTTGGCTATAACTGTAAGTTCCCAGGAGAAGAATTCACTCCAGGGTTTGTATGGGATGTGGTAAGTAAGCCAGACTTATTGTTTTCAGGCGCTGGCTTTCTGGTGTGTGCAAACAATGACTTCAGCAGCTTCCAGACTTATTTTTCTGATTCTTCCAGACTATGGTCATGGTTTCATGAGACAGTAAACTGGGTATTGGAGGGCCTACAAGATGAAAAACACCATCGCCACATGTTGCAGTGTGTTGAGCCATTGCAAACTGGCGTTGCCTATTCAAGTGCCTTCATACAGTTTTGGAGGAACAACTTTGTCCCAGCAGACCACATGCTGGTTTGGGTACTCCACATCCATGCTGCTCTGCTTTTATGAGGGACCAACATGCTCTGACCTTCTTTTTGGTAAAAATGGATGAAGTTGCTGTGATTGGGCTCTGGTTGGCAGCAGTGGTCTGGATGGGCTGCCTGGGCTGGGAGGTGCACCAGGTGACCTGGCGCTGGGCTCACCCATCCATCATGGCCTCTATGCAGGTGATGCAGCTTCATCCAGTTACGCCTTTCAAAAACGACTGCTTCCTCAGAGGTTTATTAGGGCCTTCTTCGTATTTAATTTTCCTTGTAAAACCATGCTAGCTGGGCCCATTGCTGGGGATGTGTTTTTTACCACTGAAGAGATTAAGTCAACCTGAAGGCACTTTGAAGAGCCTTTTTGTCATTGTCAGTTGTGAGAGCAATGGTGGCTGAGGTCCTGTTTTGCACATCAAAGTCACAAAATGCCAGCGCTGCTCGCTGCAAATTTTAGCCCACTAGAGCCTGGTGGGGATCACATCAGGTTAGTTGTGCTGCACTAATATAATCAACCAAAAATTGCAGGGTTTTGTGGACTTAAATATACCAACAGAATACTTGAAGTGTGCAGATGGCACTAGTGGTTCAGTCGGGCTTGATATCTGGAGTGATATCAACATTGGTTTGTGCCCCTGCCCCCTCCTTTCCTCACTTTGTTCCTTTTCATTCACCCCACTTCTCCTCTTTTAAATCAAAAAGCCACTTGCACTAACAACTTCTTCTTTCCTCATTTGGTTGCCTGACTTTTCTTCCCCCTCCCTCCCCTCCGCTGTTGTAAAATCACCCAGAACCCTCAAAGTCTTTGCAGCTGGAAGTTCCCACATGATCTCTTCCTGAATGACCCCAATCCTCCTGGCTCTTTCTGCTTCTGCTGTTTGTGATTTCAGTTGTGTTGTCTAATTTGAACTCCCAACCAAGTAATCACACCAGGAATCATGGAGGAAAGGGTGGTAGTCTAATGGATTTGCTTTGTGTGAGTGAGGAAAACAACTTCAGGTTCTACAGCACTGCTGTGAAGTTCCCATTGCTAACTGTGTGTGTGAGAGAAACAACAGAGATAATTGTGCTTATGGACCAGATGTCTGGAGACTAATTTGCTTATGGCGCAGGGCAGAAATCCTACGGCACCGTAAGAAGAGGTGTATGAAATAGTCTGTTCTGAAAGTACAGAAAATTTCTGCTCTGGTTTGTTCAAAGGTGCTACTTCTAAACCTGTGCAATATGCATGAAAACAGGGATATTTTAATGTGTGCTTCGAGCTCTCATTTCCTTGTTTCTTTTTTCCTTGTAAAGCAGCTTCGATCTGTGGGGCTTGGTGTAGGGTAATGCTGTTTATAATGAAGTCAGAATTGGCTTTTAGAGCCTGATGAATGAAAGTCCACAGTATAAGACTGCAGCTTTTTGTGTGAGAGACATCTGTGCTGTAACAAGAGCAGGAGATCCAATTTAGACAACTGCTAGAAGGGGAGCTCAAGAAAAGGAAAGACTTTTTTTTTTTTCTAGCTTAGATTAAATATTTGTACAAATAAACTTTTCTTTTCAGCTGCTCATCAGAATTGCTGCTGCACCACCAACTTGGCTTTGAATTTTATTCTGGTTGCCCAACAAGGCTGTACATGAAGAGTGTTACAGAAGAGCAGCTAAAACAAAACATGTTTGTTTTGCAGCAGAACCAGAGGCTTTAGGCTAGAGAGAAAAAAAAAATTGAGGAGAGGGAAAAGACAGTGCGAAGAGAAATATGAAAAAATGAAGGCTGTTGCAGTAAATACATGTGAAGCAAGAAACACACGCAGGAGCCGAGTTCTGTGCTTTGAAAGTGAGTGACAATAGAGTATCTGGCTTTGAATACGGTTGCAATGACTTCTCCCAACTGGATCAGCTGGTTCAGGTAGAAGTGTTCTCACCCATGGAGCTTGCTCCTCACACACACACGTGTATACCCCAGCCGCTGCTGAAACTTTTTTACTAGTGCATTTTAAATACAATTTGGTTAAAAGGCTACCCCTGCAATGTTGATGAGACTTAAAACCTTGCTGCATGAGACTTGACGGTGATGAAAATACAAGCATCTGCTGAGGACAGTGCTGTGGACAGCAAGTGTCTTTGACCCAAGAAGGGGATTGTTTCTCATTTTGGTTACAAAAAGCTCCAATCCTTTGAGGAAACTTCACATAAATCTGTTTGGTAAAGTGAATCTCTTTAGAACATGGGAACTCAAATCACTTCGATTAAAGCCCAGGTGGACGCAGTCCCTGACTGAAACAACTCAGAAGAGGATTAAAGAGCAGCATGAGAGGAGAAGTTCTGGTGAAGAGGAGTAGGATGCTGAATGCGCCGACCTGGACTATTCCTTAACTGCAAAAGAGCCTTTTGGTTCTTGGGCTTCTTGGAGCAGATGCAGGGCTAGTGTATTGAGAGGCTTTTGATGGCTGATCAGAAACATGCTGAAAGCAGTAGTTTTTAGAGACAATGTAGTATCTTTAAAAACTTGTGTGGATTCTGCTTTAAAGCATTTCTTTTCTTGGTGAAGCTGGTGACTTTAATATGTTGGTCTTAATGTAAAAGTATGCTTAGCCCAGAATATAGATGTAGTATGGAAACATCTTACAAAGTATTGATTATTATCCAGCAAAGTCTTGTCGTACCTCTGGCATTCCAGCTTTGTTCTTTTCCCGTGTGATTTAGGATGCAAATGAAATTCTGTGATTTTGAAGTGATGCAGCTTTAGGGCAGATTTGGCATGAGCCGGTGGTCTGCGCAGTTCAGGTGTAATAAAAATTTGTCTTAACTAACTAAAGACATCAGCTCACCCCGTAGTACAGCCTGCTGTGTAATACGGCATGGGTGTTGACATACTGTAGGGACAAAGAGAATGCTTTATCAGACTAATGAACTCTTCAGTATCTTATTTTAAGTAAGCATCTCAGAATGGATCTTGAAGCCAGGGACTTGCTTTGTTTTTCTTGTTTTAAAACCCTGACGCCACCTGAGATTCTGTTCACCCACTGATTTTGGTGGAGGCATGGTTACTGCTCAAGCCGTCTATGGAGGAAGGCTTTCCTCATCACACGTAGTGACTCTCCTGGCTTGTGTGGAAGTATGTCCGCAGACCTGCAAGACCTCCCAACGCCCCCACTCCACTGTGCCGAGGTTTCAATTGTCTTAAAAATATCTTCCACAGACTTTTAATTTATTTTAATCCCCTGGAGTGTCTCTGCTGCAGTAATATTTAGCAAATTTCAGAGCAAATGTTTCCTTAGCTAGTTTCAAGTTGTCAGATCTGAGGAGTGTCAGATTAGGGGACTGAAAAGGCAAGCTCTCAGACTAGGCTAATCTCTACTTGAAGAGGGAGAGGACAATTAACAACTTGTGTATGAAAACAAAACGGTTGCCAAGAAAACTTACTAACTAGACCCTGTACAGAAGGATGGGGAAATTCTGCAGTTAGAAATAGTGATGTATTGCACAAGCTTGGTGAGCAGTGCATTGCCTTTTAAATACCTGGTTTGAAATATTGCCTTTGAAATGTCTATGTGCAATTTCAGTTTTAACAGGTGGTAAAGACTGGAAATTATACCAATATAAGTTGTCGTTAAGTTTGGGCATAGAAAGTGCATTTTATCTTAAAAATATCTTTTATATTGTAGTAAAAGTATATGTACATTAATAAACTATAATTCTGAATTTTTAATCTCCTGAGGATGTAGCCTCTGAATTTTACATATTTAGGGACTAGGGTTTTGTGCACCCTCAGCTGCTGGTTACAGCAAGTGGAAAGGTGCTGCAGTGAGAAGCTGCACAGATGTGTCTTTATGCCCACTGCTTTGCTTCTGTCCTTTCTTCCTCGTTTCCTTCCTTTCCCAAAAGGGTTTCCTCCCTTTCGTTCCGACATTCTGTCCTAAGAGACTAAACGAAGGGAAGAACGGCTCTTTGCTCACAGAAGTGATTGCAAATTTACTTTTCACTTGGTGTAAGTGGTGAACTTTTCCAGTCTCATATTAATTCTTGAGATAAAAAATTAGGATGCAACAAACATCAATGATGTACTTGTGCTTTGTGTGAGTTACAGCCGCAGTTGCTGTTTTCTGGAACATTACTTCTCACCAGGAAGAAAACAAAGTATGTGACATGAATTTTAGAAGTGATACAACTATGTGTATTTTAATGTTTTTACTGGAATATTCCAACACTTTGATTTTCCTAAAAGTCTCATTGTTTCTTGCCCCATCTTCATTCTCCATTTGACTAGAATAAAACAAATGATGCCAAATAGAACTACTTTATTCAAATTACTTTTGTTCCTTGTCATGTGCTTTCACCTCTTTCTCCCTAGCTTTCTCCCAAAGGCCAAATTACTTGTGACTTCCAAATAATTGTGTAGATACTGTTATGAGTGGTTCCTCTGGAATGGGCGTTTGGGAAAACTGTCTAAACAATTGCAAAACAGCTTCTGGTGCACTGGTTATTCTGGTTAACTGCTCTTTGTAGACAAGCCACTGCTAAGTAGGAAAAGAAGATATTTTTATGCACTGCCTGTGTGTAATGGGGAAAAACCAAGCAAAACGAGTGGTTAAGTTATGTATGTGCTTGGGTTACATGAAAGACTTTATTCCAGATTTGCTGCTCCTTAATTCTTCCTTCCTCTGCTTGTAGTCCACTCTGAGAACAGGTGACTTGAAGGTTTAATAGCGCAGTGTGACTTCTTGGAGTTGTGTTCTGTATTTTCACGTTCATGAAGTTTTAAATGCAGATTTTCTGTTGTGAGAATGAAATCAAGGAATGTGGGCTTGTTGTTCCCAAAATTATTAACGCCTCCTACCTTATTGGAGTGGATGTTTTGAATGCTATATCTTCTGGTAAAAGTATCACAAATTTTAGTTTTCTTGCAGGCTTTGTTGTTTTGTTAATCTGTTTTAGAATTGAAATCTGCTATTTCTTTTCCCTCTTGATAGGTGTTGGATAGTTTGTTAGCTCAGTATGGAACAGTGGAGAACTGTGAGCAAGGTATGGCTCTACTCTCAAACTGCTTTTAAATTTGTAGTGAGAAGTGAGTACACACTGAACTTCACCTCTTTTTATTGCATTTTCCTCTCTAGTGAACACTGACACAGAGACTGCAGTTGTAAATGTAACATATGGCAGTAAGGACCAGGCCAGACAGTAAGTATCTTATTTACTTGTTATTGTTATCTAACTTGCAGTTTGGAATTCATGTGTTGCAATTTTATATGCAACTTTGCTTCTGATTAATTTATCAATAAAACGATCATATAAGCATTAATTTTTAAGAAAGCCTCTTGATCTTCTCTTCACCAAGTCTTGGGTGCTTTACCATAATTTGCTGTTTGTTTTGTCATGAACTTCTCCTGCACTTCAATTAAAAATAAATTAATAACTTTGAAGATGGAAAATTTGGGTAAAATTTTTTGACTGGGGAGGGCAGAAAGTTAGTAATTTGCCAATGACAGAGGACGGGAGTTATTACTTGATGAATTTTAGCCATGTTTTAAAAAAGCTTTGTGATGCTCTTAGACAGTGCTAGTTGTTCTGTGTCTGTCTTGTGCTTAGCAGCTGCATTCTTCTCCTATTTGTTTCTTTTATTTTGCTATCATTTACTATTTTCCCTTAAGAAATTATTTTTTTAATTAGAAAATTTAATGCTGCTTCCAAACACAAACAAGGTCGTAATCGAATACCTAAAATAATTTTGGGGCTTTTTGAATTTTAGGCCACATATTTTATGCTTGCTTATCTCCAATAATTGATAACATTTAATTTAGACATTAAAATTTAAAAATATAGTGCTTTTTCTTAATCAGTAGTTGTTCATCATTTTCTTTTAAGCATCCATATTGTATATTATGCTATAAGTTTAATTTTGTTTTGCCACCACAGATAGAAAAAAGGACTCGTGCATTCTTTCATTTTTAATCTGGTGACATAAATGTATTTTTCTCCCTCTTTCTAGCTGTAACAGGCTAAACAAAACCAAACCCAGGGAAGAGCCTACAATGATCTTTTTATTTTAACTTTGAAATTTCTGCCACCTTGTGGCTAACCAAAAACAGCGGTTAAGATGCAGAGTATGCTTATGGTATGCATTAATTCAAAATTACAAACGAAATAATATTTGTACATATAATTAAGTAATTATGACTTCTGCATAACTTGAATGCAACACATGTATTTAATCTTTCAAAGTGTTAGGTTACTTGTTAGTGTATTCTAAACAAATGTGGTGGGAAACTTGTGTCAGTGGTGTCTCCTGTGTACACTGGAGCTGACAGAAACAATGTTTTTCTTGAATTCGCTATTTAACTTTTCTCAAAACCTGAATCATTCAACAAGTTCTTCGGGTTCTTCTGTTGTTTTTAATGCTGCTGCACAGTAATTAAAAAAAGAAAGTTGGATTTCTAGTTCTGAAGAAACCTATGGAGCAATGTTAAAAATTAATGCTCCATGTGCCAGTTCCTTCTTTGAAAATGTAAGAAGGAAGTACCCAAAATAGCACTGAAAGAAGCATGATACATATTTTGGAGCTGTCTGTCATCTGTGATGTGGGTTCCTGGACTTGTGCACTCCCTTCTGAAACTGAAAACAACAATGTACAGTTTCTCCCCCCTCAAACTGTACTTGTTAAATTTTACGGTCAATCCTGAGGAGATGTTGAGATAAGCCAAGACTGTGAAGAAGTGAGTGAGAAAAAAGTTTTGTTTTGCATGAGAAGTCACATGACAATAACCAAAAACATCTTCATTTTGGAGCCGGTTAGTTAGCATCTAGCCTGAATGTTGGAGGATGACCTGAAGCGATACAGGTTGAATGATGACATAGAGTTTGGTTGCCATGAGCAGGTAGGGCAAGTGGAGGAGCCTTGATTTGATTTGAATGGTTTCATACGGACACAGGGTTTTCTAAGGGGGTGAGTACATTTTCTGTACAGAAAAAGTTAGCTTAGATTGGTTGGGTTCAGCATGCAGACTTGTAACTACTTAGAAACCCCTAAGAGAAGTGGTGGCTGGATAGAGTGTTTTCTAGTAAAAAAATTAAGAATTGCAATGAAGGATCACCACAGGACCTGTGTGTGTGTGGCTTTTATGTAGTGACCGTGGTGGTGTTTCCATCGAATGGTTTTCCCAGACGTGACCTAGCTTTGATTCTTGGAACTGGCTGTGGTGGGCAGCAGTGGCTGTGGAGGTGGAGCGGTACACGAATGCTGATAAAAGGCGGTGCTGGTCAGCCTGTGCAGTACAAGGAGTAACAAGAACTGACTTTATCAAAAGGTGTTTAGAGTTGTTGAGAATCAGCAGCTGATAACAAGCTTTGTATTTTGACATGTAGCTGTTTACAGTACATGATGCTCTTAGCCAGGGCTTTTGGAGCATTTAATTAAGTTTTCTGTGCTGCTGCATACAGTGGGTCCCCATTTCTAATTGCATCTTTTCTGTGCTTTTTGCAACACACGTGTTAACCTCACGGTTAGTAGCGCTGGCTGACGGAACAAGCAACGTTGGCTGCTTCCCCGCTGGATAGACCGTACGGCATTACTGTGCCTGCTGGAGTGCATACCGGCGATGCCATGAGGTGGAGGTGCTGTAGCACAATTTGGAGATACTTCTGATAAGCAGTTCTAAACAGGTGTGGTATGCATTGCTTGGAGGATGTTACTTTTGAACAAAACTTATGGTTCCACCCAGATGGGAAATGGAGCTGCCTTCTGTCTTGCAAGCCTGATTGTTGTGGCAGAGGGCTTTTTTTCTCTAGGCTGATGCTGCAGCTGTGGCATATTCAGTGTAGGGCTGCATCCAAAATCGACTTGGAAACTGAAATCAGTGAAGAATGTTATAAGTACTACAAGAAGCAAGTCTTGGACAGAGCACACAACACCCAAAATCAGTTATTGACTTGTAGTTGGAACGGAGGTCTGTTGGCTGTGAACTGTTGTAGTGATGCCTCTCTTCCCTAGCTGGGCAGGAACGAGGCTGGCTGGGCAGGCACGAGGCTGTCTTGGCAGCCAAAGCAAGATGCTTCTCCTTGTCTATGTGGCCAGAGGAGAGGAGCCAGGGTGGCAGGTCAGGTTACTTGTAGGAAGCCTGGTAGGTTTTCAGAGAGGTGTACAGCAAGCACCGAGCTGTGCACGGGGCTGGGGAAACAACCCTCTGCCCTCCAAGACTGGGTAGCAAGGAGAAGTCTGGGACTGACCAGGTCTCTGTGACCACATCCCTCCTCTCCTCTCCTGCAGGCGCTTGGGAGGAGGAGGGAGTTGTTCCAACTCAGGAACTGCCCTTGCCGCTGTCCTTCCCAGAGTCTGGAGTGGGCCTTGCAAAGCACGTCCGCTCTGCTGTGGCACACGTAATTACCAAATGTCACAGCGCATTGTGGAATATTTGGAAGAGAGGAGTTGAGAAGGCAGGTGGCAGAGCCCGGAGCCCCCGGTTCAGTTTGAACAACCCAACCAGCTGCGCCTAGGTCCCGAGACAGCTTGGGACCTGTTTGCCAAAGGGCATCCCCTCTTCTCCCAACACAGATCCCTGACTGCAACCAGCAGGATGAGCTGACTGTGTCCTTGTAACGTGCTGCCACCTAAATTATGGCTGTTATCTTCAAAAGCTACATCACCTCCTCTTTCCGTCCCCAAAATGTTCCAGTGTGTAGGTGTCTAGTGCATGCCACAGGATTTAGATCTACCCAGGATTTTGGAAGGGAAATTTTGTGCAAAGCTGGTCTCACATATATGGAGCAGGTGTATATTGTTTTAGTATGGGGCTAGGTGTTTATTTTTTTTCTTTTTTTTTAGCTCAGGAATGATGTATGTGTGTTGGTTGTTACTTGTAACTCCTGGTGTATTTTAACTACAGGCTGCACTGTGAGGAGCTCAGGATCTGCATCTTTGCAGATACAAGTAGGTATATTTGAGTGTTGAGATACTAGTGGTCACCTTTTAATCAGAAAACTTGCAAAAAGAAACAATTTCTCTTACCCTTCCAATGAAGCACAAACCTCTGTGTGTGCACACAACATGTATCCTTGATGAATTAATAAGTTCACATAACTAATACTTTTACATGCCATCGTGGGTCAGGGCTAATGTTGCCATAGGAACGATAATACTGAAAAATCAGTGGTGTATGATTACAAGCTTAAGGGTTTTTTTTTTTGCTTTGTTTTTATTTTCAGAAATACTAATGAAAACTATATTTTTGTTTAATGCAAAAAACCATCATTATGCCAAAGAAAAACTACCATGTATATATGTCTTCTCAGTATGCAAATGTATCTGTTCAGGGAGGAAAAAAGAAAGGTGGTGTAAGTACAGGCTGCGTGTGGGAGTGAAATACATTCTCCATCTAGTGCCTAGTGTCATCGCACTATCAATGGATGAATGATTTCCAGCACAAGACTCGGTGCTTTTACTGTATTCATTTATCTAGGATGTTTAACCTCCCCTACCATCAGAAGGGAGAAGGCTGGGCAAACACCTTTTCTCAGGGAGCTCACAAGAGGATAGTGGGGAGATGTCATTTTGATGGGAAAAACTCAGGTGACTAATTTACAAAACCTTTGTTTAAAGGTTTCATTTTTATGTAGGGATCCTCTGCTGTGCAGGTGTCACATGAACATAAGCTAAGCTGCTATTTATCTTAGCAGAGCACAGGCAGTAGTCACTGCAGTCTTTTAATGAATTTGTTTTATAAAAAAAATTCTGAGCCACACTGAGACTCCTGCATACCAGCTTTTGCTCGTATACGAAATGGAAACCTTTGCCATTCCCACTGAATATTAATTTTTAAAGAAGATTTGGAGGAGGAGGCACCTCTTAAAGAGGAAGTTTACTGACTTTTTCTCCATCTTTGTCCTTATTAAGTGACTCTAAGGGTTTTTAGCCCTTGCACAAAAGATAGTTTGTGGGTTGATTCAGTAGGTACCAGTAGTACTCTCTGCCAGAGGTAACCTGCAAGGCCTTTATTAACTTGTGGTCGCGGAACACCCCCAGTCCTGTTTGGGAAGGCAGAGGTCTTTGCAGAAAAGCAGAGGTGGCTTTGCTGTGGTTTGGACTTGAGTTTCCGAGGTGGTCTGTCAGCATGAGTGTGCTTTACAAAGGGAGCTGGTTTTAACGTGTATTAGGTGGACTGCAACAACGAGGATAGCCTTGACTAAAGTAGTGCTGTGAAGTCACTTGCTTTCCCAGGGAGTGGCCATAATTCCTCTGATGGCAAGTGCTGTTTTACATGAATTTTGCATCCATCTGGAAGCCAGTTCTTAATCAGTCTTCTCTCTTCTTGGTTTCCTTGTCCTGCCATACCCTCCCAAAGCAGATGCCTCTAAAATTTTGGGCTTGTTATGGTGGCGAAGGACTGCTGAGCCATCGCCTTGCCAAATTCCGGCCCTGTGTTTTGTGCCACAAAATTGATAAAAATCAGTTCAGAACAGTTCAATAAAGGCGTATGACAATACTTTACAAACCTAGTGAAAACTGTTGAATGTTGGAACGTGAAGGCCAGGCTCAATGGGCAAAGTGACCTTTCAAAAGCTCTGGGCTTGTGTCTTCTGTAACAAATGCCCAAGAACTGTGTATTTGCTGCATCACTGAAAACTAGTTATCTTGGCATTCCGCTGTGTGTCCCCAAATGAGTGCAGAGTGTGGGATCACCCACCCTGCCAGGAAACATCAGTTCCACTGGTGGTTTGGGAGAACAGCATGTAATTATCAATTCTTCTTCTGACTTCTTGATGCTTGAACAAGTCAAATTATAAAACAAGTCAGCCTGCAAAATATGGAGAACTCTGACTTGGAGGGTGAATTAGTTACTTAAAATTTTCTCTGTAAATATCTAGACTAATTTAAACTGGGGTTCTAGTCTAAGACATTTTAAAGCCAGAGGAGACTGAAGCATTTTGGGAAAGAAGCAATGCCTGAACTTGTCAAATGAATGCATAGAAGGGAATGAGTTGGGACGGATGTCAATCTGGAGCGTACCAGCATGTTTGTGAAATGGTTGGTGTTCATCTCCGGCATCTTGAGGTTTGATTCCAAAAGAAACAGGGCTTGTGCAACTGCACTTTCCAGTGGTGCCATTTCCCTCCCTGATAGCAATGCATCTTTTTGGCTGATTTCATTAAAACTCCATGCAGAACTGGAGGTCTTGGATATTTGCAGCCAACAAGGACTTAGTGTGTTCAGGCTGCATAAAAAAAAAAGGCTCTAGACCCCTTTCACCTGGATAGGATCTCTATAGAGAGACTTCATCGAAATGCCTTTTGGATATTGGAAATCTATGCAGAAACTAATACTTGAGACACAAATCCATAGGAACGCAAGTTTCACTAGACCTGCTGCTCACTGCCCTTACTGTTTTGTAAACATAGCTTTCTGTGTAATAAAACGCTCTTCAAAGCCCATGGAGTAAGAGTTCAGAAATGTTAGCTTTCAAATAGCCTCAGCAAATTGTAATCCAGCTCTCTTCTGGTTTATACTCTAAGCGATTCTTCTATTACAGGAGCAATTACACCCCTGGCTGGTTCCCAAAGGACCCATCTCATTTGGTGAACAGAAGTATTTAATGAGCAGTGATCAGTTATTCAATATTTTGCTTTTCTTGTTGTTCAGTGGCATTGCCTTGGGCCTTATTTATTACCAGTCCTTATTAAACACTGCTCCAAATGCATGAATTACTTGTTTTCTCATAAGCTCTTTACTGTCCAGCTGGAGTATCCTGAGGACAGTGGTTTAACCCCTGCGAGATGAGGGGCACGTTATCCTCAGTACCACTTCTTACCTGTAAAGCTGCTGTTTGGCTTCAACAGCTGCTTGAGACCCAGACTGTTGAATGGGACACCCAGGAGATGAATAGTACTTTTCACTGGCTGCCCTTGAAAATCTAGGCAGTAGACCAGCATCGTCCTTTATCTCTGCAGGAGTAAAAGTGTTGTCGAGGCTAGCATTTGGGAAACTTGCAGCAACCACCTGCAAGTGTGCATAAATGGAAAGACTGGATTAAGTCTGATTTTCAGAGGCCTTGCTTCAAAGCATATGGTGGTTGGAGCTTTTTAAAAAAATGTTGGGCTGTTCTTTAATATGAGATGGAAACCTTCCACCAGTGTTTTTACTTTCAATTTTGTCTTTAAACAAAGTAAACTTTGGTCCAAGATTAAGCCTCGTATTTAGAAACTGCCCCAAATCAATGCATGGTTTAGTGATATCAATATATCATGTTGCTGACAATCTGAATAATTCTGTAGTGAAACCTGAAATGTCTTTCTTGGGCAAACATTTTAATTTTATACCACTAGCTTACCAGTGTGCTGCGTGTAGCTTAGTTATTCATAAGTTATTTATACTGTTTCCTGGATCTTTAATCATATTGACTCTATTCTGATTGTGGTTAGAAGATCTTCTACCCTACAGAAATCTGTGATTAAGCCCTCTGCAAAGAGGAGACCAGCAGGTCAGGTTGACTAGGTTGACTTGCAAACTTGGCCCCACCTTGGTTAGAGAGAAGAGCTGGTCAGAGGGAGAGCTGAGAGACCAGGTGGTTATTCATTGTGATGGACCACGGCGTGTGTGTGTTGTGTGCATTTAGGCAATATCCCTCCGTGGTATTTAAGAGGGCTCTGTTTTCCCAAAAAGAACAAGAGAACTTGAAACACCATTTAAATGCCTTCTAACACCTTTGTGTCTATGGAGAGTTTAACAGACACTTTGGCTATAATTTCCTGGTCAACTTTTAAACCTGTTTACAATGTGACCAGTTGGTAAGTTGCAAGGTGCTGTCGTGGTCAGTTAAGTGATGCTTCAAATGCCATTGACTGGCTTTGAATGCTTTCATTCCTGCTGAGAATGAACCAGGAGCTGCCTTTCATATCTCTTTTTTTTTTTTTTTTTTTTTTT
>Ga0065711_1037335_pt1 | contig 19938 bp, 17 predicted proteins | sample Hoacrofraction12_FD_59098 | JGI IMG/M metagenome (GOLD analysis project Ga0065711, IMG submission 59098) | Hoatzin crop microbial communities from Cojedes, Venezuela - Epithelial fraction 12 v2 (version 2) | ecosystem: Host-associated > Birds > Digestive system > Esophagus > Crop | place... | reverse complement strand
AGGGCCGGTCCGAGAGGCAGCGGGTGTGCGGCGGGGGGGGAGGCGGTTCGGGCCTTCCCCCGGCGCTGGGGTCTGGGAGGAGCCCAGAGCTTTTCAGCAGGCTGGAGTCGAGTCCAGGCCGATGGGGACTGGAAATAATTGTGAAAAGGCAGGTGGCTTCTTGTTTCCTTCTCGTGTTTTGAATGATAGCTTGTTTGGGGATTTGCAGCTGTGAGCTGTAATTAAACGGCCAAGCTCATAGTTGGTATGTAAAAATGAAGTAAAGCTAGTTTAGGGCACAGTGCTCTTCTGCATTTCCCTCCGTGTTCCCCTCCTCCTCAGCACCCGTAGTGAGAAACGACTAAAGCCCCAATACATCTGAGTAAAGGAAAGTGAAACTGAATATGCTGTTGAAAGGCGGTGGAACTGGGGAGAGGAGAGATGAAATGTGACCTCCATGAACTTGACCACATGCTTTTCCTCAGCGGGCTGCTGGGCATGAGAGGAGGTGGCTGTGGCCCGAGGTGCTGCGTGGAGTCAGGGGGAAGCATCAAGTGTTTAGGTTGGCCGTTCTTTGTCCTGTTTGCTTCCAAAGTTTTTCAACCCCTTCAATTTTAATCCGTTTTTTTTTTTCATGCTAAGCTGTTTTATAACACTTAAGATCATTGTAGTTTGTGTCTGAGGGAATGGCATGGTTTGAGGGATGCTTAAGATGATATGCTGAGGGCTTCCCTCTCTCTTGTGACACTTTTGATTAAATTATTTTGCTTAAATGAACATCTTAGTTTTGAATAGATTCCTGTCTGGCTGATTTCTGGTTGGCAAACTGCACTTCTGCCTTGTGTGCTCTATACTGTGCATTGGAGCAGATGGCAGCAGGCTCGCTGGCTCTGTGCAGAGTGTGCTTGTGGCAGTCTGCTTTATCCACTCGGAGCACAACACATCGCGCTGCTTTCTTCTTTAACATCAAGCACAAGTTAGCATTGACCGCAGATGCAAGAAGTCTCCTCTTCTTATCTTATTCTTTTTTATGAAAAAACTTATTGTTGTTTTTTTCAGTAGGGAAAGCCAGGCATAAGGATTTGCAGTGGCCTGGCAGAGAGCTGTAACGTTGAGCCAAGAAAAGGGTTTTGCTTGCGGGCTGGTGTTAAACCTCACACCAGGGTCTCTGCGGGCAAAGGGCTGTTATTGGGGGGTGCCAGCGAGCGGGCTCCCAGCACTGTGCTGGGTTTGGCAAAAGAGGGGTGGAGGTTAGGTGTAGTGGGTTGGGAGGAGATGGGAGGAATGGCTGTACTTCCACTGAAAGCTGCCTTTGCTTGTGGCTCCTCTTTCCCCGTATTGTGAGAGAGGGGGATAAATACTACTGTAATCAGATGGAAATATTTCTGGGCCGCTTAGTTGATGTGTATAGCTTGTGGTATGTTCTCTTTTGTGACTGAGAGATACTAATTTTTAAGTGTTTAGACCTGTCTAGTGAGCAGAGCATTTGGAGGTGAGTGAAGAGCCAAAGCAGCAGCCAGCTCTTCTTCACTTTCCGTGTAAATAGCATGAAGGGTGGTGGAACCTGCGAACCTCCCGATTTCAGGATAGCCCCCACTTATTTTCCTCATGGGTGGATGATTCCATGAAGCATTTCTCTCGCATTCTGGAATACAGAGGTTAGGCAGGAGAAACGTTTATTTTTTAAAAAAAAATTTGACTATTTATATATATGTATGATTGGAGTGACGTTGTTTCTTCTCTGCTGTCCACCAGGTTGAGGGTCAATCCAAGAATGAACAAATGCAAGAAGCCTTATGTTGACCAGACTACAAACCTTGAAAAGTTCAGTCCTGAAATTCTTTCTGAAATTGAGAAGCTTTTTGCAAAAAAGTTTACTTACAGTAAGCCAGTGAATGATGAATGGCAGCTGCCAGATCCCAGTGATGCTTTTACATGCGATCACAAGGAATTCGACTCTCTCCTGGCTCTGAAGGACTCAATGAATGAAGTGAAGAATCAACTGAGTGATAAGAATCTGGATGAATGGCATCAGCACACCTCGTTTACCAATAAAGCGGGGAAAATAATTTCTCATGTGAAGAAATCTGTGAATGCTGAGCTGTGCACCCAGGCCTGGTGCAAGTTTCATGAGATCCTGTGCAGCTTTCCTCTTCTCCCTGAAGAAGCTCTTCAGTATGGAGAACTGAATTCTGTCCACCTCTGTGAAGCCCCAGGAGCTTTTATTGCCAGCCTCAATCACTATTTGAAATCCCACCATGTCCCTTGCGACTGGAACTGGGTAGCTAATACTCTGAACCCGTATCACGAAGCAAACGACACCCTTATGATGATCATGGATGACCGTCTTATAGCAAACACGTTGCCTTGGTGGTACTTTGGCCCAGACAACACCGGTGATGTGATGACGTTGAAACATCTAACAGGGCTTCAGAACTTTGTGAGTAACATGACCACAGTTCACCTGGTAACTGCTGATGGCAGCTTTGATTGCCAGGGCAACCCGGGTGAACAGGAGGCTCTCGTCTCACCCCTGCACTACTGTGAAACAATCACTGCGTTAATGATCCTGGGTGCTGGGGGATCCTTTGTTCTGAAGATGTTCACGCTGTTTGAACACTGTTCCACCAATCTGCTCTTTCTGCTTAACTGCTCTTTTGAGGAGGTCCATGTCTTTAAGCCAGCCACTAGCAAAGCTGGGAACTCGGAAGCCTATGTGATATGTCTTCGTTATATGGGCAGGGAAAGCATTCATCTGCTGCTTTCTAAGATGATACAGAACTTTGGAACAGAAATGGTCAACAAAGCGCTTTTCCCCCAACATGCACTACCAGAATCTTTTCTGAAAATACATGAAGAGTGTTGCGTGTTCTTCCACAAGTGCCAGGTAGAGACTATCTCGGAGAACATCCATCTTTTTGAGTACATGGAAGAAGCAGAGCAGACAAAACTGAACAAGTTAAGAGACTGTGCAGTAGAGTTCTTCATGCAAAGGCTTCATATGAAACCCATTGCCAGAAATAACTGGCTTGTCAAGAAATCTCAGACTGGTTGCAGCATGAATGCAAAATGGTTTGGGCAAAGAAACAAGTATTTTAGTACGTACAATGAAAGGAAGATGCTGGAAACCCTGACATGGAATGATAAAGTGGCAAAGGGCTATTTTAATCACTGGGCTGAAGAACACAGTTTAAGTAATGCTGGTAAAATGTGTGCCTTGGAAGGAATTTCTTCTAACCTTGAGTGCAGCTTGTGGTACATTTTGGAAGGAAAAAGACTACCAGTGGTAAAATGTTCTCCATTTTGTGATGGTCAAGTCTTGGAAAATCTTAATGAAGCTATGAACGAATTGACTGGGGGGAGACTGAAAAGCAGACCACTGCTGCAGACTTGTCCCTCGTGTGAAGTTCTGCCTGGGGAACTGATGCTGGCAGAAGTGTCTGATCTTTCCAGGTGTCATCAGGAAGTCCTAAATGAAAGATGTAGTGACCAATTCAAGTGCCTTGTGGTGGACTTTCCATCCCTCTGTGATACCCAAAGCCAGCCTGGTATGGAAATGAAGCTCCTGAATTCAGCCACGCTGCTGACTTTCAGCTTCTCTTTGCTGTATGATGGAGAACCAAAGTACCAGCAGCAGCTCTTGGAGTGTGTTCTGCATTCGTTGAATCAGCTTACAATAGGAGATGCATTGATTTTGCCTCTTCTTTCTTGTTTTACACGCTTCACGGCTGGCCTGGTCTTCATACTGCACTGCTGTTTCAGACACATCACGTTTGCTTGTCCGACCTCCTGCGAACCACTGAGGAGTTGTGCTGCTTTGCTGTGCGTTGGTTACCGAGGCCTCCCAAATCCAGTCATTGAGTATCTGCAGCATCTCAACAAGCTGATGAGCTCTTTGCTAGACACGGACTCTCCACAGCAAGTTTTGCAGTTTGTGCCTATGGAGGTGCTCCTCCAGGGCAAGCTGTTGGAGTTCTTATGGGATTTAAACACAGCCATTGCAAAGAGACAACTCCACTTGATTGTGCAAGCTAAGCAGCAGCAAATGACTAGCAGTATTTCGCTTTAAAATAATTCGAGTTGAGCAAGTCGCTGCTGCTAGACCTTGTTTCACAGGCAGGCAGAAGGTGTTAAAAACATTGTCAATGTGAAGGTAATGTTACCTTAAAACCTTGGTGTGACATTGTTAGCATTGGGAGGATGTTTTGAGCTAGTGATCCCACTTGCACTGTATTGGCCTGTCATGCAGGGTCTTAATCTCAGGCATGGGGGACTTGGGAGGGACAGCGACTGAAGTGGAGGAGCTGTTTCTCCTCTGTCACAGCTCTCCCTGAGCAAATTTTGTTGCGTATCACCTGGGTCAGAGCTGTGGCCTTTGTGATGAGAGGTAGTGTGGTGCTTTATACCCGTTGCATCAGGCCAGGTCATGGGGGACCTCGTTGTGTGGCATTAGCCCTCTTTTGCAGAGCAAAATGTGGGAGTTTCGACGCACCTGCCTACTTGGCCAGGGTTTGTAGAAGCTGTGATGAGAGGTTTGGGCCGGAATGTTCAGCAGCATGCAAGCCTGATGTAAGGCTTAAGGGTTAAGACTCTTGTGAGCAGGCAGCTGTCTCAGAAAAGCTGGGTTAAAAATGACTTCTGGTAAGCAGCAGCAGCAGAAGTGTCCAGGGAAAGCTGCTCTTTGGTTTTAGTTCTGTTTCTGCCAAGAGCAGCAGGCTGTATGGTTTTTCACAGGTTATTGTGTGGCTTTGTCTCCTCATCAATGAATGGGCTGTTGCAGAGTTATTTTGAAGTGGCTTATGGGTCCTCTTTAAAATAATTTGAGAGTCCTGAGTGAAAATGAAGACTTGTGTCTGTCTATAACAGCAGCTATTAATGAGGAACTGCAAATGTTTTTCAGGCTAAAACATGATCAAGTGCAGCTTTGCGTACTGAGAAATGTTTTGGGTACCACTGGAGGAGCTTGAAGGAAGTATATAGTGACTTTCTTTGGGAGAGTATGATTGAGATTGCAATTGATTCCCTGTAAGGAGAAAAATGGTGGAATTGGTCACTGACTGTTCCTTTAAGGGAGTCAAATTTTATTTTCCACATCACTCCTTTGAGAGCTGAATTTTGGGGCCTAACTTGTGTGCATTAACAGTTTTAAGCTAGTAGTTTACATGGAAAAATCCACTCAAAGGGAGAAATGATGTTTAAAGGAAAAATGGCTTTGCTGTTGATATGTGCAAGATCTTGTAAAAAAAAAAGGTCGAAAGAATAGAGTTAGTAAGAAGGAAAATAGTCTCCTGATGAATTACCGGTCACCTTCTGGAAGCACTTCTAATTAGATAATGTGGGAGCTTGAAGGATAATTGATTACTGGTAAGGATTAAAAGCACTGCTGAAAAAGTGTTTTGTCTGGAGGTGCTGCACATTTAATAGGCTTTCTTGCCACGTTGATCGGGGCAGTGTTGAATGCATTGAACAGTTCATTTTTTATTGAAGAATTTCATAGGTGGAAGAGTTGATGGTTCAGGTCTGACTAATTCATAACATTTTCTAAAAATCCTGCTTTTTACAGTTGCACACAAGTAGAAGCTGCCTAACAAAAGCTGCTGGGATTGGTCATTGTTCATTTTGATCTATTTAAACGAACTTGCTCTTTTTGCTGTGAGCTGAGTCATGCTTCCTCAGACTGGGAAGGAAAGGAACAGAGGCTGCAGACCGGGAGCTTTATGCACTAAGAGCTTCTCCTGTAAATCATTGTTGAATCTGTAAACTCAAGCGTGCAAGCAGGGCCGCAGATGAATTTCATTGAGGAGTAAAAAAGAAATACTGAAAAGCAGAATAAAGGACGGGGGGAAGCAATATTGTAGAAGAACAGATGATGAGATGGTATCAAAGATCATCTGTAAAAGCCTTCTTTACCAGAAACAGAAAGCAGGAGAAAGATACTGTCCACCGGAGACACCCCTCTGTCTCTGCCACTGTTTCAGGGTGATTAATGCTTTGGAAACTCCCATGGAGCTGAAGTATTTGAAAAGGCTTCTCTTAAAGTGGGGTAAATGCAGTATTTTGTGTGCACGGGTGTGCTTACAGGGTGATATCTGCCATGGAGGCACAAGTAGCCAGAAACATCTCATCTAGTCCTTACTTAAATAACTTGTTTTTTTTTAACTAATGTTAGTCCAATATTTTTAAATTACTATTTTATAGGTAAAGTGAAATCCTGAGGTGACCGACAGGCTGTGAGAGAAAATGCATTTATTTTTTCAGACTTTCCTTGGTCTGTTCTGTATGTCTGACAAACTGCGCAGGCTTCCTGGACAGCCCTCCCAGCCCGTTGGTCCCTGTCTTGTCAGACAGTATTCCTTTTTTCCTAACTTTTTAGGAGAAAACATTTCAGATGACCACAAATCTTCGGGGGGAGTTGGGACTGTGTACTTGGAGATACACTAAGCTGAGCTAGTGGGGAAGCATGATCCATCTGTTTGGAAGAACCCCCAAAAAATGTCTGCAAGTCTTCCTGCGGAAGGTCAGGTCTCTAAACCGAAGGAAATCCAATGTCCTGTGGATTCCGATGCCTGATTTGCTCTGGAAGTTTGTTGTTGGCAGACATGGGGAGAGGACAAGAGAAATGCTTTGATGGAAGCTACTCCTGTTAAAAAGAAAGGATGTGTTTTGGAGAGTCTTTTTTTATTATTATTGTTGTCTTAATGGCAGGAGTTTCAAAGTGAGGAATGACACCTCCTTTAATTGTGAGAATCCTGCGTTGTCCCAGCTGCCTTGAGACCAACGATTTCTTGCAGAGAAGTGACACTTAATTTCTGTGGAGACTTTTGGAATATGTAAGAATGCATGGGCAGCATGTATTAACCTTTGTGGAGAGGGTCTGACAACTCCCACCTTCATCGAGGCTGTCAGGTTTTGGCTGATTTGATTTGATTTTGGGTGACACCGGGTGAAGTGTCACTGTATCCTGACTGCTTATAAGTTGTTTTTTTATGTGTTTTGAAGATGAACTGGGTATTGATTTTCATAATTAGGAGCTTCAGGTTTCACACAGGGGAAGGTGGAGGGGATGGAGAGAGTAAGTTGGTTGTGATGTGATCGAGATTCCTGCAGACTTGAGGTAAATTTAATTTTGCGGCCCTGCTGTTGCAAGTTTCCAGTGAAGGACCAATATCTAGGCCCAGTGATTAGCTATGAGCTACATCATGTTTCTGAAACTTTCAAATCTTTTGTTTTAAACCAGCAGTAATGCTTTGAAGTCAGTTGCGTGAGGGTAGAATGAAATGGGTACTCCACTAGGAGAAAATGCTGGTGGGTTTTTTCTTAGGTTGTGCTCCGTTAAAGTTAAGAGACTTGCTTCTTCTTTTACTAATGTTGTATTGTATTTAGATTCCTTTGGATGTGCACAGATTGTATGTGTTCTTGGCACTGGCTTTCTGATTTCATTTTTACAAAACGTAATGAGATTTATAGTATGAAATCCAGTAGCCTATTAAAATAATACTAATTGATGTCTATTCATCTTAATTTATGCTGAATCTATCAAATTACTGGTTGTGAAAGTAGATGTAGCGGAATTGTATTCTATCAGAAAAACAATTTAGGACTTGACGGGAAGGGATTAATATTGCCTGTATGGAAAGTAGGAGAAAAGAAAAACACACTTTGATTTCTGGCCACGGGGCAGAATCGTGTCAAGTCCTTGATTCCCTGGAATCACGACTTCCCCAGTAAACTGAAGCCTCAGAGCCTCCTGTTACCATCCCTAAAAACTGCCTTTTGACACCTTTAATTTATGGTTGATATTCAGTGTGTTAATTTTTAGGGGGGAAGCAGGGGAGATTCTGTGTAACTTGTGTTACGGTTTTGGGTGGTGTGAAATGCGTTTGTTGCTCAGTACTTGTCCCCATTTCCCACTTTGAAACCAGAGCCTCTGAATTTCAGCTTCTAGCCTTTGAATATCAGTCTTTTATTTTCAGCGCTTTAGCGAGTGAAGACTGATATTGCAATTTCCTTGCCAAAGTCTGGTAGTGGTTTTTCTGTCTCATTCGTGCAACTATTTTCAGGAATGCTGTGCTGATATCTGTGGTTCCAGCTCTTTGTGCGCTTCAGCCGCTTGACAGCACGATCAAATGGAGCTGTTTGCGCCAGAAATGCGCTCGGCCTCTGGCTGTTCATTGCTCACTCTTTAGGCAATAATTTGGATTGCTGTTGAGCCCTCTCTTGTGACTCCTTATGGGTCCGGAGCTGATTTGAAGTCTTAAGAATGCAATAGCCTAAAAGAATTGGCCCGTGGCGGTAGACACGTAGAACAAGCAGAACTTTTAGGAGACATTTGGATGCAGGAAGCTTTTCCACCAGGCAGGAGAGGCTACTATAACATGCAGCTGATGGGGTTTGCTAGCCTTTCCTTGCTAAAAATTACCGAAAAAAGGCATTGAGGCATAACCACCTGTACAAGCAGTTCACCAGTTGTGTGCTGCCTTTCTTGTACGCAAGGGTCTGTTCATGTCTGCGTGTGTGGGAACCCCCGGGTTGTCCAGGTGTGAAGCTTTTGCTTTGTCACTAATCTGTTTGTGCTTTTGTTTTGAGGGATGTATCTATTTTTCTAAGCAGATGAAGGAGGTGTTGGTTTACATGGCTATTGCATGTTTTCATTTGGTCTGCAAATGAGTATTAAAAACCTTTTTTTTTTAAAAAAAAAAAAGGAAAGGAGAATAAATGTTATTTGGAGAAAATAAAGTACTTTATTTTAGATTTTAAATGTTTACGTGTTTCTTTACCAAGCATGGAACAACACAATGAAGCGGAGTAGGAAGAAGCACGGGGAGGTTTAATGATTGATTCTTTTTGAGCCATGGTTCCCTCGTCTCACTGTTTGGATCCATCCTTAATGAGCGAAGGATAGAGGGGCGTTGGAGGAGCCAGCTCAGTGGGGGTGGTGGTTGGTTCTCTTTTTTTAACTTTACCTTTGCAATTTACAAGTTCAAAGAGAGACTTCGGTTGCGGACGTGGTCAAAGCAGTGTGTAGGATGCTTGCAAACAGTTCCCTTGCCCTTGACACTGAGTTTTGCAGTCTCTGTCCCTTGGTGTGGTTGCTGTAACTTGCTTTAACAGTGAGGGGTTTCTTATGCATCTTCATTTTCTGCTGGCTCTGACAGGTGCTCTGGTAGGACAAGGCTGTTGTACTCCGTACTTTTGTCTGCAAAGTCTGTTATTAATCCTTATCCAATTTTCTTCTTCCGAAGCACTTGCCTGCACTGCATGGTATTATTAAGGAAAAGCTGTGTGCCTTATTCCGTGGGGTTGGCTCTGCTGTACTGACAAGGGTTCCAGCTGATTGTCTTCAGCTTGGCTGTCCGATTTGTCATGAGGCTTTTGGTGAACTAATTTTGGTTTCAGTTATTAATGCTAATGTTTTTTTCATTGCCTTTCTGCTTTGGAAGCGAAGGAGAACTCAAGATCAAGGAGATGGGGAAGACCATTCTGTGTCCTAGAGGTACGAGATGGCGCAGGAAATGTATACTGTTCCGATAGCTTTATTTCCTTAGAGCAAGTAGGTATTTGCTGGGGAAGTCTTTAAACTAGAAGTTGTATGTATGCTGAAATGCAGGACAGCGTTGTCTCGCTTGATTTTGGTGGAGCTCTGGGCTGTAAGCGTTGTCTGTTGATGTCAAAATGTACTTCAGGGGACACAAGGAGTTTGGAAGTGAATGGTCTTTGAAATGGGGGGCTGGGTTGGAAGAGCCCTTTAGAAGAGGATTGTCAGGTTGATATTGGTGGAAATATTGTTTAATGTGGTTTTACTGAGATATAGGGAAATGTAAATGCTCAGAACTGTATTCTAAGTCATAAACAGTTCTGTGAAATATTTGCATTCCCAATATGACAGTATAAAAAAGTGCCTAAAACCATAGGAAATGGCAGCTCAGAAAGTAAAGAGATAATGTGGGTGTCATCATTTTGCTGCTACAGACCTTAAAAACTGCACATGGGACTTCTTCAGTCCTTAAAGTTGATTTTTACACTACATTATGTTGATTATAAATCTTATTTGAATTTTGATAGATTTTAATGTGCTGGCATGCCTGCCAGTTTTTCAGCTTAAATAGGTGGCCTTGAAATCTAAGCCAAATCACTGAGCACAAAGCAAATTGGCTCTCTCCCTGGCTGAACAGATATTTAGCAAATTCTTTTATTGTGTTATGTTGGGTCCTCAGTGTCCTCCAGCGAGACTGGGGAGGTGAAGTTTTACCTGTAATACAACTGAGGTTTGAACTCATGCACTGCAGTTAGTGGCCCCTTCTATTAAAACAATATTTTTCCTACATAGGAAATGTGAAGATGTCTATTAAAGTCCACAGTACTTTACCAAATGAGGGTGACTGTTGCTTGTTAAAGAATTGATTTGTCTAAATTGGGGGATAGCAGGGAAATGTTGCTGTCACTTGGTGAATTGATTTGTCTAAATTGGGGGATAGCAGGAGAAGGAAATCAATATTCAAATCTTATTTGTTGCTGAAGCCAGAGATCATTATCTGCATAGCTGAGAGATGGGTGGATGAATGCTGCCTGATACAAACGAAAGCTCATGCGGAGGTGCCTGTAGGTCCGAAGCTGTCAGGTACCTGTGCCTCAACATGATCACCCAGTAGCCAATAGGTAATGAAACCTCGGTTAGACTAAGGAATGAAGGGACTGTGGTTGTGAAGTGCCTTAATTTAAGTCTTTAGAGAGTTAAGGTGATTAAATACTTGCTTTATAATCAGTTGACTGCCCCAAGTTGATGACGGAGCACAGCTTGACGCCATCAAGTTGAGATGTAATGAAATCTATCTTGGGGTTGCAATTAAACTCCGCTCCAAGGTGGCTACTGGATAGCTGCGTGTTCCCTCAAATAATGATGCTCTCTGACAGGCGAGCATTTGGTGGCGGAGCGTGGGTCTGCGCAGGGCTGCTGCTGGTGATGGCTGAAACCCGGGAGCTGAGCTGTCTGAGCTCCCTCCTTCATTGCTGCAGTCATGCTGATGCAAGTTACTCAGCTGTGTAGCTGGAGTAAACCACGCTGCCAGCCATGTAGCAGCCTGTAGAGCCATGCAGGGAACGGATCAGCAGCACAGGACGTGTTTGGGATTAGCGTGCCTGGGATGGCCCTAGGATTCCTGGCTGGGAGAAATGGGGATGTTCAGCAGCAGAGGCTTGTTGTCATACCTGAAAAACACACAGCAGCCGTGTGTCTCTTGGAACTGGTGTTGAGTGTTGGCAAGAACTGGAAGGGACCCGAGACCAGCTAACATACTGGGAGAGGAGAACTAGTTCCAAAACTTAATTCTGCTCTGTGGGAGACCTTCTGCACTGGGGAGGCTAGTCCTCGGTTAGGGCGAGCTTGTACTTCGCGTGGAAGTAGGCTGGGTGTTTAATAACTGTCAGTGCTATGGCCTTAACTATAAATCACAAAGTAATTGATTTCAAGGTGTTAATGAAATTTAGATTTATAGAGAAGTACAATTATGCTTAAGATGCAGGGTTAATAGCACTGGCACCGAATAAAACCTAATTTGGCTTTGTTTCCATTATGAAACAGGGCAGTATAAGCCCATAAATTGTATTTATGTAAGTGGCTTGGCTCTTAATTGTGTGACTAGTTTTGTGAAAATTCTATACTTGGGTAGGTATTTCAGACTTAGAAACCTGTTCAAAGGTCTGGGTACTTGTCCAGCTTTCAGTTCCAGCATCTTCCACATGCAGTAAGTATCACTGCTCTGTGTGAGAAAATGGAGACCAGATTTGAATGGTACTTGATCAAAGTTCTGGGGAGAGGGCGGCTGAGTAGTGAGAGGGTTAGGCTTGAGTGGGAAATTCAGCCTGGCTGGTTTCTCAGTGGGTTGCAGAGGGGACAGGACAGCCATTGCCCGTTAGGCTGGATGCTGGGACAGAGGAGCTGGTGCAGAAGTTACAGGCTTGTTCCGAGTCCTGATGTGATCCTGATAAAAAGTGTGTTTAGCGTGTGTACCAGACCTCGGAACAGGTTTGGGTCTAAGCACGTGTGGTGGCTGGGGACGTACCTGCTGGAGTACCAGTAACTGGCTTCACTCGTCACATTGCGCTCCGCAGTCTTGAAGTGACCTGAACTGCTTCCTGAAGGAAATGGTGAGAGCAGCAGTCTCAGGAGTGTGAGTGGAAGTAATGAAGCAGTAATTAGCAATTAATAGAATGTGGTGAAACTTATAATTTTAGTAACTGCTGTGCTGGCCTAGAGGTCTGGGGCTGAAGTGAAAGTCCCTTGGAAATCTACAACTCTGACGCTTAATTAACATAATTTCCTTTAGACACCATCTGCTCTCAGAGCCAGCTTGTATATTTATTTTTTTCCCCCGAAGGTAGATGAGGTTGTAAGGACTCCACTCCTATGGCTTTTTGCAGCAGAGATTCAGTTGAAGCCAGGATTTGATTATGGGGACTGAGATGGCCTTCGTGGCCGATGTATTGTGTGGAGGGCAGAGTTCTGTTAAAATAGCCAGCAGGGTCTCAGAAAGGTGCTCGGATATAGGAGGAATTGGGGAAAAATGTGGGCAGAACCTCCTCTGTAATTTGCAGAGGGTTAGTCTTGTTTCCAGAGGGAGAACAACTGGAGACTGCTGTCTGTATGCTCTTCTCTTCCCCTTCCTGCCTCAAGCCCCTCTGAGCCGCGTCTGGAAGATGTCGGGTGTTTTTAGGAGCTGTGACGGTGAGAGGCAAGGATTTCTGAGCAACTCTTCTCTGGATCACTCACGACTGGCAGACCCCAGGGTCAGAGGCCAGTAGCTCTCTTCTGAGGAGGAAGGACACCTGTAGCGGTGGTGAGGCACAGTGGGGAAGCCGCTTGCTCCTGAGATCTCTTGTGTCACTTGGCTTCATGTGCTGGTTTGTGCCTTGCTGCACACGAAGGTCAGCTCAGGTCAGAAGCCAAACCAGATCACTGCTCCTTGCTCTCCTAAAGGAGAGCCTCAAAAATGGTCAGATAATGAAAGCAAATAGCCAGGGAGCACCTGGCTTCCCTCAGCCCCCACCATGTTATTTGGTGATGGCAAGAGTGAAGAGGGAGTCAGGAGAGTCGTGTTAGACTGAATTGTTTGTTTATTTACAGCTGTGGGAATGCCCTATGGACTTGAACAGAGCAAAACACTTTTCAAGCAGCAAAGGTGAGAAAAAGGGACATGGGAATTTTGGAAGATGCAAGTGCAATTGTAAACGTCAGTCGTTGCCACTGAAGGGTTGTATTAAGGATTCAGTTTTGTCTTGTGTAAATCAGGTTTAATTAATAGAGCAGATGCACCGACAATGCGTCCGGAAATGAACTGGGGGAGAAGAGAAGAGAGGCAGCTGGTGCTGGTAGATGTAAATATTTGCTTTTTGGGAAGTGAAGCTCTGCAGAAACTTCAGAGATTCCATTTCAAATTCAGAAGCCTGTTTCTTTTGCCTGTGAAGATACACGGAGCAGAAAAAATTAGTGAAACCGTAACGCTTTGTTTGCTCTAGTGTGTGTGATGTAAGAAGCAGAAGTTGCTGGAACGGGGCCAACCCATGAAATCTTGGTTCTGACTGAAACATGAAGGCCTAGCCTCTCACGGTGTGGGATGCATTAATTGGAGAGGAGCTGTCTGTGCACCAGGAAGCTTTTCCCAGCCTCTGCAGCAGGATAAGCACGGACAAACCCCTACGCTTATTTTTTGGCTCCTCAACGAAGGGCCGGGTGCGGTGATGAGCCTCGCCGGCAAGTCTAGCGGAAGAGGTGCGTAGATCTGAAAGTGGCTGCTGAGGTGGTGTGGCGGATGTGGATGGGGACACTGATCTTCGTGTGAAGCTGAGGGTTGGAAAAAAGCAAGGCATGAACTGAGGATTTGCGTGTTTTGGTGGGGCCCCCCGCAGTTCTGCTGCTGTTTTTGAGGACTCTGCTTGAACTGTGGAAGAACAATCAAATCCTCCTTGCTTGCTTTCCGTATTGGACTTTTTCATGACAGCCCTGGCAATTCGTGTTATGATTAGGAGAGCTTTTTGTTCTGTTTTGTTTTTTTTTTTTTTTTGTTAGTGCCTGTGACTGCTAAGAAGAATTGGAAAACACAAACCTAAACCCACCAAATACAACAGTAAAAAAACCTGTAAAAAACAAAGCAAAACAAAAAACCCCACACTTTTAAAACAAGCCATGACTGGAGAGCAATGCTGTCCAACGTGGACCTGGCAGTGCTGGAGAAGGAAGACAAGAAGGAGGAGTTGATCCATTTTCTTCTTGGTGAACCTGACAGTGGGGATGGGAAGGATTCCTCTAGGTAGGAAAAGTGGTCGCGTGGGGGATATTAATGCTGATTGCAGCTGAGGAGAAGGCAGATCATCTTGCTCAGCAGTTTTGTTTGGAATAGTGTGTCTGGATGCCTGGCACCCGACCTTGTGTGTGTATGTGATGCTCTTGGGTTTTGCACCTCGATACTGAGAGTGCTCCATAGCCGAGGGAACACCTCAACCTGGCAGCACAGCGCGGAGCTGGGCTGGATCGGGGTGGAGGTGAAGCTGCTCTGGCCTTAGAGCTTATGGAAGGAAGCTTGCAGGTGTGAGTGGTGCTGCTGCTGAGGGGCTTGGGTTTTCCAGACCCTGGGGAGCAGATTCTTGCCCTGTCTGTACTGGTTTGTGTTGTGAAAGCTTGCGTGCAATAACACCTCACTATCTGTTGCTTCTGTTCCAGAGCTCTGCTGTCAGTTATTGAATACCCTATTCCAGGTTACTGTTGTCATTGTCTTTTCCTTCATCCTTAATTAGCCCAGGGGAGCAGCAGGTGTCTGAAGGTGATGATGAACATGTGATGGCTGGGAAGAGGCAGCAGGACCCCAGGCAGTGAGAGATTTGTTCGGGGTTCAGTCTGAGGTGAAGCACCCGCCACCCTTCAGAATGGCAATTTGTTTGAAGCTGGGTCAGACAGGGTCACCAGGACATCATGGAGCTCAATTTTGATTTATAAAGGGACTTTCCACTCTAAACTCCAGGCAAGTAAGCAGTTATTTCTTGGTATTTCAAAAGCAGTTAGAATCTCCTTTACTACTTTTGTTGTTACCAGGTGTTAAAGGGGCAACTGACAGGCCCAGTGGCCTGGCTTCTGTCTCCCTGTCTTCCATGTCACACATGCTACCCTTGTGCATTTAAGCTGTGTGTGTTGCTGAAGTGTCTGCACCCGTTCCTCTCTATCCCGTTGTTTCTGAAGGGAAAAAATGAATTGTGGATGGTCATGCTTTCGGGATGGGATCGTCAACAGGTAATGGGATATGCCTGAAACGGTAGTTTTGAAGGTATGCGGAATTACTGCAGAACCAGAGTTCAGGGTTGGAAAGTCAAAATGTTTTGACAGCAGTGGAGAGAAGGATGCCAAGCTTTCAGCTGCGAGCCTGTATGAACTGGGTGTGCATATACTTAAAGGCATGGCTGCCTTGTCCCAGCCTGCAGAAGTTAGTGTGTAGGAAAGCCCTTGGTCAGTGGAATAATTCTCTGTTGTTGAGGATTTCTGGAAACAAGATGGAAGAGGTGTTATGCTTCTGTCGGACTTACTTATTCCCTCGCTACAGCCAGGGTCACTCTGACTATGTCCTGAGGGTGTTCCTTTCTAGTCTTGGCCTTTGATCTGAAGTTGGTCTGCTCAGTTTTTGTGCTCTTTAAAGGTAAGGTAGTTCACGGCAAAAACTACATGTCTTCATCTGAGTTCACGCTGATAACATAATTCATGATTATTCTGGGGCAGGGATTGTCTCTTTTATGCTGTTACAGTGCTTGTTGCAGAGTCTGGTGTCTGGTCAGGGTGACCCCAGCTCTGGAGATGGGTGATACTCTGCTGCTTACCTGTCTGCGAGCCCAAGTGGGACATCCCATACCATAAACCTGGGATCGGTTTTAACCACACAGTCCTTGTTCAAGGAGTTATTGAGGCAGGACATTAAAAGCAAATGAATCTCGGGTGGCTCTGATGTTTCTGACCTGGGAAATCTGTTCCCAGCATGATCTGGCAGAGAGTTAAGTGTAGCCACTGATCTGTTGTGGTGAGCTGTCTGGAAAGTGGTTCTGTGGAGACACCCCCCTCCTTGCTAAGAAGAAATGGGAAATAGCTGCTTAGTTAAGAATTATTTCTTACTACTATGTGCTGCGGGTACTAGCTGGGGGACTAGATACCCCCTGTGTTAGGGTGGTACAGACCCCTGACTCTGGGCTGTCGCAGCACAGCCAGTCTCGGGGAAGGTGTAGGATCAGCCCTGGATCTGGGCTGCAACTTCTTTCCAAATGAAAATGAGCAAAACTGCATGCTTTTGGCTGAACTCGGTGCTCTAGGAGAGCTAGTTAAGTGGCTGTAGCAAGCTGAGGGAGAGGGCTCTCTAAAACAGGTGTGATCTGTGTTGGTTACTTAGGGATGCTCAGGCAGTAGGAGGGGAGGGCTGTGTCTGCCTGAATCAGGGGAGGGAGCACAGCCCGGGCAGTAAAGCAGGGGTTTGAGTGGATGATGATAGCTTCAAATGCTTGGAGCTGCAGAGTGTCTGGACGCATGGAGGTCTGGAGAAAGCAGAGAATGGGAACTGCTGGAGTCTGGGACTTGGAGGGTGATGGTAAAGGTGCCTTTGGGCTCAGTGGGCTGAGCGCAGGGGGCTATGGCAGGTGGGACAAGGCTGTGCCTGGGAAAGGGACTTGTCTAAATGCACAGCTACCTGACCTGTAGCCACCAGCTTCCAGGAGCACCATGACAGTAAAGCCTTGCTCTGTAGGAGAAGCAGGAAGCTTTGGAGGTGATGCTGTGGCAACAGGAGTGCTGTAAAGCAGCAAGAGGGAGCAATATGTTGAATTATGCCATCAGACATCAGACTTCTGATGTGACAAAGGGAATCACTAGAGCACAGGGCAGAGGGCACAGATATCTGTGGCCTAGGTGGCTTGTCGGGGAAGCTGATGTTTGTCAAGGACTTGACTTGCCTGCTTCCCACTGAGCTTTGCGATGCAGATCTCAAAACTGACTCTGTTTAGCTGGAGCTCTGCTTCAGAGCTGCACTGCTAAACCTCCTGGAGAATGTACCCGCAGGGGGGACTGTAATTGCCGTGTATTTTGACCATAATGATATGGGGGAAAGAACAGGGGCAGCTGTAAGGAATAAATGAGATGTTATGTCTGATGACTCTTGGGTCTTATTTTTCCTGGGTGTTAGGTCTGCTGTGGAAGGCAGGAGGAGGGAGCAGGAGCCTGGGTCTCCTCAGCTGTGTGGGTGCCCCCCCACCTTTTTGTTTTTAATCCTGGCTCAGCAATGGAGTGCTTGTTAGAAAGCAGGAATCCAGAAGGGAGACCTGGGGCAAGCTCTTTGCTAGCAGAGCTGTGCTGAGCTCTGTGCCCTTGCACCAAGAGGTGATTTGCTCCCTGCGGAAGGGAAGCCATTTGCTCAGTCTCCTCCCTGTCCTTTTTTCTTCAGGGAAGTGGGCAAACCCCGAAGAAGATGGGATCGCTGGTACAAAAGGTGAGTCATGGGGAGTTAGTTTCAAAACTCAGATTACCTGTATAAAACCAGAGCAGAAGGAAAAGGTTAGGGTGACTGAGCTTTGGTTTTAGCTTCTGCTGGGGCTCTGACAAGCCTATGAGCTGTTGTCTGTCCTGCCATACACGACTGTGAGCGGCACAGCCTGCTCTAACACCTGTCAAAGTGAGCGTGTCGGATCGGGAGGGAGCCCCTCTTCCCCAGGTTCACTGGCTGGAAAAGAGCTTGGTGTCCCTTCCTCGCCCTGCCTGGGAGCTGTGGAAGTCGCCTTCAGGAAAGGAGTCATCTTGGTCTGCGTCTGGGCAGCAGAATGGGATGCTTACTGGGTGACACAGAGGCAGCTCTAGAGCGAAGCAAAATACTAAGTAATTTTTTTGATGAGTGTTAATTTTCATTCTGATTTCATGCCATCTGAACTGTGTTTTGTCGAATCCTGAGTGTCCTCCCCAACTGTCCATCACTGACTCGTGTTTTGATGGCTCTTGTCACAAATAGTATGGTAACAAGGTCTTGGTTATTTTCTCTTTCCTTTTTTTTCCCCCTTTGAGAAGTCTCATTTGCTTTTTGCAGCTGTCCTGACTCTCTTCCCCCTATCCTTACTGGGAAGCAGTGTGGCAATTAGAGCTGGCCACCCCCGGGAGGAGGTGTGCTCTGCTAGCTTTGAGAGGGTGTGCAGCACATCTCCAAAGCTCTGCTGTTTTCCCTGTGCAATGGATTTTACTGTTATGCCTTTCCAAGTACATTAACTTCTGTACAGGTACAAAAATATCTAGCTCATGGATTGGTTTCACAAAGCCTTGGTTCTTTTAATCTCTTTTGGGTTTTCTTTGTCGTCTTTCTCCTCCAAGGATAGCTGTCAGCTGACCTGGCTGTCTCAGAGGTGATGTGAAGGCATCTACCACTTCAATGTTGAAGTGCCAAGCAAGAGCAGAAAAAATAACAGGGGCCTTGCTTTTTCTTGGAGAATTAGCTCCAAGAGAGCGTAGTTGTAGTGCCTGAGAGGGGCACCTCTTCCGAAGGGATGGTGTGCCGTTCAGATATGAGTGCTGCCAAGCCTTGTCCCCCGGGCAGACTCGGGTACTGCAGGCCCCATGGCTGCTGGGGGGCTTGGGCCGAGTGGAGCCAAGCAGGGGTTGATCTGAGAAGGAAGGAAGATTTTGTGGTGTAACTCTCATCTTACTGAAGCTGCTTTTGTTACCGTTTCAGAAAAACAACCTAGGGCTGACTCAGACCTGGAGGCTTGCTGAAGGTACCAAAGAATGGGGAGTTTAGAAGCCGATACCGAATCTGATGGACAACCTCAATGCTGTGTCTTTAACTTGTAGGAGGTATTTTATTTTGGGTTTTGTGTAAGGTGGTATAAAGCAATTCCATGCAGCTGGAAGCTAGAGGCAGGGCTAGTTATTTCAGAGCTTTGAAGGTCTCCAGTGATAGCTGTCTCGCTGCTGCAGTGGTTTCATTTTGCTTTGGAAAAACTCAATAAAAATGTTCCTTTTGCTTCCTTTTCCCTGAGGTGAGAGAATTCCTGGAAGTCTTCTGCTTCCTGAGTTAAGGAATGTCTTCATCTCTTTTCCCTGAAATGAGCTGAGTGCAGCTCCCAGGAAGCCGGGGTTCGGAAGCCTGGGAGCACTGACCTGACAGGTCTGAGAGGACTGCTGACGGCAGGGCTGGACTGCAGAGGCGGCTGCAGGTACTGGAGGGAGGTGCTGATGTCTTGGTGGGCTGACCTTTTTTTTTCGAGGATGCTGTACTCTGCATACCAGCTGCTGATAAGCTGTTGGCAGGGCTGATGGCCCGTCAGCCTACGTTCTCAAAGATGAGCCCACCGGAAGTGCCTCGATAGGGGCTTCGCTGCAGAGAGCTTAGTCGTATCTTGACAGTGTTTGACATTTCCCAGACAATGCTTAAATCTGCCAATTGATACTGTTTAACGTTCTCTCTCAGAGCCTTCCAGTGGCGGTGCCTATAAACTTTAGTTTTCCCTTTAAAGAATTATTACCTAAAGCTGCTATAGTTTTGGCGCTTGCCAAGTGCCGCTGATGAATCTCTACGTTTGTTGCTGTCGGCTTTTACATGTTGCCGTTAATTAGGATGTGTGCTTTTCTGGCTAGGGGCTGATGGACAGCTCTCTAATGGCCAAATCCAGGAGAAAAATAGAAGGTTTACTGTATCACTTCTTGTACTTGAAGGAACAATCCTTTAGCTCAGGTTTCTCTCCCCTAAGAGGAGAGGCTGAGGGAGCTGGGCTTGTTCAGCCTGAAGAAGAGAAGGCTGCGGGGGGACCTAATAAATGCTTATAAGTATCTGAAGGGTGGGTGTCAGGAGGATGGGGCCAAGCTCTTTTCAGTGGTGCCCAGTGACAGGACAAGGGGCAATGGGCACAAACTGAAGCAGAGGAAGTTCCAGCTGAACACGAGGAAGAACTTCTTCCCTCTGA
>Ga0065711_1037334_pt1 | contig 19938 bp, 6 predicted proteins | sample Hoacrofraction12_FD_59098 | JGI IMG/M metagenome (GOLD analysis project Ga0065711, IMG submission 59098) | Hoatzin crop microbial communities from Cojedes, Venezuela - Epithelial fraction 12 v2 (version 2) | ecosystem: Host-associated > Birds > Digestive system > Esophagus > Crop | place... | reverse complement strand
TAGAGGTCATCTAGTCCAACCCCCCTGCAGCGAGCAGGGACACCACTAACTAGATCAGGTTGCTCAGAGCCCTGTCCAACCTGGTCTTGAATGTTTCCAGGGATGGGGCCTCCACTTCCTCTCTGGGCAACAGGTTCCAGAGTTTCACAACCCTCATTGTAAAGTATTTCTTCCTTATATCTAGCCTAAACCTACCCTGTTTTAGTTTAAAACCATTACCCCTCGTCCTGTCACTGTTGTCTCTACTAAACAGATTGTCCCCATCTTTCCGCTAGGCTCCCTTTAAGTACTGAAATGCTGCACTCAGGTCTCACCGCAGCCTTCTCTTCTCGAGGCTGAACAAGCCCAACTCTCTCAGCCTGTCCTCATAGCAGAGGTGTCCCATCTCTCTGATAATTTTTGTGGCCCTCCTCTGGACCCGCTTCAACAGGTCCATGTCTTTCCTATGCTTAGGGCTCCAGAGCTGGATGCAATACTCCTGGTGGGGTGTCCAGAGAAAAGAAGGGCAGAATCACCTCCCTCGACTTGCTAGACATGCCTCTTTTGATTCAGCTCAGGATACAGTTGGCTTTCTGGGCTGTGAGCACACACTGCTGGGTCATGTTGAGCTTCTTGTCAACCAACATCCCCAGGTCCTTCTCCTCAGGGCTGTTCTGAATTCATTCTCATCCAGTCTATATTTGTGCCTGGGATTGCGCCGACCCACACGGAGGACCTTGCACTTGGCCTTGTTGAATTTCATGAGCTTTGCACAGGCCCACCTCTCAAGCCTGTCAAGGTCTGTCTGGATGGTATCCCTTCCCTCCAGCGTGTCGACCTCACCACACAGCTTGGTGTCATCAGCAAACTTCTGAGAGTGCACTCAATCCCACTCACCATGTTGCTGACAAAGGTGTTAAACAGCACCAGTCCCAGTACTGGTACAGGTTCCCTGAGGAACACCACTAGTCACCAGTCTCCACTTGGACATTAAGCCATTGGCCACAGCTTGTATAGGTATTGTGAAGAAGACATAAGTAACAGTAAAACATGCAATTTTTGTAAATCCCTACACCTTCAAAAGTACTGAAGAAATCAAGTCCAAGATAATATGAAAAATTCTCAGATATTTTCATCTTGGTAGCTGTGTACCAAAGAGGATGACTAGTTATCAAAGTATACTAAACACAACAATTTCAAGGTGCACAGCAAACACAAAATAATTTCACATTTAGACTATAAGAAGAATATCCTAAAATAATTCCCTGTCTTTCTAACTGTGCATGAATGAATGAAGCAGAGATGTCTTTGAATGTGCTTTGCCCAGTGGGCTGAGTTTGACTCACTTTAAGAGGCAAGAAAACAGTGACATATTTGTACTATTGCTTTAGGCATGTTCAAACAACCTAATTTATTTAAATCAGATGTATTTCCTCAATTCTGGCTTTAAAAAACAACAGCCTGACAGTTTGATGTCTTGGACACAGAGAAGACTTCATTGCCACAGAAAAGATCTGGGTTTGGAAGCAGCACAGAATTCTTGCTCCTGGGACAGGGCCTTACATTACACCAAAAATGAAGTATTGAAACGAATGGAATTCAGGGTTTTTCAATACTATTATAAGAACATTCTTTGTGCTTATGACTATAGGAACAGGGAGGATGTGGAAATGTAAGTAAGCCATCAAAAGGAAAAATAAATATAGAAGCAGAGTTAAATTTCAGTCCAGCATAAAGAAAGAATGTAAATTAAAAGGCCCTTTTCTGGAGGGGTGTCCTGGGTTCGGCCAGGACAGGGTTAATTTTCACCAGGAGCCAGGAGGGGACACAGCCGGGCGAGATGAACCCACCTGGCCAAACAGAGCAGGGTGTTCCATACCATGTGCCGTCATGCTGGGTTCTGGTGGGAGGGGAGCTGGGCAGCGGGAACTCACTCGCGGCTCGGGAGCGCATGGCGGCAGCTCAGAAGAGAGTGGCTCTGTTCTGCAGGCTCTGTTCTAAGGGTTTGTTTTGTGTATTCTCCTTATCTGTATCGTTGTTGTCTGCTGTTCCATTAAACTGCCCTTATCCTAACCCACCAGCTTCTGCCTGTTTCTTTCCATTCTCCTCCGCACCCCGGTGGGGGGAGGGGCGGCCGCGTGGCACTTTTGTTGCCGGCCGCAGCCAAACCATAACAAGGGGGAAGAGTCCAGTTGAACATCCTTTGTTTGGAAAAGGTAAATGAGAAGATCTGAAATACAGTGTGTGTAAAGACACATTTTCAAACTCAGACATTTTCTTTAAATCCTCAATTGTTAGACTGCAAATACAACTCCAATATATAAAGACATCTTTATATTAGGTTTATGAGAAAATAAGAAGTATGGAAAACACGCAGAAAAAGATACATTATAATGATTTCAAAGAATCCATAGAAATTTGCAGAGGTCCGCTTAACACCATTTTTCTTTTTGAAGTACAAATACTGTATGGACTTTCTAGTGAAGTATGTTATTTTTAAGCAGTAGCTGTGTTTTTCTGATTAATGAGCACACTCTTAGTCCTGAATTCCTATATTCAGGTAGATCTTGAAAAAATATAATTAGGATATCTCTTTTTCTTCATGGTTTATGCTATTTTTCTTTTTTAGGTGACTCTACTTGTATGATAATAGAATAATTTCATTCTCTGTCACCTCTGTTGTCCTGTGTTTGCTGCTGCTATTGGACTGTATATTTTTAGACTGAGAGAAGAAGTGAAATTATATATACCAAGCAATTAAGACCTAGAATTTTCAAGCTGTCATGGCAGATTATAGAAGAAATTTTATCTTAGTTGAATCTTACCAGTATATAATGTCATTTCTCTGTAGTCCATCTGTCTATAATCCACAGTAAAAGTAAATAAAGACCTTGAGCAATTTTTTCTCTTCTTTAATCTATCACCTTACTGTTAGGGAATGCAGAGTCAGGAATATAGTAGGTGGTATATAAATATGAGCATCTATTCCTACGTTTTACTTTTTACTTTTAGCAAGGGGCGAATTACTGTTGTCTCTACATGAGGTAGATTGCTGGGAGCTTGTAGGGCTATGCCTACCATCTCAGGCACTACACATTTAAAGGCAACGTTGTGACTTCTGGAACAATCAGGCAGTATTGTCTTTTGCAAAGACTTGGCTGCCTGGACATAAAAAAGCTTGCAAAATGACAAAATTAATATGATGGAGGTGTCATATTTCAGAACATAAGCTTGCAGAGAACATGTTGCATTACAGCTGCTACTGAATGCAGGGAGACAAAATAAGAGTGCCAGCATCCTTGTGGCAACATGAACAACGGGTACACTGTTTCCAGAAGATACTAGGGCTTCTGTTCTTAACTGTAACAGGAAGAATGCAATATCATTCTGAGTACTGGTTTGTATAAACCAAATTGGATTAGTAAGCACCACAAAGACAGGCCAGAATAAGGCAAAATCAATTGTGAGAATGAAAAATAGGCCCTAAAAACAAGATAGGCACCTAAATAGATAGATAGTCTAAATAGAACAGATAGACTATAAAGAATTAAGACAACTAGATAGATCTATGTCTATCACATCAGAGCTAGAAAGAGAGCCATACACAGTAAAAAAAATCTCAAATGGTACTAAAATAAGAAAGTCCATAAGGGAATAGGATTGTGACCTTTGAAACGGACAAATAAACAAACAAAAAACAAGCAGTGACAAAAAAGCCACCTCAGAACTGTCTTCCTCAAACAAGCTCCAGGCATGCCCACTACTGCCAACAGCAGCCCCATGCCAACAGTGGCCAGACTGGTCAAACTGGCAGAAATCAGCCACATGCAAGCCCTGTATGCCTCCAGCAACAAAAGTAACAACAGAAGTAGGCTTAAAGTTTGCTGGGTTATGTCCTGTTTATACTAGAGCAAATGAAGAACACGGCAATGCTGGGAGCAGGAGAAGCTAGGAGGCTGTCTACAAACATTTGCAAAGAACAGGAAGACTCCCAAAAAAAGGGTGGACAGCAAACAGAGCTACATTCCTGGAGAAAAGAAGCCTAGAAAAAAAGATTAGGAAACAAAGAAAATGAAGAAACCTTCTGAAGTGTAAAATGGGACATTCAGAGACTTTTACAACAGAAGTGTGAGGTGGCAAAGAGAGTACAAGGATTTCAGAACACAGACTGGGGTACAAAATAGTAAAAAAAGAAGACTTCTGAAGAAATTCTAGAATTCCCAGAATCAGGGGTAGGATGAGATGACACACACAAATCAGTACCTCCTACTTCTATGGACAGAGATGACTACGCCCCAGGTTAACAGAGTTTCAGCTTGCTCACGTGCTGGGTCTGAACAGGCAACAATAACAACAATTTTAAAAACAGTAGAAGTATTACTGACTGTGACCAGAAGATCTAATCTTTCTCTGACTTCAGAGTTTTCCAAGATATGAGTTAAAGATGATGATGACGCAGTTTAAAATTCAAATTTATTTGTAGTAAGTACTTTAGGAAGTCTGTAATGTTTGTTGTGTTGACATCTCCACATGAAATCAATGGCCATGTTACCAGTGTTGTAAAAAAGTCAAAATGAATAGATATTTACCAACTGTGTATCTAAAGATAACACACCAATTGAAAAATTGGTAATTGTGTTACTTTTCAATGGCTTACAGTGATTGCTCTAATCTTCTACATTAATTTGGTGGCACTGTATAATAAACTCTGCTTTACCATTGGTTTTTTATGATAATCTAAAAAAACATCCATGCAACACTGAGACCAGTTCATCCTACATAACCTTTACACATGTCTTCTGGAAAACCTGGAAATGTTTTTATATGAAAGCCATTGGATTTGGTTTATGTGAAGAAAGCTGTGATCCAGTGGTTAGGATAGAGTTCTAAATTAAAAAAGAAAAAAAGCTTGGTTTTCTCCCTCATTCTGGTACTATTCTGTTATATGACTTTGACTAAGACATGTAAATCTACTTTTTTAAGTGATAAGGAATGCAATTCAGAATGCCTATCAGCAAATTTTCAGCAAGAAAACAAAAAACGAGGCATCAGAAACGAACATATCTAAAAAAACGCATTAGTGTGTCAGAATTGGTTTTCTTTCCAAATAGGAATTATGAAGTTTGCTTTGTCTTTATAACTGAAGCTCTGAAGTGTTATAAATGCAAAAGAGCAATGTGTAAGTTCTCAAAATTATTAATTTTCACCAACCTCTTTTTCAAAAAATAGAGTTCAGCTGCTTTTCAGTTGTTCAGGTACCAGTAGACATTAATTTCATTTATATTGTACAAATGCTTGATATAAGTTCCAGTTTAGAAAATATTATCTCTATACTAAGTGAACTGAGCAAAGAAGCATTACAGTGGCCATCTTCTTGCCAGAGGTTGGTTCACATTTAATCAAACAGTAGACTTGTCATCTGCAAAAGAAAGACACATCAGTACAGCATTTAAAAACATACATATGAATGTATCAATAGCTGACATTACAGGTCTTTTGAACTTATTAACATTTTACAAAGTTTGACCCTATAAAAGAAGAATTTAGGGTGCATTTTAAGTATCCAGGTTTTATTTCTTATGTATGTTAACAAGCATTACTAAGGTTGCTGTCGTAACTTGTCAGTTTTTCCTTAATAGTCAAATAAAGCTTTCATTAATGGCCAGCATGAATTAGACCTTCCCGTGGGCAACTTGAACTCAAGTACGGACATTTATTAAGGGTTTTTTAATTGAATGAACAATTTTTTTTTTCAAAGAAGAATAGGATTTTTTCTTCACATTCTTTCCCCCATTTAGCTTCTCTGATCCTGAGGTGTTACTTAAGGGCATAATTAGTAAATATCTGGGGGTAATGCCCAAATACTAGATTCAAAGCCATGATTATATATTCCTTATTATCTAAGTTTTAATTTTGCTTTCATGATCATGAAAACTGTGAGAGATATTGAAATCTTGAACTTTTTCAGAAATATGATGTTTTAAGAAAAAATCATATGTTTTAGCAACAAAAATTGAAGGCACGCTAGTACAAAACTCAGCTATGGTACATGAATAAGATTGTGTTCGACTTTGTTGTTATGGTGATAATGAATTTATTTGTAAAGTGTCTCAAGCTGATGAGTAAAATCTCTATTTCCACTTTCAACAATAATACCTTATGTCAACATCCTTTCTGATCATTCAAAACCACAATCTATAGCACAGTATCTGAGAATCAGTAGGAGAAAAAATATCTCAGGAAAAAGGGCATCTAACAAATAAACCACCCAAACTCTCTCCCTCCTATTTCCAGGTAATTTCAAGAATAGCAGAAACAAATAAGTCCATTCCTATGTGTATTTGCATCTCAAAGGAGAGAACCCACTCAGTAAAGATATCATTGAAAACAATAGTAGGAATCATAGAAAATATTTCTACTGTACTTGTCTAGTCAAAGTACTATGACAATTAGCTGCACCATCTACTTCTCAGCACCACTGATAAACCAACATATACATGCTGTTTATGGTAATGACAAAACAGAGGCAAAGCTGGAGTACCAAGGGTACATTTCACATGAGTGTTCGAGACAGTAGAAGTTCATGATCCTATATTCAACCCATTAAACCATGGAAGAATACAAAACTATTGTTGAACATGGTAAGAAGTGATAGCATTCCCTGAGTGAAAAATAAACTAACTTGGTTTAGAAAGTTCTGTATAGTTGTTGCTGTTCTCTGTTAAATGAGAGAAAAATGGATATTTTTTTTTTTGTTACCAAGAAAGAGCTAGTGTTTTGTGAAAGAAATTTTATGGCCAGGACACATCTCAACTCTGATTTAATGTAAATTGTGTTTAACTGTGCAGAAGTTTCCTCTGAAGTTTCTGTTGAATACCATAGTTTTCACTTCCTGCAACAAAACAGTAAATTGTTCCTATGCACTACTAAGACAGCTGTGACACTGCAGTTCTTTCTGCTATGCTACCTACACCAAATACAGAGAAAAATATTACATTGGAAGTCAAATGGTTCCTGTTTATCTACCTACCTATCTATTTTTGCCGTATAAGAGGACTAAAGTTGTGTAATTAATATATGTAAGGTCTTTGAGGAACTTGAATAAAAGACTTAGAAAGAATATTTTGTTTTTTGTCAGGCAGTTTTAACCGATAAGCACCATTTATTGCATCTTTTATGAGGACAGTACACAGCTTGGTACTGGTAGACCTTAATCCTTACCAACTTTACATTCAGTGACATGTTGTATGAGTAAGAATGAAGGCACTAAATTTAAATTTCCCAAAGGTCAATACTGCAACACTTATACCTTAATAGAAAAATGTCGATTATCTTTTCAGCTTGTCCTGTAGCATAAACTTAACAAACATAATTCCTTAATTCTTCCTAATATATAAGAAGACACCTTTCTTGAAGAGGATTCAAACGGAGAGCTTTCCTAGAGATCCATGACACATGAGGAAATTCACAACTTCACAAGAGTTAGCTGTGAGTGGTGTGTAAAGGCAGAAGGCACCCTGGCATGAGATGGAGAAAAGAGAACAAAGAGGAAGACATGAATGAACGGGGATATTCTACAAATTCAGAGAGTATTTGGAACATCTTGAGTGTCTCTGTGTGCCCCTTAGATACTCAGAAGAACATCCATTTATTCCACTATATTATCTGCACATGTCCTCATGCTTATATAGCTTCCTATTAAGTCAGTGGACTTCTAAATATTGGCATAGAAATATATATGTACCTCTAATTCAAAGGTAAATTATAGCCTTTGTTTTCAAATTGCTTGGGCATAACATCATAAATATTGTTTATAGCATTATTTCTTTGAAAGTCATCTCATCAGCTTCTGCCTATTCTTATTGTATCTTATTCAGTCTAACCTTTCCTTGAAATGTCATTTTAAAATAATGTTTATATTAATGGTCTATTAATGGGCTGTCATTTAAAATAAGTTTAAATGATTAAAAAGTAAGACCAAGCCTAAACCATTGTTCTGAAAAGTGTTTCATTTGTTGCATTCCTTGTGGCTATCTAAGTTAAAAATTGTATAGTTGGAGGGCAAATTGCAAATACAGTAGTCTGTTTTATCATTATGATGAAAACCATATCAAAGTTTGCACTATAAATTAAACTTTTCAAAGGTTGCTTTTATAGACGTTTCTTCAAAGCTCTATAGTAGACTAAATGCATGTGACATTTAAATGATATATTGTCACTGTACCTTCCTCATTTTGTTTAGAGACTCACAAACTAGACACAGACTTTTCAGTATACCAAGGAAACTACTCAGTATGCAGTCACATGATCCCCATTAGTTTTAATGGGAGTTACATGGATAAATCTGTGTGCTGAAATTCATGAGAGATTAATGTCAATAGAATTTTCTGTTCCCAACTTTGCTCTCTGAACCTTTATGCCTAGCTACCTGCATCTCTGTAAAGGTCCTGGGGGGAAGGAGAGGAAGGAGTAGTATAAAGTGATTAAAGCAAAGGCATTCAGAGTTTAAAAGGTCTGTGGTATGTGTTCAAAGGTAGGAAATAAGTAATCAATATGCAATGAGAGAAAAGGTAGTTTTAAAATTATACTCTCCTCAAAATCTCCTTTGAAAGCATAATCTTCTTAATCTTACAGTATCTTCTGCACGATACTTTTTTTTTAAATTGTGTAAGAAATAGATATTGATATTGAAGTCTGACACTTCAGTGAAGTGTATAAAATGAGCGCTCAGTTATACAACAGTCAACACAAAGTACTCAGAGGTCGTACTTAGAGTTTAACTTAAATGTATAAATATAGTTGCCGGATTTCTATGAATGTCAAAGTGAAACGGAGTCAAACTGAACCCATTTGATATGCCTAAACAAGAGTGAGGGAAGAAAATAAAAAAGACAAAGAAAACCCTGGGAATATAATTTGGACATATGGAAAGAAACAGTTCATTACTAGCTTTACGTTCAGCTCCTGCCACCATTACCTCTGCAGAAATCAGTGGAAGGTGACCCTGCTTTGGCAGGGGGGTTGGACTAGATGACCCACAGAGGTCCCTTCCAACCCCTACCATTCTGTTATTCTGTTATTCTGTTAAACTTGAGTGTGAATAAAAACAGCATATAGTATGAAAAAAAAAAGATCAAAATCATTCTTAGCCTATTGACTCAAACAGTAAACATCGAATATGCTTTGAGAGTTGTTCAGCACTGCCAAATATACCATCCAAGAGCACATTTTTGGCAGGATTGTATGCAGCTTGTATTTATTAGAAAGGCAGCTATTTGAGTTGATTAGCTACAAACATTTCATGAAAAAGAAATATTTGCTCATTCACTATAAATACATGTAGTTTTCTTCACCACTTGCTGACTCAGCTTCACTTGTGGTCTGAAGGATGAAGTCATATGGGTTTTTTGTATTCTTGTTTTAATTTGTAATGTTGGAAGGAATAAGAATGGCAGCCTGTTATGGCTTGCTCTTGTTCTGTTATAGCACTCCCAAGGACAGAGGCTAGAGAACCCCTCTACTGTCTAGCAGAGTGAAGAAGTCATCAGCAGACTCTTTTGGAGAGTTAGGGAAGGAGGAGACAGCAATGATACCCAATACACTGACTACACACACCTGGCAAACAACTTAAGGACTGGTGCCAACTTCTATGAGTAAACCTGCACCCAGATCAGGTCTTAGCAGAGACTGGGGAGTGGTCTGGATTCTTGACTCCCTCTCCCCAGGCAACTTATGGAAACTGAGCTCATCAGAGCTTTTTCCAGATTTTATAATCCAGCAGAACTGAGTGTGAACCTGTGGAGAGCTCTTTGAATATGCTGAGCATCTCCAAGAAGCAGAAATTACAACTGACATAAGATTTTACTGCCTCAGTTAAAAGATCATGGTCCTGATTTTCATACTGACATTGGGACAATAACAGTTTTACTGGTTTGTTTTTCAGCTCACTAACATTCCCAGGTAGTGTTCTGATCTGGGATATAGTTAGAACACAGTCATGGCCTGGAAGCAATGAGAAGGAAACAGAGAATATCTTGGCCCCCAGCACCTAGTTAATGAGTCCATCCTTCCAGCAATCTTTCTCTTTACAGGAAGAAGTATAGTTTTCTTACTGCCTGTTTTGCTTCTTCAGGATATATACTTGGAAAGGTTTCTAATTCAACTGTTCCGGCTGCCCTCCATGCTTCTTAAAAATAATAGTTACAGACCTTGTTCTCTGCTTGATAAACTCTGAATACCACTTGAGTGTGAATAGCTTGATACACACGTTGCTTTCTTTAAGATCCGATCTGATTTTTGACACAACAGCTTATAGTAACAGTACTTCATATGAAAGGCTATTGAAAACTACGGGCAGAGACCTGGGGAGACAAGAGCTATGCACTTGGAGAAAATGCCGGTTACATAGATTTAGAGGGATGGGCACTGTCACAGTACCAGCCGCGCTGAAAGAATTATTGCAATTCATATTTGAAGAAAGAACATACTCAGAAACAGAATTACGCATGTAACAGATTGTATCAGACATGTAAGAGAAAACCAAATATATCAAACAGTGGAGCCATCGAATGCCATGTGAAAAATGTGGTTTTGTCTGTCCTTGTTGTGTGCCAAAATACAATTACTTAGAAAGGTATTCTCATTTGTGTACTTTCAGAGAACTCCTTTCAGATAAAAATTTAGTAATATACACTTTGCTATAATTAACAAATTAAAATGTGCAGAAATTGCTGAAGAAGGTGTAAAGGAATAAGATCAATTAATAGCAAATGTTAATGCATGTCACTCGCTTTAATTACCTAGTGGAAATTGCTGCATCTCTCCTCTCCAGTGACACACAGCAACAACTGGCAAATGTTTATGCACAGGCAGTCGGATACTGTAACTAGGATTATTAAAATGGAAAAACTTAGCTTATAAGGCAGTTGATATGGTATCCAGCTACTGCACAAGCAAGTCATTAGTGCTGTATTTTAACAAAATGAGATTGTAATTAGATGTCTTTGATTCTAAAGGCTAAATGAGCTGCACATTTCTGGCTGCCGTTTCCAAAGCGTGACATCAGAGTAATCAGCCATAGACTGTCATTCCCTGCTCACCCCACATTTTTACTCCATTAGTAACTTGCAACTAGTCCCTGGACAAGATGAGTTTCTCAGCCGTCAGTAAGCAATAAATATCTCTGCCAGGGCTGATAAGATTACTCAGACACGTATACTACTTTTTGTTTCATTCCTGTTTTTCAATTTCACAAGCTGTCTCTGTGTCAAAGTCAGGTCTGGATCACTGTTGACTTGTGGCTGCTGTGCCTCAGTAGGAATTAACAGTGTTCCTTTGTGCTAGCTGTCTTGAATGGAATAAGACCATCAGTATAGCTTGCTTTCACTATATAATGTGGGAAGACTGTCCAGAATACCCCATGAACCCCAATTCCCACCTGTTGCAGTGACCCTTCAGGTCATTGGTTGCAGACAAATAGACTAACTTGCTTTCCTATGCTGGACTGTGGCCAGCACAGCCCATCTGTAGGACTGGGAAATCCTACAGTCCTGTAGTTTGGTTTAAAGTTACCCGAGTTCATTCACTTGGGATCTGAGCATAGTCTTGCTAGCCCTTTGATTTCAGCACGAACTCTGTGCTTAGAATCATTGCAGAATTGGGTCCATAATCTGGAACTACATATCTCAAAATGGAGATTAATGACTACATTCAAGAGCTATTCCCCAAAATACGTGGTATTGCCATAGGACATCACAAATGATGTGTGAAATGAGACACCTTTGCCGATTGGCAGAGCACTAAGAGGATAAAGAGAATGACATGTAATTACTACCATGCTATTAGCTGTGATATTCAACCTATACAAAGACAGAAAAGTCCAATAAATCCAGAAGCCTAAGCTTTATTTAAAAAAGAATAAACTGCTTGGAAATTTCTTTATAACAAACTTCACCAGAACTTTCTTCTGGAATGGAGAAGGGTCCAGAAAAAGAAAGGGAGACATTTTAAATTAGTCTCCTCCTCTCAGAGTTCATCGCCTTCTTTCTTTTTACTTGGAAAAATTCAAACTTCTTTCAAATTCCCCTAAATATTGGGGGGTGGGAAGGAGGGGATTTATGACATCAGTAAAGTTTTGAGAGGATTGTGGATGTAGCTGTCAATGTAACAGGTGCAATGCTGTCTCTTTTACAAACAGAAATAAATATAAGATAGTTATGAAACTTTTTTCCAATTTTATTTTATATTTTGTGGCAAATTATAGAGCATAATTTACCCAATCTGAGAGATAAACTGTTAGCAAAATGCGTGAAAAACAACTGAAGAAAGCACATAGACCAGTGTCTGGCATCAGTTCTGCAAGCTTCCCGAAGGCAATTTCAATAAATTCAGAAAGCCCTTACATGTTTTAAGATAGATATGTCAGGCAAATCAGAATCCCTCCAGTTTTGAAACATGAACAGTATTATCTATATATGAAATTCTTTGAAAAGCTGAAATGAAATTACATGTGCAGAGAAAACTGAAAAATATTAATCCTAGGAATTTTGTTTGCTACAGGGTCAACTGATCTTTTTCACCTCTCTATGGGGTGCTCATCTTCTGTTCGCTTAATTGATAAATGCATAATGAAACTTTGTTAATACTGCATAATATCTTTATTAGGAAAAAAAATCTACTAGACAGCATCAATGTTCACAATTTCAATTAATAGCTGGGCAACAGATCATCAAAAGATACATTAAAAAGAAAATTAATACTGAATTATTTCTTAGGGTATCCAGCAGGCTTCAGCACTAGGCCCAATGCTATTCAGTATTCCCAGTAGTGATCTCGAGGTGCAAATAGAAATTGCCATGTTAAGGATCTGAGAATGACAGAAAGATTAGTTAGGTAGTACATAATGATCAGAACAAGGAAAAGGAGAGTTCTTCACAAGCTAGACCCACTGAAAAAAAGAGAATTTTAGGAGAGATTAGTGGAGAGTTACACATCAATACAAAGGAATTTCCCCCCAAAAAATGGGGTACAGTGCCTTGGAATGCCTTGACTCTGCAAGGTTTTATGGGCCATAGTCGACCAGCAACTCAACATGAGCTCCCACTGTGAAGCTGCATGAAGAGCTAATGTAATCCTTGGATCCTGATGCAATTGTTGGAATAATTCCCACAGATCTGCTGTCCATATTTTAATGGGAACAGTGGAAAAAATCTGAGAGTTCACAAAATTGCATTCAAAATTAATTTGAGAGCAGGAGAAAATTACTTGCTGTGAAAGTATAAGCTCAATATGTTTGATTATAAAAAAGGAGGGCTGAGGGTGACTTGATAAAAGTTTATAGATCATGGGAGAAAACCCTCATATGTAAAGACTCTTTATCCTGAAGGGAGAATAACATAATAACCACCCCACCCCACCACTTCCACCATCCTCCAAAAGAAAGAAAAAAAAATCATAATAATTCTAGAAGCTGAACACTGACAAATAAGAAACAAAAGAGTTTTCTACTAATGGAAATAAATGTTAAAATTAATTGCCCCATAATGATGAAATCTTCCTATTGACATATCTTCAAGTCATTATACAAGTTGGAATTTCACCAAATATTAGCTGTTCTTTAGTTAAATAATAATTATATTGAACTTGACACCCAACAAATCAAATAGATAAAATTTAAGGGTCTTTGACATACCAGCAAACTAGCTAATGCTGGATTTCAGAAATCCAAAACAGAATAGAAAGAGGAAGAAATAAAATAGAGAGAAATTAGAATGATCTATTTAAAATTACATTGTCTGAAGATCTGAGGCCTGACTTGGGGCTTTTGTCATAATTCTGACTGAGGATCTCTGACTCTAGACCATATGCTTTACTGTGGTATGTATTGCATAACTATGGAAAATGTCTTAATGTAGGTATTTTTCATTCGCATAAAATTGTCTGTAAGAATTTATATCCCAGCTGGTATGATGTTATACAGAAACAATATCATGTGTTGTTCTGCAAGTTGTGCATATGTTTGGTTTCTGAGGTCAAAAAGCAGGATGTGGTTTGAAGAAAAATGGGAGGAGTCAACTAGTAAAAGTGTTATATCATATGATAACCTCAAAAAAAAAAAAGAGCATATCAGCGGGGAAAATGTATAGCAGAAGCAGAGACGGCCTTTACTGCAATAACTAGTGATCTGCTGAGCACATGTGCACATTCGCATACCACTGGAGTTTTAAAAGAATAGCATTGAAACCTGTTGCTTACATAGTGTAAATGTCCATAGCGATACAGCAAAACCACCTTTTTGTGATGTAATCTGATATATTGTGCCAGTATAAATCACTCTGAATTTCCATATGTTAGAGGTAAATTAAATCATTACAAATACAAAATGGCTTCCATGTCTAGGACAGGAGACAGGAAGGTCATATCACACGTATCACACCACTTGTAGGCAGACTGTTGATTTAGGAGAGGGTCCTGAGTAATTACCTGCTAGAGGGTAATGGTCTGTAGGTCACCTTAGTAGACTGTAGAGATACCAGAATGATAGGACTCATGATCTGGAAAGTGACCAGCTTGCAAATGGCTTAAAACACCTCTTCCTCAGGTGAGTCATGCATCTGCTTACGTCTGAAAATATTTTACTTCTGGATCTAATATGACCAAGTGGAAACATATTTTTGATCCCTAAGTTAACCTACTAGGTCTTCCTAAGTATTTAACCTGGGTTAGAGACTCACAGTGGAGTGAAAGCAAACAGCTTCAGTCTCAGTAAGTACATCTAATACATGAAATCAAAAAAATAATAAAATGTAAATAGCTTCAAATGCAGCTTTATGTATGTCTACTCTGGATATATAAGCCAGCTGAAGTAGTAGGAAAAATAGGTTTCTTTGGGAAATCACAGCATTTGTAGCTCCCTGTTCATTTCCTACATTAATTTTTGAAGTGTGTTGAAATTCTCAGGCTCCATATGGACATATTCAGTCACATGAATTTCTCTTGTAGGTTCAATGAAATTTTCAACAGTTATTTTTTTTAATTCTATGTTTTCTGACTGTATGATTAATGTAAGTAAATAAGCAATCACCAGACGGAATGAAACTCTGCTTCCTGAACTTACTCAAGTATGGCAATTAAGGTAACTTGAAATAGCAACATGAATAAACCGTACACAAATTAGCCATTTTTACAATTAAAACATAAGACCAAAAGATTGTCATGTATATTTAAACCACTCTGGATTTAATTAAAAACAGATAATAAAAGAAAGGTTATTCTCAAATGTTAATCTCTATTTTAATCTTTATTTTACCAACAATTCTAACACATACCTTTGTATCATATAATAGTTATTGTTTCTTATTTTTCAGTAGGGCCCGACACCTTTGGTGGCATCTGGTGAGCATGTGCCAGTGATATGACAGGCATTTCATACACCTGTACTTCAACTGTGAGCTGGTGCCTACCACTGATAAAGCAGCAGGTAAGAGACTTCTTTGTCACTTCACTGATGAACTACAAAGCAAAACTTTGCATGCTTGATTTTGATGTTCTGATAAAACATTTTGACTCTGTATTTGATCCATTAATTGTCTTTCTTACCCTAAATGCTAAAAGTTTCAAACAGGAATTAATTTTTTTTTTTAATATCACTAACCTTATAAACTTGGACCTGTGTTCCAGGCCAAAAAACACTTCCAGAGTGGTTCTGAGAACGTAAAGCTACACTCAGGGTCAGGACTAGGGCATAGTTTGGGGTATGCAAGAGAAGAAATTGCAGGTGCTCAGAGTCCCCCTCTATAGCTCTTCAGTGACAACCAGCCACTCACCTTTCTGACAGTGTGACACATCCTAGGACAGCCCTGAGATCACTGGTTTCTAAGACAGATGGGTTAAGCAATTGGGCTGTTGGCAGACCCAACAGATCAGTCTTGAGCAGAGCTAAAGGGAGGCAACATGAAGTGGGGATCCAGAGGCACACCACTCCGAACACACTCCATGCCTGTTTGTCAGACTACACATCATCAGTATTGCCAGTATAATCAGTATTGCCAGTATAATCTGTGGAGAGACTGTTTTCTTGTTGTATTTTACTTTTATATAGATTTTCTACAAGTTCCACTAATTTCCTGATAATTTCATTTCATACAGGAAGAAACACATACAGCCATATGGTGACAGTTCTGTCACCAAAATTCTCTACAGGAGATTCACAATAATCCAGGTCTTTTTTTGCCTTATACTTTCAAGAAATAGTAATGAAACCAACCTGCTTATTTAATGGGAAAAGTCATGGAATTTGCATATTACTTTTCATCCCATGATATGCCCCAGTCTGAATTGGTCGAAAGGTAAGGGGTCATCCAGTGATATCTTGTAACAAACAGCCTTAAGACATTAGCCAGACAAAGATATCCCTGAATGTTCAGTAACTGAAATACAAAACCTAGGCCATACTAATGTCAAGTGTGTTTTTGTGAGGATGACAGAATTCTGCTGATGACGGGATCTTTGAAAGGAGGTTTTTTATTCACAGCACAATACCCTCCCTTCTGTCAGTCTCCTGAGACCTCTATATTCCAGAAATGGTACAAAAAGTAAGTCCTTTGAACAGTCGAAAACAAAACAAAACCAAATAAACACCCCACAAAAATGTAAAGTTGCTACCACCACCTTAAGGAACCACCTTTTTCAGGATGTGTAGACAAAACTGTCTTTTATCTCAAGCAATTTTTAAGTATGCTGTGAAACACTTTTGTGTTGCATTGTGAAACATTTAAGGACTGCACAACACTAGACAGAAGTGGACATTATCATCTTCTTTTTACAGATGGGGCAACTAAGATTAAATACCCTACACTCTTCTCCAATAGCAGCAAAGAACAGCCCCTGGAACGATTCCTTCAATCTACCCTGAACACTGTGTCAGACAATTTTTTTCCCTGCCTGAAGATTTTCTTCATTATGACAGTTTTTCTTCAGTTTCAATTATTTTTTAAGAAAATTAAGCAATTTATTTAAACTTTTATTTTTCTGTTATCCTTGATGTTTCTCAGACCCTCTTGCAGTTTGGAAAATAAATACCTTTCCAGGCTGCATTTATTCATTTCTGCTGCATAACCTTGAATTCTTAGTGCTCGCTCTGTGAATGGAAAAAAAAGCCGTTATCTGTGCTCTCCCTTAACATGTACATTCACACATCTTGGCACAGAGCACTCTTACTGATGACAATACATTTCTGGGAATTGTACTAATTGTCACTAAATTCAAGGGTCTGATTAAGGAAAACATGTCTAAAAAGAGAAAAAAAAAACAAAAACACAGTGCAACTTTAAAACACATAGTTAAACATTTTCCTATATTAATAACTAAATGAATATAAAAACACTGAGTCATGTGATAAAACAGTAAAGGGGCAGTTATTGCATAACCAAAAATTTTCCTTACAAAATAAATTCTGAAGTCTAATAAATTAAAATACATTCTCCTGCAGTTTAGAACAATATTAAGGAGGGTCAAAGATTTGTCTTGCAATCTCTGGCAGTCCCCTTGCACAGTCATTCATTGTAAGCAATGACAGAAACATCCCATCTTCCATGTTCTTCAGGTAGGACAAAAATCAGATGACACAATAAAAAATGAAAACAGTAAGACTTCTCTGTCCCAAACTACGTCCCATTTCTTTATAGAGTTTTTGGAAACCTTAATGATTTGAAGCAGTGGGTAACAAAGAGTGACCTCTGAACAGCAAGTTCTGGGATTTAGACATGTAAATAATTTTTTTCTCGTCGAACTTGAAAATGAAGGCTACAGTTTGCTTTGCCACCACTCATGGGGCTTTGTCTGATGACACAGATGTAGAAGCTTTGAGTAAAATGGAAATGTCTGTTGCCAGAAGCATAACCGTGAGCAAATCCTGGTAAACGAGGTCCCTCGTCCCGTCGCAGGTCACCAGCTCCTTTCTGCACCTTGCCTAATGGCAGGGGCTGTTTCAGCGCTGCTGTTACTGTGCTGAATCTCGAGCTGGCAATATGACTTGCAAGCTTTGTTCACATGATTACAGGCAAGAGAAGCTTTAAAGTACGCAGCCTGTTAAATTCCAGTAAATAAATTATTGCATATTCTAGAAGGAGCTTCTTACCACACAGTTCACAATTAGTATGCCGATTTCAGCATTAAAAAGGGACCTAGGAAAAGAAAATGTGTGTATAAGTATAAAAAATATCTGAATAGAGCCCTTAGACTGAATAATTCATACCATTTTATGTTATGCAATAATATATTTTAATCATAAAAGATTACTAAAGCCACAAATTCATGTTTATTGACAAGGAAGCATTTCTTAAGTCACCATTTAAAATGGATTTTTATGGCCGGTCTTAATAACCAAGAGGCAAAGGTGTGTTGCACTACACGGACATGCTGAAGATAAGAGTCAAACTCCCTAGGCAAAAAGGCAATAGAACTGTTTTTGAGGCAGAACAAAGAAAGAACTACCCTGTTCTCTATCTACCATCTTTAAATATGAGTAAGTCACCAGTTAGTCTAAAAAAACAAAGTTAACAAATTTGCCATACTTACAACACACTAGGAGTCTGCATTATGAGTTTACATAACTAATGATCATCATAGCTCTATTCAGTAATGCTGATTTCAGAAGAGGTGCTACCAGGAAACACATTTTATATGAAAATGCAACATTTTCTCACCTCATCTTCACCAGTGAGGACATTTCCTTCTGCTTCATGTGGTTCTACTGCCTCTCCATTTTCTTTGTGTTCTTACATAATTAATCACAGTACTGAAAAATATTTTAATCCAAATAACACTGCTTCCCTTCAAGAATGGTTATCAGTAGAGCGCTTAAGAGTTTAAGGAGAAATATAGCACAAAACATTTTGCTGTCTTGAGGCATGTGATAGTTATATGCAACACTGAGCTTCATATATCTTCCTGTTCTACCGCAGTTGCACGATGAAATTTATTTAACATTTAAAAAATGAAAAAAGGTTGTATCATGATTCTGCAGTAAGTACAGTATCTTTTTGTGTTTCTTCATTGACATGAGGGAGTGCTTCATATTCTTATAGCTTAACTATGTTTTCTGACCAAAACTGTGCTAACTGTAAAGGAAACAGCTTCAGTCTGTTCTAGCCAAACATCATAGCCCAGATGGAAATTGCTGCTCCTTCAGATCTGCCATCAACGCTACTCATATAGCCACTTCTTAACTCCATCAGGGTGAACCCAAGTAATTTCAATAGTAACTCAGTAAAGAGCCTAGGGATTGCACTCCTGAGCAGCTCAGGGAGTATAAATTCTGGTACCAAGAAAAGTGGCCAGAAGCTTAGGGCAAGGTGAAAACTCTAGCTTTCAGCTACCGCATATGCAGTTGAAAGAAAATGCATTAGCAAGCATCAAATTAAACATAGTTATATTTTATTTTCATATCACTTTCACAAATAGATGATTTTACATTTGAAAATTGACAAACATCACTAAGGTAATTCCCAAGCAGTAATAAGAACTTTGCAGGGTAACTTAATCCGGTATAAAGTGACTTGAGATCAGAATACAGCTCAGGATGATTTCCACAGTAGTTATTTGAAAAGAACACAAAAAATAAAATTTCCACTAAAAAGTCTATTCTTTAAACATTTCCAAAAGAATTTCCGACTGTGAAAGATGGAGAATATTAAGCAATAATAACCAAACTTCTGCGAAACAAAAAAGAAAACTCTATTTTATGGCTTTTGTACCTGTGGTGGACAAACTCCAATTCATAATTGAAAGGTTTATTTATTCAGAATTAACTACATAAAACTCTTAAGAGCAGTGTGAAAATATCTTACAGGCCTCAACTTCCTCTGTTTTTGTTTCCATCACTCTCTATAAAAATACTCCATGGTGATCTGTTTATTCCCAAAGGGACTGACCAGGAAGAAATAAGTCTACATTGGATCC
>Ga0065711_1037333_pt1 | contig 19939 bp, 8 predicted proteins | sample Hoacrofraction12_FD_59098 | JGI IMG/M metagenome (GOLD analysis project Ga0065711, IMG submission 59098) | Hoatzin crop microbial communities from Cojedes, Venezuela - Epithelial fraction 12 v2 (version 2) | ecosystem: Host-associated > Birds > Digestive system > Esophagus > Crop | place... | reverse complement strand
CCCCCATATAGCATTAGATCCTAAATCTCTTCTGCTATTGGGAGTTCTGCCATTCACTAGGCCAAAACAACATAAAAAAAAGCCCTGAAAGATCAACTCTTCTACTGATTCATTGAAAGCAGGCTTAATTTCGCATTAGCGTCTTTTTAAGTATTTTTCGCACAACTGCAAAGAGTTTCCTGAGCTACGCTTTCTGAACTTGACAGACGGCAACAGTCTGAACTGCCTGGTAAATGTTAGGTCACTGTAACCCAACCAGTGGATTCCCCAAAGCAAACGGGGAGGAAGATGACAACACACCATGAATATAAAAGAGCTTTCAAGCTCATCACCATACCCAGCCCTTCAGAACTGACAGCACCCGTTCACGCAGGCCACGGTGCAGCAGAGATACAAACGCTTATTAATTTGTCACAGAAGTTGGGGAAAGCCGAATGATACTGGGAGGTTACGGTCTGTCTGGTGGAGCAGCAATCCAGTTTGTTGACTTTACTGCTTATCTGTTTAAGGGCCAGTGGGTGTGCAAATGCAGTCTAGGATCAAAATATGAATTTGAAAACATGGATTACATCCAATTTTGGTTCAAATTCTCGGTGGAGTTCTTACAGTCTTTCGCAACAAGCTTCAGGTAAACGCCAAAGGCAAGGATACCATGAGGAATACTAACTAGCACCTAGGAGGATGCGGGTGCAGCTCATTTTCAGGGGAAGCTCATTGCCAGAGGTGCACATACGCACATTAATTCATCATTTCTTCTTTAACAGTATTTGAAGGAACTATGTTGGGTGCTAGCTGAACTGAGTGCGGAAAAGTCGACAGAGCGAAGCTTCAGATGGTTAGCGTAACATTCCCAAAAGGAAAAATGGAAATATCTTGCAGTCTTCCACTGTAAAATATTTAAACAAACAAACAAGTGGTTTTCCCTCTTGGTACCTGCCAGTATTTCATCCTGCTAATCTCCCTCTGAAATGCTAGAACATGTTTTGATATAGAATACAAAAATGTTAGCTGCAAAGGTGCTTGTATACTCAGAGGACAAAGCTAGCAGAGCAGGAACATTAGTTCAAAGGCTCTGAATATAAGTTGCTCTTGCAAAGCAAGCATCTTTTTCTTTCCAACCCCAGCAGTGAATCGAAGGGCACCGTGCAATATTATGTTAACTTCTTTTTTCCAACAACTGTACTGCAGTGCACTTGGCTGCGGGGATTACGATGGTGTTTTGAAAATATATTACAGTAATGAGATTTAAAAGGTGTACAGGAAAAAAAATAAATTTGCAACCTTTACTTACAATGCTACACATTGTTTTTTGTCTGTTTTTGAAGTAGACCTCACTTCTTCGGAAAGATCACAGAAGTACTCAGCATGAGTAATCTTTACTTTTTTCCTCTGACATTGGCAGCTAACTACTTCCTCCACGAACCTCAATATTTCTACTATCGCAAAAATAAAAGACTGAGAACTGTTGAATAAAGACAACGGACTTCAAAGAGGTGGACTGGGGGAACTGGCAGGTAACGTCCCCCTGGGAAGGAATTCTAAGGGAAAAAGGAATTCAGGTTAGCTGACAGTTTTAAAAGAGACAAAAAAAAAGTACAACTATCCCAATGCAGACAAAAGATGGTAAGAAGCCAATACGTTTGCATTCAGAGCTCACTAATGACCTGGAAATCAAAACTGAAGAGGACAAAAAGTTGAAACAGGACACACGTCTAAGGGAGTGTATAAATAGACAGCACAAGCATGTAGCGACAAAATCCGAATGGCTAAAGTGCAAAGTGAGTTAAGGGCATCAAAGGCAATGAGAAAGATTTTTCTAAATACGTTAGAAATCTGAGAGACAGAAGGAGGACAGGACAACTAGTGGGAAGAAAAGATAAGCACAAGACAGGTGAGACAGAAAAGAACGGAAGGCTGACACCTCCGCTGCTTCATTTTCACACTCACAAAAAACTTGATGCTGACTAGATACTTCACGCAAATTAAAACTGACAACAATATAAGTAGGGATGTAGGATAGAACAGGGAACAGGTTAACGAATATTTAGTTAAGTGAGATGTAATCAAGTCAGAAAGGCCTGATGAAATTGGTCCCACGATGCTTATCTAACTAGCTGGAGCCATCTCTGAATAATTAGTGATTATCTTCAAGAACTTGTGGAGGACAGGTGACATCCCACAATAGTACAGAATGGCAAACAGAGTACCCTGTCTTTTAAAATGGGAAAAGAGTGACCAGAGGAATCCTGGAAAAATCAAGCTAAAGTTCATTATCCAGAAAGATCCTGGGGGGAAAAAAAAAAAAAGAGTCAACATGTAAGGATCCATGAGGATAATAAAGTGCCAAGAAACAGCCAATATGTACTTGTCTGGAGTGAATAATAAATATCAAACCATCTATTTTCCACTTTGACAGTGTAATTAGCCAGGTGGGAAGAGAAGATATAATCCACGCTGACTTTAAGTAAGGCTTTAATACGGTTGCACACAGCCCCATCAAAAGCAAACGAGGAAGAGAATCAAAGAAAAATACAACACATTTTGACTTGAACACTTATAAAAAGACAAGTAAAATGTTGTTATCAACAGTTTGCTAACAAACTGGGAGGACACACTAAGTAAGCTTTCATGAGACCCCATGAATGAGTCTGCTTCTGTTCAATATTTTCATTAATGACCTGGCTGATGGAATCACCAGTGTACTCGAAACTCCAAAAATGAAACCAAACTGTGAGTGGCTGCGCACACTTCAGAGGACAAGAGTGTCGTTTAAAGTGATCTTGATAATGAGAAGAGGTGGTCTAGAATCAGTAAGATGAAATTCAATAAAAGCACCTGTGAATTATCACGCTTACAAAGAAAAAGCTTAATGTACATATAAAAGAGGGACTGACTGACCTGGAAGTGTACTACAGAAAAAAAGTAGGAATTAATAGCGGGTCGTAAACCTACTTAGTTACACCAGCAGTGTTGCAAAAAAAGTCAAGTCAGGACAGTATCAAGGATCCTGGGATGTGTTACTGCGGAACGGACTGTGCCAGACATTGGAAACAACAGTCCACATGCTCAGCACGCCAAGCACTCTTTACGGGACAGCCTCCCCCCTCCCTTCCAACCCAGCATTTGCAGGGTTTTTTCGTCAACGTAGTGGCCATGAGGAAGAACCAACTGAGCGGGGGATGCACTGCGCAAAGCACTCTGCAGAGACAAAATAAAAGAATGCTCCTACTGCACCGAGCTTGCAACTTCAGCAAATAAGGCTGACAGAGTGCAGCAACACGAGGCATCAGAACGCAGTTGGGAGAGCAAAATGTCTTTTGTACTTTCTCAATATTTCTATCAAATGTTTTTTTAATCCTTAACCACATCCTGCATTTCAAATCCCAGTCTCTACTGAGAGTAAGTTCTAGGACACACAGTTCCCTAAAAAAAGCAACAAATAAAGCCCAGAAGACAACCGGGAAGCCAAGCTTCCTTGGGCTGCAGAGAAACCCTGCGCGGAGCTGTCTCTGACAGCACTCCGCTGCCAGGCTTCCCACAGACTCCTTCTCAGGCTCCGAAAGTCCCTGCAGCGTCTGCTTTGGAGCCCATCTGATGATTTCTCTGCATCTTTAGGTGTCAGGATCGCTTCGGGAAACTACACACCTGAGCAAGCACTTTGAGTTCTTGACTCCAGATTTAAATGCAATGCCAGACTGCTGCTTTACTCAAGGGGATGCCACCGACGCAGCAGCGTTTGAAGCCGGCACCCTCCACCCAACAGTGTAGGCTTCAGGAAATATGGCTAAAAGACTACAAGCAAGCCTGGAATGACAGCAGTGAAATTAGAAGCAGGAAGGCCTGGCAGACTGAGAACTAAACAAAACCCAAAAGCTTTTGCTTCTGTTTTCAGAATTGAGAGACAAATCTTTACTCACCAGCTAGAACTGCTATAAAATGTGTTAACATCAGCAGAGAACACAAAATGGCTGGGTAACTATTAGCTACTTTAATTTTCCAGGCAAGAATGGATTCTTACATTGTAAAAGTCTTCATGTTTTAAGTACAAGTAGTGGCTGGTGTACACATTGCAAAGGCAACCCAAGAGTTACAAGGACAGGAAGGTAAGCAGGTTTTTAACGAATTCCTGTCGTGCCTTGCTGCCTCTGTTTCCCTTGATGGAAAGCCAAATGTGAGTTAACTCCTTGCGACCTGTCGGGCAGTACTATCCAAGGGAAGCAGTAAAATGGAAGCACACATGAAATCAAAATGCTGGGCACGCCGGCAAAGGCGACTGGGGGGAAGGAGGGGAAAATCCAGCTCTCCCCTGTGCAGCTCTACAGGCAGTTTGCCCAACAGCCAGCCTAAGAGGTTACAAACCCAACTGCAGATGGGAAGAGAGATGACAATTCAAACAGAGAGCCATGAAAGACACAGAATTCTGGCTCAGGAAAACATGCACTCTGGAGCCGGGCAGACTTTTCCTCCTCACCACAGGGTACCGTGTCACTCAGCTGACACCAACATCTTTTCTTTTCTTTAGCCACGCATTTGCTTATGTGCGGTTTCTAATCCAACGTGCAAGGGGAAGGCAAACCCAACGGCCAGAGCTCGCTCTGGTCTCCAGCCCTCTCCTCCCAGCCCTGGGTTTGCTGCTCGCTCTTACCCAGAATAACTCCATTGGGCTCCTCCGGCGGCTGCCAAACAATCCGTACGGATGTCAGCCTCACCTCGGGGAACACCAGCCTCACGGGCGGCCCAGGGGCTGGAAAGAAAAACAGAGATCGTGCTAGCAAGCCTTGCGTGTAAGAGGAATTGCAAGTTTTCTGCTCACCTTGCATAGGAGGCAGCCTAAGCCAATATAACACCAACAATAAGTAGATGGTTAGGAGCACCTACGTATGTACATTATATACACGTCTTCTGAGGAATCCTGTCCACGGCCAAATGCCTCCAGCACCCATGGACACCAGACATGACACAGAAACAATGCACCCTCCAGTGTTTATATTGCATTTTACCTGGGAAATGCATTTAGCAGGGTGCTCTGACCAAGGAGCTCCGACCTCTGCAAGAGGTCTCCCAGCAGTGCAGCGGGGAGTCCCTGTGAGCCGGCCGCAGCCCTGCCACGTAACCCATCAGATACCGTGAAGCAAGCCACCAAGCTGCCTTTACAGAGAGCTACAGGTCAGCTGAAAACACTTCATACCTGTTGGAACTGAAGACTACCTCCTCTCTGTGTCATCAGCACCATCTGTGAACCACCTCTGATTTTACAAGTGCATTTTAAACACTTAGGTCTGAGCAGGGGGACCCGAGGCAGGCAAGAAGCACATTAATACGGACGGCTGGTGCCTGCACTGACCATCCCAGGTTCACAAGGTGAGGAGATGCTAATTCTTACATTAGCATTTGCAAAATTTCCCCTTCGGCACAAATTCCACCTGCATTACCCCTGATGATACTTTTAATTACGCTGAGCCCAGAGGAGACACAACATATTTATGTCAGGGGTATGGGGATGGAAGAACAATTTGCATCATCTGCCAACACGCGCTTAAGGAGGGAACTGCTATAATGGGGTTATCTAAAACAAACAGTTTTATATATTTCCCATTATAGTCTGATATGTACATTTCAGTGAGTGCTTTTTCTCTCCCTGCAGAGTTCTGCTAACAGTAATTTCTCTTTGTTTCCTTTCAAAGAAAAAGCCAAGTCCCCACATAGGCAGCGTGCTGAGAAAATGGCTAAAAACAATGCCAGGGAGCTGCTGTCCCTGCTTCCGTCCCCGTTCCTGTCCCTGCATGCTCCTGCGCCTTCCCTGCACTCCGTAGAAAAGGACTCGTTAAGCCCGAAGCCTGAATGTGTTTTCAGCCCAACCAAATTACCTTAATGAAGTTGTTTGTAGAAACCAATGTTTATTCCATTACTATTGAAAAGATTTTGATGAAAAGGGAGAGACTTATTTTTTTGGTTTATCTTCATTGGAAGTAATAAACAGAAGCCTCTCATGCTGATATTAACCTTCATTTAATACTGAAAATGGAATGAAAATACAAGTAACTCTAGCATCTGCAAAGCCAAAAATATTTTAAGAGCTGAACTAAATTTCTGTAAAACTCCATGAGCAGAAATGCTCCCACCACAGCGACACGTCCAGGCAGCACCGGGGCGAGGGGCTTGCTGGGGCTCCTTCACTCATCTGACGGCCCTTGGGAGCCCCTGCGCTCATGGGCAGTGCGGGAGGCACTGCCAAAAGGAACCTGGTACCATCACCTCCCAGGGTCTGCGACTTACTCGTTTTGGGAAAAAAATGAGAATGGATTATGAAAGTGCCAGTTCCCTGCCTCTCCTGCAGTCCAGTCAGACCCAGATTTGTTTATCGCTTTTATTGATTTCATTTGCAGCATTCCACTTTTTTTTTAGAGCGTGATTCAACTTCAATAGGAATTTAAATTTGGGGTCTAAAAATTATTTTTGATAGAAGCTGTCTACACTGAGCTTCAGAGTACAAATTTAGAAGCTTTCTTCATCAGCTGCAGGGAAAGAGGAAACAGGGGACTCCAGCATTCTGCATTTCTGCCAAACCCTCAGCCCATGACCAATGGAATAGTGCTGAGTTATACTAGGTAGGGACCAAGTCCTTTAGGTTCAAAGTTGAAAGAAAAAATTTTAAAAAATCCAAATAGCCTTAGTTTGGGCTGTCGCCTACACTTGCATCACTAAAAGAAGGCAGTGTTAAAAGGTCGGATCAAATAAGATACTTCTTCTGGTAACCTTTAAACTTACCATCATCCTTGGTTCTTTCTATAACTGCAGGAGAGCTGGGGACTCCATCTCCGATGCGCGTGAATGCCAACACCTGGATCTCATAGAGCACGTACTTCCGCAAGCCGGACAGCAGGAAAGACTGAGTGTGGTTACCCCTCACTATTTGGCTCTTTGGTTCGGAGTCTAAATCCTTTGCTTTGAAAAGTATCTGCAGAATAAACGTATATGAAACAGAGAGAGAAAAAGATTGTTAGGCGAGGACTGACAAGAAGGGTACGCATTTTAGATTCCTCCTTTTCACAAAATATAAAATGAGATTATATTCACCAACGACCCCTTTGAAAGACAGCACACTTCCCGTATCTTCTCCAGCTGATTTATGAATAATATAAATATCCAGCAGGTGAATAATAAATAACAAAAAGCAAAACCATACCCAGGTAATGCATCAGAAATTAAATCAGCATGAAACTCCAGTTGCATACCTTGTAACCCAGGATGAGACCATTCTGCTCGGACTCAGGGACTGCAGTCCACGTCAGAAGGATCTGGGTTGAACTCACAGCTTCGGCAGAGACGTTCTCGGGAGGAGCAGAGGGAACTGGAATCACACGGCATTACCAAAAAGTAGAAATAAGTAAGACACATTGCATCATTTTGCTCCATCTCCCTACCTGCCTGGGATTGTTCCAGGATCCTACAGAAGAGTACCTGAGTCCAAGAGGACCGGAATAAGTTCTAGACAATCCCTTCTTATCTTGTATTCATTCTAAATCTTCGTTGTATTTCAGCCTGCTTCACAATTTCTTGCCAGTTCATCTCCGAAATCATAATGTTTGTAGAGCTAAACATTTAACATGAATCAGTGTCTACCAACAGACAGTAAATATATACAAATATTAATAAATTTCATGTTTTATATATTTGCAGTAATTAGAATCAAGCTCAAATTGCTGGACTTCTATGGAAGTCTATCTCCCAGTATCTCTTTTCCATACATTTTATTTCCCTATGCCAAAAGTTAGAAATCTTTATTAACAGGAGTTTATCTTATGGTACGATCTGTTCTAACAAGAAGTTTTATACCACCCTGGCTTCCTATATCATCTGAAAGGAAATTATAGCATCTTGTCTAGAGTTAGCAATAATTTCAACCACTGGATTACACTCCCAGTTCAGTATGAAGTTCTTTAACCTATGAGCCTTTGATTATGTGATAGTGCTCAACATTTGCAATACATCAATTATAGACGGATACATTAATGGAAGGTGTATCTTCAGGGACTGAGATGGTGTAAATGAAAGACATGCCTCTTTCATTTAGGTTGCAAAATTGGCTCTTAGGAAACTAGAAACATCATTAGAACTGATAGCACAGGAACACTGTAATTTTCTCTGACTCGAGAGAAAAGCAAACTTGCATTTTCTGATGCCATTAGAACTCTAACTGCTGCAGAACAGCCACACAACTGCAAGCCTTTGTAGGCAAGCTTAACAGCACACCATGTTACGCAAGCAGAATTTGAAGCTATTTTTAAGAGTCCACATTTTATGCTGCCCTTTTGCATTTTTTTTTCCTGTGGCATTTCCAGCATCTGAAGGGTACAGTCTTTTCTCCAGCCTGATAGACCCGTCAGACCTCCAGAGAACGTTCACCAGGTTATGTTACACAAGCACTTATGGACAGTGAGGCTTGATTAGGTCCCAAATGTATCACAAAAAGGAGCACAAATCTCTGCCAAAAGTAATGCTTTCCTGGCTGTCCGAATGAAAGAACAGATCTGCTGTTTCGAAGGCGAGCTCCTGAAGCTCCTAGCAACACGAACGAGATAATGAGTATGACACCAGAATTAATATAAATTGAAAAAAAAGCGCACCGCCCCCCACCCTTGTGCACTCAAGGTTAACCGCAGAGATAGTAATTTCTGAAACAATTTCCCTGTTACCAATTATTTGGGACATGAGAAACAGAGCACCATCACACAACGCTGCAGCAGACTAAAATCCAATTTTTTTTCCCCTCCAATGCTGAAGTGCCTTTTTTTTTTTTTTCCTAAAATCTTCTCCTAGATTTATCCCCCACAAGGATATAATTACGTTAAAGGAAAATAGATTGCCAGGAGCCATGAATGTCTTTGGATAGCTGCCATAGCTTTATCTGTAGATCTTCACAAAGAGCTACTCCCACATGAATCACTTCTGGAGAAAGAAAGGGTGGAGGTGGGTCGCAGGAAACCAGGATGCGGAGAGGAAAGAAGCCCTTTCCAGCCACATTTATTTTTATTTTATCTGGTTTGAAGCCTTTCAAGAGAGAAAAAGTTTCTTTATTTTACAAATATTTCTCTTCCTCTTTGATCAGCAGCCGCGAGACGTCCTGAATTCCCAAAAGGCGGAGGCTGTGCCCGGGCTGGCCCTGCGTGCGCGCTCGCTTTGAGGTGTGCGTGCGATCCCGCTGCTGACAAAGGAGAGAACGGTCTGCCTGAAGATTTATTAGCCCAGACTCCTCTTAATTCCCAGTGACAGCCGGAGCAGCTAAACGTCCCCTCTCGCTGGAAAGGAATCTAAGCCCAATGGTAAAAATGCTCGTGTTCATTGAGTGCGCTTTAACTCTCCAGTTCTCCTATCAGTGTTGAGCATTTTATTCTAATATGGATGTATGAATTCAGGACCTGCAAGTGATATTCGGGATCTTACTGTCGCCAGTCTTCTATGAAGTAACAGACTTTGATCGACCCTTTAAGAATGAACTGAAACATAAACTTCATTTCTCCAACCCCTCTCCTCTCTCAGGATATCCTGATTCAAAGAAACTGTAGTTTGCTAAGACTAATTAGTGGCTTGAGTGAAGCATATAGATCCCTCTTCCCTCTGCAAGCTCCTTTCTCTAACGCTGGTTTCCTTAACCGTTGCACTGAAGACTTTGTTCTAAGCTCCAAAGCCGAGTTCTCATTGGTAACCTGCAAGAACAGAAGCCAAGCAACAGTGTCCAAAAAAACCTCCGAGCTTTAATGAAATGAACCGGAAACGCCAAAACTAAACGATGAGCTAATCCAGCAAACTGCCAGCTGTGCGATGTACTTTAGGAGATCAAATGTAGGAAATTACAGAGTTACTGGCACTTTCCGCTGGAACTTCAATAAGAACTCAAGTTTTTAAGGTTATCTGCTCTAGCATCTAAGATCATGCATCCTCTTTCTACATCTGACACAGCCGTATTTGATATACAGCAAATGATGCTGTTTTCTGTCTCTAACTGGGCCAAACGCAGCTTTTAATAAGCCAGCCTGTATTCTGGCTTTCTAAGAAAGCTGGATAGTGGGATGCAGAGGTTCTCTCCGCTTTTTGCAGCTCATTTTAGCTGAACATCCATCACTGGTTTTTTGAAAGTAAAAATTAAGCTGGCATATTGTACATCTGCCGTCAATTAAGAAGTGCAAATTTAGAGCAAGGTTCATGGCAAACGCAGCATAGCTGCAGCACACAACCATTTTGCCTGTAAAATTAGATACTGCAGGCCAAATTCTCAGCTTGTATAAACTGACAAATCCCTGCAGTGAAATTGGACCACATCTGAATTATCAAGCGATGCTTTATCACACCACAGTAACTGCTTTATGAAGGTCAGCCTCTGAGACATCGGGAGATTGATCCTTGCCACAGATATGTGACAATGCTTGTGGAGTTGCTGATTTTGTAAGACAAGTATACACATTCATGTAGCTGGATATTAGGAGCCCAAAAAAATATGAAGGCAGCGGGTTAGCTGTATTCGAGATGAATTGTTTGAAAATAAGAGGGTTTATATTTCAAAGCAAGCAGCCCTGCCAAGGTTGTTCTAATACATTAGAGGTCCTCGCATCTTCATGCCTTCTCTATACCGTACCTACTATCATCTTCAATTTATTGAGTGGAAACTGAGCTCGTTACTCTGTAGCTACTTTACACTGTAAAATTTAATGAGTTATTTAATTTCTAACATTATAAAGATATTTTTAGATTGATAAAACCTGTCCTTTTTAAAAAAATCATAATTCACCCACCTCTATCCTCAGTTGCTTGAAACCTCATCCCAGATGTTCATTTTAGGGTTTCCCAACTGTTTTCTAAGCCTGGGCCACCAAACCCCACAGCATTATTTATTCCGCCATAGTTTCTTTGGTTTCGAGATGTTTTATATTTAAGAGCTGAGAAACTGGAGAGTACCCATAACGACATGCTCCTTTACTGTTAGCATGTGTGCTCAGCTATTAGTGATATCATCGCACACCCTAGAATACACCGAAATGTTCAAGCAGAGATTTATTTTTAATAGTGATTTTGGACTCCAGTGGCTGCATTGCCATTAGACACCACGAGCTGATTTAGCGCCCAGGCTTTAACTTCCTCGGCTCCAGGGGTGGTGTGACACACAGACCCGTGAGTTCTGCCATCGAACCACCGCGTCTTGGCCACGGCACTGCTGGCCAGCTGCGAGGGATGTCTGCAATCTGCAGCACCAGGCAAACCCAGCTTCCCTAGGACTCTGTATCTACAAAAGGGAAAACAAAATATTTTGGCCACCTGCTTTTAAAGTACTATGAAAACATACGTGATCAACAGAATTTTTCTTATAGTTCAGAAAACAGACTTAAAAATGCTCTGGCCTCTCTCTCTGGCTTTAGATCTTTTATTTGCATTTTAACCCCGTTTGACTCTGCATACAGGTTAACTGCAGACTCCCCAAAGTTCTCTCACACAGCTTGCTGCTATGCCAGTGCTTCTTGTGTATTCTAAATCTAAGAAGACACAGCCAAAACTCTGAGCCCTGACTTGCTCTATTCAAGAAATCAGATGTTAGTATCAAAGAAAACACAGGAAAAAAACCAAATGAGTCCTTCTGGCCTAGATCACAGCTTTGTGTTATTTTGATCCTGGTTTCTGTGTGCCTCCTACAATCAGTTTCAAGTCAACCTTCTTTTAATACTGCAAGAGAAAATGCCAAATACACACGTAACCTCTGATCCTGAGATGCTGAGCAAGAGCACTATCATCCTAAGGTTTTATGAAATCACTTAATCTTAGTATTTACTACATTTCAAAAGAAGTGTTTGAAGAGCAGTGGAAAGTGGAGAATGCGGTATCTTCTTATTATGATACAGAACACTTCAAAACTACTTTGTCTGGGTCATGCTAGCTCTAAATCCAGCACAAGCACGCCTTGTTTATAATACCTCTGGCAATAGCGTTCCAATTACCACTTCCCAAAACGCAACAGTTTATGGAGCGGGATGCCTTGGTTCAGCCTGCTCCTCAGCTAGTTCAAAAGTCAGTTATCTGAACCAGCAGACCGAAACCTGCTGCTTACAGCATGTTCACGCTTCACACCAAGTAACGCCATGTGGTACAGAGCGCAGACACGCATACGTGTGTCTGTAAGTGTAGGGTATGCGTAGAACTACATTCTGAAACAGTTTTAATGAAGAAAAATAGGAAAAAAGAACAAACAAAAAAACATCAATGTTCAAGCTTGCATAAACACGTGTCACAAAGAGCTTTTATTGTTAAACTCTTAAACTATATATGTCATCCATTTTGTTATTCACTTGCAATACAAATTTTAATTTACCAGGTGCATGTAGGGGAGGTTTGGAAATAGGTTTGGTGGAATTTAACAGCTAGAGAGCAGCTTTCCAAGTTGCTGTCAATCTGCCTTTACTGTTGCTGCTAAGCTAACAATAATTTACTGCTGCGTGAGATTGAGAGTTTGCTTCTGATGTTTGAAGTCTCCACGTTACTGCGGATGATGCTGCCAGACAACGCAGTACTCGTGCTCTAGGTCTTTATGCAGGTTATGTCTATACGCAGGTTATATCTATATAGCCTCGTCCACACAATTTTAGAAGGCAGTTTTGAACAAGTGCCATCAAAAGCTCAGACACTTATTTTATTTCTCTACAGGTAATCAGCTCTCCAAAACAACTTGTGCCTTTTTAAAAATATTTGGGGCTTGAAATAAAGTTTCAGATAACCATGACTGTGAGCAAATATGCCCCAGTCTAGAAGCAGAGAGGGAAAGGGGGAGAATGGGGAGCAGTGGGGTACCAAGGAGGGAGAGAAAGCATGGGAGACCTGTGCAGGGTATGCGCATGCACACCAGCTGTATGCAAGCTGCTCGTCGTGATGTCCGCACTGCTGCCAAACCGGGGCAGGAATGGGGAGAGGTTGGTTTGTTTGCTTTCAGTAACTAACCTGCAGGTTTATGCGCGAGAGCAGGGTAGGAATGCAATAAATAACTCTGTCAAATGTCTATATGGCTTTTTGCCTTCACTGCATCTTAAGATCGTGTTTTTCTCTTTCATTTTAGATTTAATGGATCAACAAGCAAAAAAAAAAAAAAAAAGCTGAACAAAAGGGCAGAAAATGCTGAAGTTCTCAGATGTGTCCTTCACAGCAAGCACGGTGCTTTGACTTACCGGACTCCCGTGTACGACCTCTCACTACTTCGCTCCATGGTCCTGCCCCGATGGCATTGAAAGCCTGGATCTGCAGTTCATACTCTGTCCACTCCTCCAGATCTTCAACCGTGTACTCTCTTTCCAATCGGTCATTAACAACCTTCACCAAAGTGGGAGACTGCAGATCCACACGCCAGAACTTTATCCTGTATCCCACTGACTCTGGATTGCCATTATACTGCGTGTCAGGGAGCGGCTGGCAAACGACATAAAGAAAAGCACAATATTCCTACATGGAACACATTGCCAGGGCTTTCCAAACTATATACCCAGGCTGCCCAAACTCATATCAGGCCACAGGAAGGCAAAAAAGATCGAGAGGATGATTTTTGGGTTTATTTATGTTTCACAATCTCTAAATTTCTGAGTTGCTTGAAATTTTCTTTTCCTTTTTACCTTAATATTGAACCAAACAGATATGCTCACAGGACTATGCCCTTTGCTGTGGGCATATCAACAGAAATGATATGAATACAATATATTTCAGAGCTTTGTGATTAATTATGGAAATGAATGATAAATTGCTGAAGCATGCGACAAATTCATTTATCATACATTTTTTACTTTTTTTACTGACTCTCTGCCTGCTCATTTATCAGCAGAGATTTATTCTAGTATTCTAACTCCCCAAGCAATTTCAGAGATTAAAATATGAAATAATTAGCCTACTTCATGAAGTTTTGAGTTTTTTTCCCCCCCTTAAAACTAACTACACGATGCCACGGATGGCTGAGATTCAGTTCTGAATCACTGGGAAAGTTTGATACACATTAACATTTCACAGTTTAGAAGACTGTATCCCGCAGGCAAGCAGGGCTAGAAACGTGACCCCTCTTTCTGTAGGAACGAAGGAATGCCCAGCTCCCAGGGGAACACAGATTCACCTTCAGGTCTTGAAAAAAAAGAGATTAAACACTTTCAAATGCTGATGTTACCAAGCATGAATAAAGGTGTGTCAGGTCATTTTTAGCTATGGCTGTTGCTCCTCCTGAACCCTATACAGCTCAACTCATGAAAATCAGGCTTCCAGGTAGCATAGCAAGAACACACAATCTTAGAAAGGTTTTAAAGTCTCTTAAAACAACCTTGAGTTAATTTTGATGTAAGATATGTAGGTCTGGACATAGTAGCAAAGGTTTAACGATGTGGGCATGTTATTCACACGGTAAAGCCATGAGTGAGTTATGTGGGTCCTATCAAATGAACGGCAACAGCTTTTCGACGGATACTGAGGTGACACCTTCAAGTCTGCTGTTTCGGTATTTCAAGGTTCAGAATTAAGTGCAGTGCGGCCCTGAGAAACTGGAATTATTCCTCTCTGAACAAAGAAAAACTCTCTTGCTTCTAGCCCAATTTTGACTTTCAGCCATAACAAATTTCTGCATGGAAGAGCTAACATTTGGGCAAAAGGAAACCTGTGCTTCATCAACTTCACACCACAGTAACCCCAGTGGAAAAATCTGCCTAACAGGGGAGAAGAAAAACCATTCTGGAGCAGGTTAATTGCCAAGTAAATCCCAGTGTGGCAACTCCGCAGGTAACTGAGACAGTCAAAGGGGCACATCAATTTCATAAATCACTGCACCTGAGCAATTTCTCATTTCTTCCCACGTTTTATCACGTAGCTCCACACCCTTTCACATAAATATAATCTTCCTACGGGAGTGTAACGCACAAACTTTGCTGCCTTTGAACCACAGCTGTTCAGTACCCGCGGGATGACTGCAATGGCCGGTGTGTGCCTTCTGGGACTGCTCTGTACAAAGCAAACAGCTGAGCCCTAGGAAACTGCAAATTGGCTCAAGGGTTCCATTCCTGTCCCACTTGTTGACCCAGAGCGTGGAACTGGAGGGTCTCAAAAGCCAAGGTTTTACACACAGGCATATATTCCCCTGATGAAGTGGCAGCAGCAGTGGCAGCAGGCAATTTAAGTGATTAATAGGGCACTTAAGGTAAGTCTCAGATTTCCGACTACTCTGAAAAAGGAAATAATTTTGCTGTTCCTCCTCATCCCAGACACGAGGAGAAAGCATTCCCGAGCACCCCGCTCCCCCTCCCAGCTCACCACCCATCGCAGCCACAGGCTGGTCTCGCTGGCCGTGCGCACGGTGACGCTCCCGGGGGCCACATCTGGCGGAGCCTGCAACGTCTGGATGACACGGGAGGGCTGGCTGAGCGGGCTGGGGCCCACCACGTTCACCTGCCACATCCGGAACCTGGAGTGGGGGGGAAGACGCGGTGCGTGCTGTAAGAGCTCAGCGAATGGTACCTCTCTTTCCAGAACAGGAAAAAGATGGAAAAATACAAATTAGGTCTCTCGAAACGTTCCACAAAGATCGTTGCGTGCAGGTCCCCTTTGTGTTTGCTGCTGAATGCTTTATGGTAACCGCTTTCAGATCCTCTCAGGTATTAAAAAAATGAAAATGAGATTAGCTTGGGGTCTATTAGAAACTTAGGTATTTGTGTGAGAAATTTATGTTAATTATACCAAGCCTGATGAGCTTATGCTAGCGGTAAGTGATTTTCTCTTGCAATGCTGGTACAATACATTTAGAAAGGTATTAAAATATCAAACTTTGGATATTCTCATTCCCTGTCAATATAAAAAATACACTAGCGATAACATTTCCCCTCAATTACTGGTTGAAAGAAGCTGATTTATCCCTGTGCTGCATTTTCAGCGTTCCTGCAGAAGAAAGATTAAGTTATTTAATATGGATATGCGTCTTTAAAAAATACCCTGTCTGCTTGAAACCATCTCTTCTACAATAAAAATCCCTACTGGGTCACAAAAGATTTAGAGAAATCTTTTTTTCAGGAAGCACAAAATAATTAAGACGTGCTGTACATTTCTGATACTCTCACCCGCCACCAGCAGTTAGAGGTATCCAGCACTTGCACATAAATACATGACCTGTTTATACTGAACACTTAATTTTTGGACCTAATGACTGAGCTTGGGAAAAGGGTGAGCTAGTCAACACAGCAGTGTTTCTTTATCTGCTCTGATCTCCCTAGAAAATGCATTAAAGGAAACACATTAAACAAATACTGTCCTTGATTTCACTCTCAGACACTGGCACAAAAATCTACAAAAGAAGCTGGGCGATAAAGATGGGGCCTGATAATTAGCTCTCATGATGTATTTCCTCAGTAGGCAATCACTAAAGCTGACCAGAGGACAACAAATCCATTTGGCAACAAACTTCTATGTTTCAAAAAATTCTGTAAAATTGCTCTACACTGAAATAAAACCAAATAAGCTCGTATCTGTGCGTGCACAAGAGAAAAAAAAAAACTAGGAAAAATTCAAGGAGCTGCTTTACGATGAAAAAAAAAATCAGAGAACTGGAAGTGTGAAAGATCCCAGCATAACTGGGATCACTCTAGAATTCAACAGATACAGGAGAGAAATGAGATGCAGCAGTAAAAGAAACCACAAAGTTGAACAGTAGAAAAAAAACCAACCACCCCAAATTCCTCATACACTTCCTCATTATTTTTTATCCCAAAGACGTTTTTCCATACACCTGCTAGGCGTGCGAGTCTTTCTTCTTTCTCATGGATGCTGAATGTTGAACTCTGGTACAACCTGCACTTTACTATTCACCTCTGCCTTTTCAGCTTTATGGATCCACCTTTATGAAGGGAGCAAAATCTCAATCTGAAAAGAATTTTCCTAAACCTCTGCACCAGAAATCTCTGCTCAAGTTCACAAATTTCCAAAGAGCTTTTACTAAAATGTTTAGCTCTTGAGGACGAGGCGTAAAACACTTCTGTGGAGAGTTTGTGAGAAATTCGCTATGTTTCTAGGCTTCTGACTACGGCTGGAAAATTAGCGTACCAGCATTAAACTAGGTGTAAATTATACGAGCGTTACTTGGTTGCACCTACTGCTAGCTCACAATAGCGCACGGGGCAGCTAACAGGCCCTTCAGCCAGCGCAAAATGGACAAGTTTCTAGTAAGCTGACTTAAGACTTGCCCCTACATCTCCTTGCAACCAGCCTTTACATTAGCAAGCTCTTTCATGGAAGTATTTCTCATTAGGATTGAGTACCTCAAATTCTCAAATCTTGTCTATACCAAAGCAACGCATCACTTGAATTGAATTGATTTAAAAATCAATCTCATTTAACTGGAGTGTACCCATAATGTAGATTCACTTCAATCAGTTTAAGCATTGCATATATCTATTAAGCTTAACTTGGCAAATTCTGATAAACAAAGGTTTCATCTAACTGATGTTACCAAATTAAGCTAAATCAATAAAGCGATGTTTAAACTGATGTAAATATGTAATTACTTGTTTGCACCAGTTTAACTGCAATTGATTTGTCACTGACCGATGTTGCACTGGTGCACCCTTTAGATGAGGGAAGTCACAGGGCATCAGTTACTCATAAAAGCATTTCACTCTGCACTTGGATTTCCTTTTTACTGTTACAAACTGTATTGTATGTCAATTACAATTAACAATATCAGACGAGTAATTTCAAGTATAAACTATGACAACAGCAAACCTTTTCCCTTTTGTTCAGATTATAAAACACAGCCAGCTGTTTCTGATTAGGAAAACTGTTCCATGCTGCTACTTACTCATTTTTTGCATGCTGCAGCTAATTACCTGCTGTTCTTACCTGTAATGAGTGTAAGGAGTAAGGTTCGGTACCTCCAGCATCTGAGCATCAGGTTCATTCTCCACCTCACGAAGACTCACCCATTCTTCTTCATCACCCAGCACACCAACCTGTGGATGGGAAAGGTTAAGCAGGAATACAATGCAGACTATATACAGATATTTACAAAGAATTATATACATAAACTCTTTTGCAATGTATGTCATCACTGCAGTGGAAGAACAAATGCTTTTAAATACATATTATCCAGTTAAAAGTAATTTTTATATGACAAGGCACTAGTTATTTGTAAAACGACAACCGAGCCCAGTTAGCCAAGTTTCCTTGTACCTACTGGGACTTCACTGGGATCCTCTGATAAGATCTATTCCAGAAAAACACCGTGAGAGCGCTAATACCCTGTTCAATCTTGCTGCCACAATACAAAAGTATCAAGTAGTAATATAACAAAATGAGAAATAGCCTTGATAATAACTCACAGGAACTGATGCATACTAAGTAAGTCTCAATGGAGGCAAAATGCCATGGAAATGAAGACAGAGGAACAAGAACAAAGTCAAAGAACAAAAGTGTTTTAACCTCATCTGCTGGCCCGCACTTAGACCAGACTTTTCTGTGTGCAATCCTTTCTATTAATTAATCACAGCATGTTACTCAACATAGTCCCTCAGCTACGGCAGTGTTGGAAGGGGCAAAATGGGGATGCGAATTAAGAGCACTACTTTCCATCCAGCTTTCTGGAGAGAAAATGAAGACGAATCAGGACTTTAAAGGAAGTCAACAAGGCATGATGGCAAGGCCAGAGCCTGGCCGGGGACCCTGGAAGATGGCAGCGTCAGGAGGCAGGGTTGTGGGTGTAAGAGTCACAGCAGCAGCAGGAGACGGAGAGAGGTGGTAGATGGCTGCGCTTCCCTTTGGAGATCCACGGGCGCGGAAGCCCAGGGGAGCTTAGATGAGACTCCCCGATGCAATGCCCTAGCACTGTGCACATCTACCCTGCTGTTTCAACCCTACCAGAAAGGGTCCAAGTCCCTCCCCCTGCCCTGGTATCCACAATCACGGGCTGAAGGCCATCAGAGGGTACGTAGGCAGCAATTTCCCTTGGTGTCTGTTCACAGACTTAGTATCCACGCAGATCCTTTTTTACCCTGCTGGCACTATCTACTGCCACAGACTGCTGTGGCAACAAATTCCAGAAGCTCACAACCCACTGTGTAAAGAGCTATTTTCTTTAATCTTTTTTAAACAGATCCCTTACGAGTTCTGTATACTAGTTACAGCCACAGACACTGCCAAAGCACTCAACAGACAACGTAGCCCAAAGTATCTAGCATACCCCAAGTACTTCAAATAGAAAATTAGGTTTCATTCACTTTTTTCCTTCCTCCTTCAGGAGAAGCAGCCTGATTTATTTATAGATGTTTTAGTTCTTCGCTCACCCAGGACTTGATGTGCTGCATATTTATGTTTGTGCATGAAGAAATGACACAAAGAAAATTAGGCCAAAGAAATAAGTTCTGCACTGCACTGTGAAAAGAAGATTCTGTGATCTTCCTAGCAGAGGACTGCTTTCATGGGGGGATGTGGTTGCACAGGTCTTGATGGGCTTTTCAGTCTTGCTGGTTATCAAGCACACTGCCACACACCAAACAATGTATAAAATAGACGTCAGCGAATATTATGGGCCTTTTAAAATTCCCAGCCCAACTGAGCTCCATAAATTTTAGTAAAGTCCATGGATGCAGAAACTTAAAGGAAGCATGGTAAAACAGAACAGCCCTAAACTGAACCCAGAGACCAAAGAGATGATAAAGAGAATTAAAAAAAAAAACCCTACATGAACAAAGAAAGGAAGAGAGGGTTGATTTCAGTCAAGGAAACAGAGAAGAATTTTTAAAAAAAGAGTTTTTGATTAATATTGTAGAAAGTCTATAGTAAACGCTTATTTTTGCAAAACTCCTTGCTCTTAACAGCATCACCTCAAAGTGCTGCAGTAATTGTATAGCAACAGTTCACAGCGCTTTGGAGCTGCAAATAATCTCCAGTAGTGAGTCCG
>Ga0065711_1037323_pt1 | contig 19939 bp, 16 predicted proteins | sample Hoacrofraction12_FD_59098 | JGI IMG/M metagenome (GOLD analysis project Ga0065711, IMG submission 59098) | Hoatzin crop microbial communities from Cojedes, Venezuela - Epithelial fraction 12 v2 (version 2) | ecosystem: Host-associated > Birds > Digestive system > Esophagus > Crop | place... | reverse complement strand
ACTCTTTTCAGTGGTGCCCAGCGACAGGACAAGGGGCAATGGGCACAAACTGAGGCACAGGAAGTTCCGTCTGAACATGAGGAAGAACTTCTTCCCTCTGAGTGTGACGGAGCACTAGAACAGGCTGCCCAGGGAGGCTGTGGAGTCTCCTTCTCTGGAGATATTCAAGACCTGCCTGGACAAGGTTCCGTGCAGCCTGCTGTAGGTGATCCTGCTTCGGCAGGAGTGTTGGACTAGATGACCCACAGAGGTCCCTTCCAATCCCTACCATTCTGTGATTCTGTCTCCAGAAAGAACTGGACACTTCCATTCCTTCACTCCTTTACTTCATCTGGCAAGGAGAGCACTCAGCATCTGACAGGGCACTGCTCTAATGAAATGTAATGTGTTTACTTCCGAGGAGAATATGCACAGATTAATGTTCATTCTAGGACCTCTAAAGATTTTGAAGCATACTGCTGCCAAGTTCATGAAGACGCAGTTAATTCTGAAGGTGCCATTAAATACAGAAGTGAAGTCAGGCACTGGAAAGCACTGTTTCAAGGGGTCAGAGGAAACGAGGACATCTCTGGTTCATCTCCAAAATTTAAGCTCTGAGAAACTTAGGCTATTTTTCTATGGGAAAATGATACAATTCTTTCAAACAGATGTTTGGTTAAGAAAGACAAAGGGACAGGAGCATTGTGTGTCACTTCATGCACCCGGCATAAAAAAACTGACTGCTACAGTGATCTCTCCCGGTGGGGGCTCTGTGCTTGGTGGCTGGCTAGCTCTCGTGTTCCTCATCTGGGCTGGGAAGGGCCAGCTGGGCGCTACTTTGCAAAAGGTGCCACAAAACAGAGATGAGGTGGCGTAACTGGCCCTGGGAGAGAGGACAAGGGGATAAAGCCAGAGGGAGAGAGAAATAAAAGACCAAAAGAGCTCCTGGGCCCCGTAGGCTACGTTAACTAACTGTGTCTGAAGAGAATGGTCTACATCCAAATTCAGTGTGGTACAGGCCTGGAGAAAACAGTCCGCAGTTTGCATATAACATATTTGGATGATTAAACGTTCTTCTACTGCACCCTTCGCTGAGGCATCTCACTCACCAAATTACTGCACAGAGCCTGTATGGTTGCACAACGCCGTATCGATTTCCAGCTTATCGTAAGTACCATTTTCATGCTGCAATTGTATATAACATTAAAGCTTCACTTGTTTCAACAGTAATTATGTTGTTCACTTGAGATCACCAAAAAAGATGAATTAAACTAAAAGATTACACTGAAAGCAGCTACGTAATACAATAAATAAAACAGCATAAGATGAGGACAAAGAAAGATTGATTGCTAGTTCCTTGACAATACCTCTAAGGATGTTCATCGTTCAATTCATCTTAAGTAATACCGTCATCTTAATCAGTCAGAGTGATGGAAAAGAGCCTTTTTGGTCTCATGAAGTATTTTGTTTTCTCTGTTTGTCAAAGTCATTTCACCTATTAGATCATTCATACTGTTTTTCATATCAAGATCCTCATTGACCTGAATGGGTCTTGACTGGGGGGGTGTTACTCCTGGCAAGCATTCTGTAAGAAATGCTGGAAGTTTTACCACTTGGCATAATATGTAACATAGATCTAAAACTGGAGTAATTTCATGACCCCCAGGAATGGAATCCAATAATTCACTTAGTAACCAGGTCAATAAACTAGAGTTTCTATGCCATGTAATTATTCTTGTAAATTCTTGTTATTCCTTGTCTTGGCAATAACACCATGGGGCTGGCTCACAGTCTGTCGAGACTGGTAATAATTTTGTCTGAGGTAGTAGCCTTTAAAGATGGAGACTACAGGAATATGGCTTACTTGACAGTAAAATGCTGACCTTGCTTGTGGAGACTGAGCAGAGAAAGCCAACAGATACAGCTGAGCAAACCTCTAAATCCTCAAGGATTGATCCTACTCTCATTCTAGTGAGTTTGGTGGGAAGTGACTAGCAGATGTGTTCTCGTTCACTGCTCTACACCAATGTGGAGTACACAACTTATACACAACAAAAATATGTGGGTTTTTTCATCGCTTTTTCTTCAATTCAAGTCTGTGTACACTCCATGCCTCTATTGAATAAAGTTGCATTTATAAGCAATAGCTCTCCCTGGTACTCCTGGAAGCTTTTTGCTTCATGTCAACAAATATTCTCACGGAGAATGTTTCCTGTGCCCAAGCTGGGCAATATACCGTCTTCCATATGTAAATGAAAGAGGATTAAAAATTTCAGTTGAGGTATGAGTCACCACTCCCCTGAAGCTAGAATTCCAAATAATGTTTTATATTTTGTGTTGAGGCAGAACTTTACACTCTTACTGTAAAGCTTCTTTACTACTGCAAATACATTGTTTGAGGAACTAAAAACCTAGCAATAAAATGAAAGACTGCAGTTTATATACCCAGAATCAAAATGTACTGGACAGAACCATCTGATCTAGCTCGATACTCAGTTTAACAGGAGTTCATTTGCCTTTCAAGCTGTTATGTTAGGTCATGGTTCACAGATGCAGCTGTGATTGTAAGACACAGGTCAAACTGCCACTGTTCTCCAGGGGGAAATTTCTTCCATCAGGACTACAGGATTGGGCCCGGAGTACACCTGTCAAAAACATTTTACCACTCTTCAACTTTTGAAATACTACAATGTAAGCACATCCATTTACTTATACATATGAAGCAGGTTGCTGGGTATCATATCATATTTGCTCCTCCTTTTTTTGGCTTCCTCAGTGTTTTGTTTAGCATTGTTCACATGCCTGCAACTCACAAAATATGCTGGGTATGTCTGAAACACAAGAAGACAGAGACTTCATTCTATACATTATCAAGCAGCCTTACGTTTTTTTCCTCTTTATGTTAAAGATACTGAATTCCTCGTCTTTCATCATCATCCAGTCCTCTTATCTTCCCCATGCAACACCTCCCAGTCTACCTCCAATGCCTTTAGGCTTATTTTCCAAGTGTTCAGACCTCCCTCCTCCCTCTATACGTCCTTCTACGCCTCAGAGGTGACCATACTTCATTCACAGGCTTAGTGAACTAAACAAGAAAACAGATATGCCTGCTCAGAGCCTCATGTCAGAAATGTCAGAACCCCCCCCCAAAAAAAAGCTTGGGGAGGAGAGCTGCTGAGAGCAGAGACCGAGGTAGAGCATCCATTTTGTGCTCTTCTACCCAAACCCCAACTATTTTGCTCCCAACTCCAAACCAATCATACCGAGTGCTTACAAATTCTGCTACAGAAAGTGCCATTTGGAAAACTGTCCACAAAAGACTTTGTAGCTTGTTACTGTGCTAAACTTGCAGACATGAACTACAGAAGCACAGAAAAGCAAAATACTATTCTTTTCTTCATCTGTTTTGAATTAAGGTTCAAGAAAGAGAACACTGTCGCTGCCAGTGTGAGAGGCTCCCAAACGCAATGCTTTCAATGTTGTGGGTTTTTTCCCCCATTTAAGAACAATAAAAGCTTGGTTTTACTTACTAAGATGCTATGTGGGGATGCTTGGAATGCCCTGATAGTGGCTGTATAATACATGCACAGTTGTAACAGTTCCATACCTTAGAGGACTCCTTGACCTTACAATCTGACACTCATGGAGGAGAAGGACCTAAACTACATGTGACAACTTGCATAGTGCTGTGAACTGCTCAGTGAAAAACTCTGCTTGGTGTATTGCAGAACTGTAGAAAGCAAACAAAAAAGTGTTAGGATGCATGAGAGTATCACTGAAATGGTTACTAAAAAGCTACTTTAGCAGTCATTGCTTTTTCTTCTCTTCTCATATTTCTCCAGGTCTGCTGTCCCATTATCAAAATAAAATAATATAGAAAAAAATCAAGCAGAAACAGATATTTTAGAGACAAGTAAGAGATTCTCCTATGAAGTGGAGCTAAAAAGACTGAAACATTTATTTTCTGGACAGGAGGTAATTAATGTGATAAAGACCACAAAAAGTTATTTTATCCTGTATTATAAGAACAAAATGTTAGCTTATGAATAGCAACAAATTTAAAGACAAAATATCTCTCTGCTCCCCCAAGACTCAAGTAAGCTAGGGAATTTATTTCTGCAAAATTTACCTGAGTCCAGTTGCAGTATGGAATTTTAACAAACCAACTGAACCTCTCCATAATTAGGGTCAGAATTTTTTAAAAAGATTTTTGGGTTAACTTCCAGAAGAGCCCCACCACTCCAACTGAATTAAATTACAATTCTTCAGAGCCTATGTTGTTTAAATAAATATTTTATCACCTTTTAACTCATCAAATATTACAATGTAAGAACACTTATTCCTGACAGATGTTGCAAGGCCAAGTCATACGATTAGCTCCCAGAACTCAGACAGACAGTTCTGGAAGAAAGGTAAACCCTTGTGCTTCAGAGCATAAAGCCAGTCCTTAAAAAATGCAGGTTAGGCACGTTACAGACACCACATTTCAAAATTACCTTCCACAGACATTTGTGCAGCTACTCTGAGTCATCTAGTACTGGTACAAGATATTAAACCAGATGGAGCACTGGAAACAAATCCTGAAGATGAAAGATTTGTTTGTATATTACTGTGCTCCCCACTGCAAGCAAGTGGAAGCATTCAACTGTTTGGACAACGTCCATGTTGTGCTGTATGGAACACAGCTTGAAAACTGTTACGCAAAGCAGTTCTGCAGTCAGTGTGTCTCCGCCGTGCGCGGACAGTTTCTTTCCATGCTTACACTTTAGGTGACAAAGAAACACAGTGACTTCGGAGCCTGGAGTTTGGGACACTTCCCTCCAGGCCCTGCTCTGAAGAACATTTGAGTAATTTATATAAGTAATTTCAATCAGAGCTGTGATAAGAGAGACTTGCTCTAGCCACTAGCACACTCGGCTTAGAGGCTTCAGCTTAAAGTCTTGCGCTGTGTCAGAAAAAGAGGGGATGTGAATTTGAATTACCAGGTTAGTGATGAAATCTCAAGGTTATTGCACATAAAAAGGAAGAGACTATGACCCGCACTTGGACTGTAATTTTCTCAGAGCCCAATTTGGTCTTAAAATCTGTAAGGGTGACGGGAGGTGAACAAATTCTGCCCTTGCTAATGGCAAAAGACACGATGCTTCGTTTGCCTTACTCCACAGCAGGCCAGACCCTGCCTGAGGCTCTGTGAGGAGAGCACCTCCAGCAAACTGGGAGGGATGGCAATAGGGAGAGAGGAGCTGGGTGGGATGCCCTGCCCAGCTGCAGCTGGACAACCTCCTTTGGAGGAGGCAGAGATGAGTTACAGCAGGTGGGACGCAGTACAAACTGCTACTACTGTGGGAAGGCAGCTGGAAGGAGTTGCATAAACACCATGGAGAAAAGAAAGCGCTATAAACCTGTACCAGAACTCCATGGATGGCGAGTGATGTTGTCGTTGGCTTATGACTATTGGCGTGGCTTTTGTGCCCCACAATGCAGCACTCTCAGGATTTGCACATTTATCAAAAGATTCCCAGACTTCAAGGGCATAAACTAGGTACCTTAGACATGTAGACATATCCAGCCTTAGTCATCAGCAGGGGAAAGTTTTGACTACAAAACTTTCGGGTCTTGGCATCTAGAGTGGGTTTTAGGCAATGGGAAGGCCTTGAAGAATCACAGAATGGTTTGGCTTGGAAGAGACCCTGAAGACCATCTAGTTCCAAGCCCCCTGCCATGGGCAGGGACACCTTCCACTAGACCAGGCTGCTCAAAGCCCCGTCTAAGCTGGCCTTGAACACTGCCAGGGAGGGGCAGCCACAGCTTCTCTGGGCAACCTGTGCCAATGCCTCACCACCCTCATAGCAAAGTATTTCTTTTTTTATATCTAATCTATATCTACCCTCTTGCAGTTTAAAACCATTACCCCTCGTCCTATCGCAACAGGCCCTGCTAAAAAGTCTGTCCCCATCCTTCTTACAACTCCCTTTTAGGTACTGAAAGGCTGCAATCCAGTCTCCCCAAGGCCTTCTCTTCTTCAGGCTGAACAGCCCCAACTCTCACAGCCTTTAGAGCACAGAGAATGAATCCACAGTACTTCTGTTGGGTGGTACAGCTGCGTGGGCGGTCCAAAATTTCATTGACCTTCTGGATGCCATGTTGTGTTAACCTCTATCAGGACTGGTTATGACTTTTCATTTGTATTAGCTCTTCACCCACACACAGAATAAATGCAAAGAAATGTAACGTTAATTTACATCAAAGTTAGCATATAACTCTGACGTGCCATCGTGCTACATCCAGATGTACAAGCAGTGATGCAGCACTCACGCAGACAATGCGCTAACACTCATGTGAACCAAGTACACGAGTAACTCAGGCCCTGTCATGTTCAACTTACTTGAATCTCAGTTTCTTCCTAGCATAGAGGGTAAGTATTGTAGATGATTCTCCCCAGACACATGTGCTTGTACTGCTAAAAATAAACCTTGTTTTAGCTCATTTTTTAATCTCTTGAGCTGTTTTCATACTTTCCCTCTGCTTGTGTATGGTATTTGGCACCTGTCTCTGTTTAAAAGCCAAAGCATTTCTTTTCCAGTGAGCTGCCTTTTCTGGATCATTAACGAAGATAATAAATAAGGCTGGTTCGTGCTCCAGTCCTTTATTAGTAGTTACGATTAGCTTTGCTTGTGGTCTTTCAGCCAATTCCAAATCCACAATGTCCTCCTCCAAGCCAGCACGAATTAAGTTTTCAAGGAAGATTATCTTTGACACTGCATCAAAAGCCCTATTCAAATGTAAACAGGGTATTGGCTACTGCTCTTTCATCAGCCACTAATTTTATAATTCTGTTATTTACAGCAAGTGATCTTGTTTGTCTCAAAAGACTTCTTCATTCTTCCAAGTCATGCTGCTTTATATGCTTAGTTCTATTATGCAGATATTTATGAGGCACGTGACATCTACAAGTATGTCTAAATATTTGCTGCTGAGGAACAACGTGGCTACCTGCGAAATTAGTTAAATGAGGTAAATGACACAACAGCATCATTCACAGGCTAACAGAAGCATAAATTAGTCACTTGAAAGTAGCACCAGCATTGCTTTCAAGCAAAGGTAATTCTAGAGAACTCCATGCTGGCATCATGCCACTTTCACTTAGCACGATGATCTGCAATTTGTGCCATGCCAACAAGCCACTGAATAGAAATATCAGCATCAGCTACAAGAAGAACGCTGACAATGTAATGCAGGAAAACCAGATGAAGGTGATCGAGTCCTCTGAGTCATCTGAATTTTACCCTACTCTTAAGACTGTGGTAGCGGTCTGATGTAGTAAAAATCCTAATGAGCTGCATGTGGCTCCCAGATCCTCCCAGGCACATTGACAAAGACAGTTCTGAAGCAAAAGGCAGCAACAAGAGTTTCCAGTGGCACACAGCGCCATTAACATCGCCCGGAAATATGCCCACAACTCCAACTACAATTCTAGTCATACTTCAGATACAGACAGTCACTTATAATTCAATACTGACACATTTCAAGGGCAGAGGAAGAGTCATGGGATCAATCTGAGGAAGTGTGGGATACTGTGCTCTTTAAAATGTAGCTTACTTGGAATGTAATGAGATTGCCATATGTACTTTTTCACCCAGTTAAAAAATTACTATTTGATACTATAATAAAATTAGGAAAGTGTTATAAATCTTCCCTTTGTGCAACTTATTCTCTCTTGGGACAGTGTATAAACCAAGCATGCTTTGGGAAAAAGGACTGCTGTGCCAGAAGGTGCAGTTCAGATTAATCCACAAGAGCTCAAACTTCATATGGAAAGGAGGAAGAGGAGTAAGAGTCATGAGACAAATCAAACTACCACCAGTAATAAACAAACATTCGCTGCACTTAGCCATTACCTTGCATTTGAAGATCTCAAAGTGCTGTATAATCAACTAATGGGAATTACTATTACCCTATGCTACAGATTACATCGTGTTGTCGCTGCCCTGGGAGCGCTCAACACCATGCTTCTCTTGGCTGGATTTGTCATTTTACACGACTGCTCTCTGCAGCCCTACAGGAAGAACTGTGCAAAGTGAGACAGCAGGGCCTAGCGAGCTATTTCTGGACCTACAGATGACAAAATGTGTTTTTCAAGTCAAGCCTGTTAAGTCAAACTACATGTATTTGAAATTCTGTGCCAGATGCCTTTGCTATCTATTCTGTGTGCTTAATACTCTGATGCCCTCAGAGTAAAGCAGCTTCACTTGAAAGGCCCAGAAGGACACAGAAGTCCTCTGATGTATGCCTTGCAAAATTTGAAAAAGATCCTATTAAAAAAACAAAAAACAAACCCAACAGAAAAGAACATCCCCCACAGCCCCTATGCTTGAGGGGCGTCCTGGCTACCTGCAGATACCAGGAAGAATGTTTCATCACGTATAAGTCAGCTTTCAGAAAAAGGTTTCACCTTCTTCCCCTGATGTATCCTTGTCTCCGCACAAAAATGGGACAGGGAATTCCCCTCCTCCATCGGCACACTGCAGTCCGAGGTGTTTGATTAATATGGGGGCTTAGGAAATAATCTTCCTATAGCTCAGGGGGACAGGTATTTTTAGGGTATTTCTCGTCTTCCTTTAACTGTGGGCATGGTCCACCTCCAGACATTTTCACTAACAGGTGTTCAGTGCTGCAGGGTCAGGGTACCGAGAAGTCCTGGGGCTGCAGCATGCTCTAAGACCGCTTTGCTTGTGTTAAAAAAAAATCTTTACACTAAAGCTCTTCAGATCCAGAACTTTCCCAATTATCTGCAAGAGCCGGGAACAACTTTGTCAGCCTTGACACTTACCTTTTGGGGAAGATTTTGCCCTTCCTTGATAGAGCAAAGATTGACAAGGATGGACACAAGCAGTGTTCAAGGCTCTGCGGCAGAGCGTGGCGCTGAATGACTCCTTTCGGCCCGTCTGGACTTCAGGCTCTTCCCTGCTTGCAGCTGCAGGGGAAAAAACTGCAATCCTTTGCCCATCCAAGGTACCAGGGGAAGTCAGAGGAGGTAGAATAGCATTATCAGCCTGCTTTTGGGGAAAGAGGCAAATGGAGCAGGAATGACTGCAATTTATGGGACTCACTTTTAATTTTTCTGGCTCTCCATGGGTGCTTTCCATGTATTAATTCAGACATTGTTCAGCCTGGAGAAGTCTCAGGGGAGACTTTATCAACGTGTATAAACACCTCAGGGGAGAGAGTAGAGAAGACGGAGCCAGGCCCTTCTCAGCAGTGCCCAATGACACAAAATTCTGCTTAAATATAAAGCTTATTTACTGCAAAGGTGGCCAAACACAGGAACAGGTTGCCCAGGGGGGCTGCAGAGTGGAGATATTCAAAACCAAGTGGGAATGGCCCTGAGCAACCTGCTCTTGTGGACCCTGCTCTGAGCAGGCGGCTGGACCAGAAGATCTCCAGAGGTGCCTTCCAGCCTTGGCCATGCTTTAACTCTACGACTGAGCCAAATCCAAATGCCAGTGAGTGTGTCAATATACTGTTCAGAGAGATGGTGTGGATTTTATTCCTCTAGGGATCTTTAGATTTGACTCTGAATTTGACTCAGCTTACCTGGGTGGGTTTTTTAAAATTTACCTCACAATCTTTGTTTTACCAAAATAAGCTCTCAGTCCCACACTGCTTAGAGAACAAAATGAAAACAGGACAAATGCATCCATACTGTAACTCTGTCAACATTTTATCTTCTGGGTACGTAGCAGTTATATAAGCATTATTCCGAGGTACTTTTGTTGGCATAATAAAAAAACCGTATGTACGAAAATAGCAGCCTGGCATCAGAAAGCTCATGATTGATTCAGCTCTGCAAGAGCAAGAACAAACAAATCAATATTTATTTAAAGAGCCTGAAGAAGTTTATTTTGCTGTTCTACTACTAAATATTTCCCCGAGTTCATATTTGACCAACTTATGCCTGATCAAATTTAAACAGCTACATGTGGAATGTGTATCTTGGGGTCCATTTCTATTATAGCTGTAATTCTGACTAAATACTGGCTTAGCCTTAGAAAACTAAAACAACGAAGTATAACATTAGCCATTTCACAGATGGCAAGTAGAAATATCTAGGGATCAGGAGAAAGCTTTACAAAGAGATGAAGAACCTTAGTGAAAATGGCACGCTCGACATCTTATGAACATCTATGGCAAGGCTGATGCTTCCAACCCTTGCCTGTAGTGTTGCTTTAATGCAAGACAATCTTTGCTTTTGTTAGGACAGTTCCGGTAAGCCAAAACCCCACATCTGGTGATGTTGGATGAAGCTGTAAGAAACCTTTCTAAAAATAAAAGGATAGATTTCCATTGACTCACGCCGCTGGTGAATCCAAGAATATACAAAATGGCCCTCACTGAAGATGACAGAATGAGGGAGAGAGACAACATCGAGCTTTATCTCTACATCAGCAACAAAAGTAAATCACAAGAACAGACTAAGCTTAACGTCCAGACACTTCTTCACATTTCATGTATTCCTTGATTTCTAACGTGAACAAAATAATCGACTTCATACGGTCCTCTCAAATATCTTGTTTCCAACTATACTTTCACAAAGGAACCCTATCACTTTACAGACATCCCTTGAATATATAATGGCACAGCTGGTGTTAGAACGTAGAATAACATATTCCCAGTTTTACTCAGCAAGCACAGGAAAGGAGATTCTCTAGCTGGCATTAATGAAACAAAGTTCCTTCAGTTAAAGCAGCTTCTCGTTTTGTGTATCACGGCACAGCTTCTGCAGTTCAATGATTCCCTTTCTTTACTTGACCGCTACCTATTCCACTTCTTCAGAGGCTTTTCCTAATGAATACCTGTCCATGCAGCAGCGGCCCATTAAAAGACGGCTGGATAACAGCAGATCATGAGCTGGATGTGAGTCAGTGTCACGCTGGTGTGAGATACAAACACCTTACCAAGCTGTATTAATAGAAACAAGACCTGGAAGCAACACAAAGTTCTCTCTCCACTCAATTAGAAAGGCCTGTGCCAGAACCACGTGTCCAGCTTCCGGCACTCTTCAGGAAAGGCTGGAGGGAGTCTGGCAGAGGGCAATGGGAGCAACTGGAGGTGTAGAAAACACGAGACACATGGGAAGACTGGAAGGATTAGGATTGCTTGTTTAAAAAAGATTAAGGGTAGAGATTATAATAGTGTTGAAATATATGAATCGCTTCTGTAAAGAGGAACACAATTTCTCACTGTTTCTCAGTGGACAGGACAAGGAATAACGGGCTTAAGTTACAGCAAGACTCAGATTAGTCATTAGGCGAGACTTTCTAATAGGGAAGCTAACAAAACAGTGTCTCAGGCAGCCAAGTCAGAGTGCAGATCCTCCCTCACTGTGGGTTATGAAGAGCAGGTTAGAGAGCGGCTGCCAGGAATGACGCAGGCACAGGTACACCTGCCCGGGGGCTAGATGGCAGCCTGAACTACCCCTCAAGGTCCCTACCAGCTCTCTGATTCTGGTGGGGTTATCATTTGGTTGTCAGGACCGAGCAGACAAACTGTGGAACGCTGCCAGCATGGAATATGCGATACCCACCATTTTCCAGTTCTCCACTGACCCACCGGCGGAGAGCTGCTTTGTCCTGGGCTGCTCCTAGCAGGAGCAGCTTCCATTTCCTTGACTTTGAAATCTAAATTTGACCAGCACATCCCCAACTTGCAATCCCCAATTATGTTAACGTTGTACCAATGAGGGAATGGAAATATTCTGTGAAGAAAAAGATCAGTCACACAAAGTAACTAAATGCTTTTGACAGCTAGAAGGTGTATTTATCTGCCACATTTTTTTGTCCCCTGGCTCATTCAGTGCGATCTGACATCCATTCCATCTCACTCATGAGCCACTGTTCTTCAACAAGAGACATTAAGCCATTAAAATGAGGAATTCAGGAATATTGATCTGCTGCAAAAATAGATTTATGGTTCTGCTCTCAGACATCAAAATATACCGAGCTGAGAAACACCAAATGACTCAGCAACAGCTTGGACTGCTATTAAGATACTTTTTTATCATGCTTTCCTAAAATGAAATAGCTATATCAATTATTTTGCCTTGCTACTCCTAGAAAAATTAATCAGCTCACTAACTATCACTTGAAAATAATCCCACAACATAGAGAAATAATTGTTTTTGTACTTTCATCCAGCTCTATTGTAACAGAGTGGACAGAAGGTTACGCAACATCACTTGGTGCTTAATCTCTTGCTTGTCAATGGTCAAAAAACTGCATGGCAGACACAAAGAGGCATTTTGACAGACTGTCTTACCAAAAACAGTGACCTGATTGCATATATTGAATTCTGATTTTTTAAAAAGTGCGTGGAATAGAGAAGTTGGCTGATAAGCGAGACTGAAAACAGCAGCTTACTAAATGAGTAAACTGCTCCGCAGTTCTTATACAGCCTGTCCATAGGGTGGTAGGTTGATTTTAAGACTGTCCAGCTGAATTAACAGAGAGACGTAGGGTCTATTGATTTAATGGAGGAGAGGGGAAAGAAGGTGATGGTTTCTGTATTTGGGCCCTGCTAGTTGTGGTGCATAGCTGTGCTATGATTTACGTACAAGTCTAATGTTCTAACAATGTATCTTAAATTACTATAGAGAAACTTTAGGCTTAATTCTATCCCTCCATTTCAGTGCTGTAAAGTGCTGAGGATGTTGCATCTTCATTGGTAATTGTTGTTAGCCTCATGCTTTTTTCTTCCTTTCCCTCCCAGGAGCATCTCAGTCTTTCCCATTTCTGCTTCGTTAGCCTGGTACCAAAGTAAGGTTTACTAACAGCATTACTGTTTAGGTTACATGCTAATTTATAGTATCATATGCACGTAATAGGAAAATGTCAGTGTCAGAAGTAAAGCAATGTTCATGAAAATGCCCATATTTGCTTCCAGGCATCAAGTAGATATCTGTTATTCCTTAGAGAAAGAAAACATGGAATATAAGACAATGTTGTGCTCTGAATTCGCAACCACTGAATGTGGTGACAGCTATTTTTGTAAGTGTATGAGCCTATGCAAAGAGAATATGGTGACAGAAGAGTGACAAACAAAAAAAAACAAGCAGACAAAAATAGTAATTTTCCTCAACAAAACACAGTTTACTCCTCTGCCTGCTCCCTAACCCATCTTTGCCCTGTCTCTACTCTTCTGTTGAACTTTTGTATTCTTCTAAATCGAGTACACTAGCCATCAGATCCACACCAGTTTGCCAGAGAACCTGCTTTTAGTTTTAAATCTCCCATGCTCCTGCGTCTGTGTTTTTTCCTGCCTTTTTCTCCTTCATCTTTGAATTCTGCTACCCCTCTAACGTTTTCCATTTTTTGTATTTTTGCTGGCAACTTATTCTTCTGCTCTTTTACAATTTATTTGGCTCCTTCTTTCTCCTCTCTGTTCAGCCACTGTCAAACATGCTTCTTCCCCATGCCTGCCTATTCCTCTGCCTTCACACACTCTAGCACATACGCATGTTCTACACATGCACTCATTCCTTCTGCTATGTCATCCAGCGTTAGCTGTGAGTTAACACAGTTAAGTGTGGCTTGTGGTCCTCTGTAAGAACCATGCCAGAAAATTGCTACTAGCCTTTCTCATGGAAGAAAACATAAACGTCAGATATAGCTATCTGTAAAAACACAGTATTGTAATACAGTTCTTTGACATAGGTATAAAACAGAACAGACAAAAATCTGAAACACTATGGCAATAGATTTAAGACACTTCCACTTGGTGCCACCAAACCAACCACAGGTAACTACTGCTGTGAAGAACAGCAGCTTCCACCCAAGCCGTGCTCCCCTCTGCTGGAGAAATTCCCTTCTTCCCTGCTTCAAACGCTCTGACAGCTCCGCATGCTTCCAGAGATTCAGTCACCAGCTACACTCCACAGGGCCAACGAACTGCTCAGCACCTTTCCCACAAAAACGCGCTCATTCCGATTCCTGCGTTTCGTTCTGTGGATCTCACCCTCAGGCCAGAGGCCGCATGCTCTGCTCTGCAGGGGACAGAGACACCGCGTTCAACGCCTCTGCTTCCAGCGGGCCAAGCAGCGGTGCCGACGAGCTCCAAAGGGTGACCTGCAAGTTCTCCACAGCGATGATGACGATGATGACTGAACTGACATGGTTAAGAGTTAACTTCCAGGATGTGAAATTTAAGAGTTAGAAGGAGGATGCGAAAGTAGAGATCTATTTTGGATACAAGAGAAGCCTCTGGATTAATATATTTCTTTCTTTTTTTGTTAAAAATTGCTAAAATAACATCAGTATTACTGGTTGGGCTGGTTTTTCAGCAAAAAGATGCTGCTGCATAGGCAAACATTCTTCCAACAGCACAAAGCAGCACAGAGATATGCTACTGCTTTTGTACAAAACTGTTTAGAAGACGATGGCAGATGAATACCACTCTTCAGCTATAAGCGGCTGAAATCCATATTTCTGCAACAGAATATATAATGTACGTAGCTAAACTTGTGCCAATCAAACCTCCAATCCTGGCAGGATCCACGCGAAATCCTCCATACAACAGTGCTTTTTTACTGGCTGTTAAACAATACACTTCAAATTCAACATTTTCAACCCCAAATCTTCTACTTTAACTCTACAATGGGATATGCAGTGTCCACTGTGCTGAACTGAATCCAGGCGGCTGTTATAGAGATGTCCCCATCTCAGAATTTGAAGGCTGTTCAAAATAAAAAGATTCATATTGCCTTGCTGAAGAGAAACAGAGAAATTCTGAACTACAGACACAAACTATTTCAGAATGCTTTCTAGAAAAATTCAGATGCAAATTTTGTGTCACTTTGTTTCGCTGCTTACTTTAGAAAACTCCTATTTTCAACTCCTATTTAAATTCATCAATTTAAGCAAAGTAATGCAAAATCTAGCGTCTGTGTGTGGTTTGGGAAACCATGGCTAGGAGAACGTACATTTAAAAGAGGCAGGCTAAGATCAAAAGCTTTTTATCTTTACCGGTATCTCATTTAAATCCTCTGTGGCAGAAAACAACATCCTGGCTGTGTAGTGGCCTGTGTAAAATGAAACGAAGAAATCACTACAGCTCCAGCTAGCACCACAATATCTGACATTTCAAACACCACAACATTTCAGACAAACTGGCAAATTCTTCCACAAAGAGCAAGGACTTCAATGCGCATAGAGAAGGAATGAAATCTCACCTCAAAGGACAACCCTTCCCTTTCAGGCACACAGATGAGATTAAAAGCCCAAGATGAGATCTCTGGGCTTCAGCACGTGGAGGTGCATCTCTTCGTTGGGTATTTTGCAGATCTCCCTTTCAGTCCATCGAATGCCTTTCATAAACATTATGTTCAGCATTAACACACTTACATTCCACTTTTAAGAGCAAAATGAACATGTTCTATGCAGGATTCAGGAAGCTACTTCCTCTCACATTTTCTGAATTTTTTTCTAAGAGATTGAAAAAAAGAAACCAACCCACAAAAAATGCAGACCAAAGTAACCTACAATAGTCTTTAAACACTAGTTGGAGGGAAGACTCTAAGGAACAAGTAATATCATCTAGAGCTGTCTGAGGAGTTCAAGGAAAATACTTTTCATTCACTTATATCTTCTCTCCCAGAATAACATGAAATACACTGGCTGGACCTCTCAGGTCCCATGCACTGCACATCAGCCTGTTCCACTGCCTTTTAAAGCCAATCCTGCCTCACACCTCCCTTGCCGTGCCACCCAGACCCCAGGCATAGCACAGTGGTGATATTTCTGTTTTCCATGTACCAGGTATGCAATCTTGTGAGGTCCAAGAGAAAAGAGGCACTGGTGACGGACAGCGGCCAGGGTAAATATGGTTTTTAGCAGGGCCCTACTCTCAACGGAGCCCTGCTAGAAAGACCATCACCCTTTCTGGGCATCCCATAACAGAGTAACATCAGAGTTGTGCCCTCCCTGTGACGGGACAACCTCGGAAACACACAGCAAATCATGACATGGCATCTGTTGGAAAAGGAAATCGCAATGCCCCTCTGCCGCAGGGATAGAAAGCTTAACCGCACAGCGGCACGACAGAGCCTAAGGTCTCTGCAGGCTCTCAGGACTCACTCCAGTGGCTCAGCACCCCAGTGAACTGGTTTGGCCATGTTGCTGGCACAGTGTGCTGGTTTAGCTTGTCACCACCACAACCGCAGGCAAGGGTCTCTTACGGCATCCCCCGTGTCTTTCAAAACGGCAGTCTCTAACGAAACCACAGCATCAGGCAGTCATGCAAAATGCTGCCCTCCCTCCTACGTGGTACACTGCTACCCAGCGCTGCCTTTTCTGTGGCAACCCAGAGCTACTGGGACTCTGTCAAGCACATCAGCTCAGCCAGTTATTAAAAGAAAACCTGAGCTGTGGTAAAAAGCTGTAACATCTTAGCAGATGGCGATGCGAGAAGTCATTTGAACTTCTGTACCTTTTCCTCTGTCATCTGACAGTTACATTGCCACAAGTAAGTGCGACCACCGAGACACACCATGCTCCGTGAACCACGAAATGGGACAGAAACATCACTGACAAAATATGAGGAGAGAATAAAATGCCATCCGAATAGGGGGATGGGACCACTGTTTTAATGGTGTCTTACTACTGTTTGCACAAGCAAACAGAGACTGAGTAAAGAGAATTCAAAGCAGGACTGACAGATTTCCCCAAGAACACACAATGAACCAACACGACAAGCATCAGAAGAGGACGTACCTGAAAAAGACAGAACAGAAACAAGACTTCCCCAGAACAGTGAAAACACAGCAGTTAAGAACAGCTAAAGTACACGCACCTTATTTATATGTACCTTATACAAATGACACATTGTTTCTGCCAAAACAATATTTTCCCATCTCTGCCTGGGAAGCACTGACTATAATGTAATATAAATTAAAGAAAGGATGAAAACATCTTTCCTGATGCACAGTGCATCATGCCAGTCAGATCCTGTTAAGCCTTGACTGTTGGAAGTAATCCTTACTCATGCAAAAACTCCCAATTAATTCATCCAGGAAAAATGCTGTATTAGCCTAAAACTCTGACAACCAGCTGAATGCAAATGTCTTCTTCACATGGGATCAATGTTATTCAATAGACTGGATCCTTCAGGACAGTCCATTAACTTTCTGCAGAACATGCAAAGCTTTAAAACACTGAGACCTTTTACCAAGAAAGTGAGGCATCACAGTGCAGCAGCTGAGCTAAATTGTTGTTTACTGAAATACAGCAGCCTCCTCCTTTCCCTGCCCGGAAAAACAAAAACCAAACCCACAACATAAATTGTAAAATTTTCTCAAAAAGCCTTTCTTCAAGGGCAAGCAATTTCTTGTATATAGGTCACCATTTGACTTCTTCAGAGGAAAAAAACAACCATATGGAAAGCAGCGGCAGTATTTCAATGTAAGGAATGGATTTCACTTTGTGCTGGAAATGTTTGTACAGTGTCCTCAAAAAAAAGAATGTGGGAAACAAGAAAACATGCTGCAATGAGCCATGTGAGACTGTGCACAATCAAATTACAGGAGGTAGCATTTTCCAGTGGTTCGAATCACAAGACGTTGCTTCTATTCTGGGAAGTACCTGGCTTACCGTTTGACCTTGGGTAATAAATGACATGCACTCTCTCTGGGCATCCCTTTCCTCATTTGTAAAAAGATGCAGGGTCTGGTCTGGCAATGTACTAATTAAAATAATTCTGTATTAGGATGGGAACATTTATCAAAGGATTCAAATTTTGCTCAAGCATGAGTACACACAGACTACATCATCATTTTCCTCATTAAGGAGCAAAATATTTTATTTTTTTAAAATTGAAAATTAAACTTGGTTTTATTGATACTTGACAGTTTAGATTACCTTGAATTATCTCTTGCGCTATACATTTAAAATTACAATGTGGTGACAGAATAAATAATACTGTGAAAAAGATGTTAGCTTACTGATTAAAACGTTAGCAAGGAGACACAAAGTATGTTTTACTGGTGAAATAAACCTCTCAATGATTGTACTTAACCCACCTGCTAAGTGGATTCCACACTAACTACACACCTGTGCTCATCTGTGGGGATGTTAACTCTTTACAGCTGCGTGAAGTATTATTTTTCAGCAAGCAAGCAAAGAGGAGAGCTTTCCGCTTATTTGGACTGCCTGTCAGAAGTGATTGCACCTACCCTCCAAACTGTTCATTGATTGCACTCAAGGGTGTAAGACAAAGGGATGAGGGAATTCAATGAAGCAGTAGAGTCCAGGGTGCTACCTCATTCAGCTGGTACCTCATGACACCATCATAAGCACTGACATGGGTGCTGGACACACTCCCCCAGTGCAAACTGAACTAACAGGGACAGCTTATTCCTCTGTGAGGAACCATCTACCCAGGCTGGCACTGCCGCACGCTGTATGTAGGATTGTGACACATCTACAAAACATCCCTCACATAGACACCGCTGTCAGACTAAAAAGTTTGGTTATGTTATGGTTATGAATAACATAATCATTTTTATGGTTATGGTTCTTTAGACAGAATCCTGTACAAAGGCACAGCACATATGGCGTACTACTTCAAATGCTCAGTGGTGTAAGAATTTTTGTTTAAGACATTCAAGACATTCAACTGACTTCATGTTCTTTTGCCTTCTCCAGATACCCTGGAGCCTCCTGACTCCTTCATTAAATGAATTTCCTTGGACTCTGACTGCAGTGACTGGTATTGGATGGGGCAGAGCCACTTGTTTTTACATCATTTATTTACTTCTGACAGTCGCTTCCTCTCCCAGGAGGAAAGCAAGCCAGAAGCAAACGAACTTGCAAATTGGTGATTAACAGAGGAAACACAGATTGGACCTGACAAGAGGACAGGAACAAAAATGTAACAAATGCCCGCTCAGATGCCGCACTGACCACTTGGTAACAACCACCACAGCGAACAGTTGCATTGGTTCCTGTGCCGCAGTCTGTGGAAGCTCCTTATTTTCAGCGCTGACAACGACAACATCCTCGGGTAAAGTCCCGACCTGTGACACCAACAGCGCGCTGACCCCCCGCCACGTCTCCTGCTCCCAGGACTCAGCCAGCTCTCGCTCCCCTTCGCGAAGAGCACCGCAACGCACGGCCGGGCTCCCGGCACGCCGGGCTCGGCGCGACCGAGGGCCTCCCACAACCCGGCTCCCCCCTCGCCAATTGCCGCGCAGCACCACCCGCGTCGTGAGGCCGCTCGCTCCGCTCTCCCCAGCGCTGCTCCTTCTCTCACCCCATCTCTCTTTTCTTCCTTTTTTTTTTTTTTTCCCCCGTGAAGAGCCCGAGGCCCCGCGGCCGGCTCCCAGGGGACGCCCCGACGGCGGTCCCGGCCCCGGCCCCGGCCCCGGTCCCGGTCCCGCTGGGGGTGACCCGCCGCCCCCCCTGCCCCCCCTTACCTCCATGCCCAGCCGCTGCTTCAGCACCAGGGCGGCGCACAGGTAGCCGGCGCGGCCGACGAAGAGCTCGTCGGATCCGCACTCGAGGAAGGAGAGCGGGGCGCAGACCTCGCTCAGCTCCCGGAACTTGCCCAGGGGCCGGGCGAAGTCGGGCAGCCCCAGGGCGCGGTAGACCAGGGCCGCCACCGCGTAGACCCCGGCGCCGCCCAGCAGGAACGCGGCGCGGGTATCGGCGTCGGCCTCCCCGCCGCCCTCCTGGTAGCGCAGGCAGGCGTCCACGACGCGGCGGGCGGCCCGCAGGTAGGCCTCCCGCGACGGGGCGAACAGCGGGCACTGAGCGACGTGGTACAGCATGTAGGCCACGCCGGCCGCGCCGCCGTACAGCCCGCCCTGGCAGCCGCGGGGGCCGCCCAGGGGCGGCAGCTCCCGCAGGATCCGCTCGATGGTGGCCGTCACCAGGGGCACCGCCGCCTCCCTGTCCGGCGCCGCCGCCGCGCT
>Ga0065711_1005537_pt1 | contig 19941 bp, 8 predicted proteins | sample Hoacrofraction12_FD_59098 | JGI IMG/M metagenome (GOLD analysis project Ga0065711, IMG submission 59098) | Hoatzin crop microbial communities from Cojedes, Venezuela - Epithelial fraction 12 v2 (version 2) | ecosystem: Host-associated > Birds > Digestive system > Esophagus > Crop | place... | reverse complement strand
CAAGAAGGGACGCCTTTTTGGTAAGAGTCACGCCTCTGACTTTGTCAGACGTATCCCCGGGAACACATTGTTAACTAAAGCGCTAAACTATTACTTTGAGCTCAACTTTTGTAGACAGTGAATTTATCAATGGCAATTCCGAATCTGTGATACCTGTCGCTTGAAGAAATTACCTATTGTTTCAACTTTGCGAAACTGTTTCAGTGAAAGTCTTTGGAAGGGCTCTGGCAGGCAAGTTGAATATCAGACTCCCCTTACCCCCCCCTTTAACGCGACAGACCTGCAATTCTGGAATCCTGAAAGCGCATCCTTAAGAAGACATCAAAATAACTGCAAGAAAAGCAGTAAAGAAGTGACATTAGCAGAAGGAACGTTCCTAAATTATTTGTTTGGGAAGGTGCCTGAAATATCTGTCTTAGAAAAAGCTTCAGAACAGCCAAAAAGCTTTGTGAATGAATGTCTCCATCCATTAATTTATGCCTTACCTGAAGCTCTTTTAAAAATTGATAGTGCCCCCTCCCCCCCCCCCTCTTTTTGACCCACAGACTAATTGTTATAGAAATACATAGGAACATAAGTATGTGAATATACTTTCAGTTCACTTCTGAGTAAAAAACCTTCTAGTCCATACTTTCCTGGAGAAAGCCCTCCATAAACAGTGCATTAATCTCCTCTGGGGAAGGTAATTTCACTGGCCAGGTCTTTCCTATTTGATTCCGTGATGTGACCCAATGAGGTGACTGTTGTACGCATGAAAATCTCTGTCCTTATCTCCTTTGATGGAATTTTCAATAAAAAAATAAAGCAGAAGAGCTAGGTTATGGGGATAAGGGGAGCTGGTTTAGTTGCTGTGTTTCCCATGTGGTCTGAGAATACCAATTGGATAACTCATGAGACTTTAGCTAAGAAATATTTTAGATTGCAGTTGGATATAAAAGGTAAGAGATGATTGATCTTTTCAGTCTTTACTGAGTAAAATGACTCTGAACAGAGGCATCACACCTAAATAACTCGAAAGACCTGTGCATCTTAGTTTAGGTCACTCAGATAACAGTTTTTTACAAATGGTTTGTTCACACTCAAGTCCAAATAATTTTCTTTAGGTATTTTGGACTTGCTACTAAAGCTCAATGTGTCTGACAACATTCTGGTGGTATTAGACTCACTATGCATATAGAAAACTGTGTGCTTGGCAACCTTACATGTGTTCTTAGTAGCATCTTAATGAGAAACATAGAAGCAATCTTCAAGCAAAAAATAAAAAAACCCCACCAAAGATGGCTTTAAAAAATAATAAATTTCAGACTTTATATTCCCAAAGGATTTTTAGTCAGGTATTCAGAAGAAAAATACCCAAACTCATTTTCCGCTTACTAAGAAAAAAATAAAGAAAAATAAAGTGGAAAAAAAAGTCTTTTCCCCTAACTCTCCAAATTCCGTATATTATTGCAAATAATGAGTGTAGTTTGTGGAAGCAAATAAAGCAGTCAAAAAGGGTGCACAGTGGTTCACTAAATTATTCATTTAGTCATTACTGATCCCAGATGAATTAGCAAATGGTGTGCTCTAGCTGAGCACAAAGTTATTCATTTTTTATTTTAATCTCAGAGGAAGCTGATCTACATTATATTAATGAAAATCACAACAAAACACAATAGGCAATTTCCTCAAAAAATGTTTAACAACATAAATTAAGAGATTGGTTATGTTCATATAGTCCAATAACAAAAATCAAAATTGTGTCATTTGCGCTACAATCTAATCAAAAGGATTTAGTAAAGCCACAAGGTGGCAAAGGTGCTTAAAGGAGAAGGTGCAGCCTTCTGATTGTAACTTTACCAGGAGTCTTGAGGGTTCAACGCCTATTCTAGATTAGCCATCAGAGACATAGCACTCAGACTTTCATATTTCTGTCTAAAAGGAGCAAATTTACTACCATTTCCAGTATAGTGTGGGGTTTTGTGGTTGAAAGTGCAGTGATACCAGTTTATCATGTAGGGTTAAATACTAAAAGAAAAGTATATTATCAAGACTTTGTGTTAGAACATTTATATTGTGAGTGACTGGGAGTATTTGACTGAGAAGATATTTGGGAGAATATAGGTGGCAAAAAGTCCTCTTTCAGAGGCCAGGGAAAAAAAAAAAAAAGGCATGCAGATAAGAGGACTTGTTGAGTATTAGGTATGGCACCCAAATTCAGTCCAGGAATAAGGCAGAGGCATGTCTGTGAGCCATGTAGTCTTACACCTTGGTACGTGTGCACAGAATTTGTATGAGATCAAGCACCTTGAAACATTCACCCACGGAGGAAGTAATGAGGGAGACAAAGCTTTTAAAAATAAAATTAAAGTATTTGGCCCACAGGTAGGGTGGCATTCAATTATTTAACATCACTGTATAGCACGGTGCCCTGCCTGACCTCTAGGACTTCTGGAGTCTTTTTTAGTTTGGCATTTATGGCACTCAGCTAATACAGAGAATTCTTTGACTATAATTTTCATAGCAAGACAGTTCAGATTTTTATGTTAAATAATCATAAATCTGTTGACAAGAATCATACCTCAAAAGTTCTTTCTCTTAGATGAATACCCCAATTCCTGTGCTACACTCTGTCTCATTCACTACGCAGAAGTGAAATCTTTGGTTTCTTACACAGTGGAAAAGATACAAGTAGTGAAAAGCATCCTTCATTTTACATCATAGTTACTGGTCCCCAGCTTGATTACGGGCTTAATTCTCTTCTGTATCATCTTGCTCCATTGCATTAATATTGTGATCTTCTGGTCATTATATATAAGGTGGAAAAACCTTTAGACTTTGCTATGAAATCCAGTGTTCATAGGGGACTTCCAGGAAACATTAAAATGAGACGTGTATGGCGGTCTCCATGATAATTTCTTTTCTGCAAACTGCATCAAAATGGGTAGCTGCACTAGTCTAATTGCTCACCTTGAAGGAAACCAAGCAGAGTGCAGTCGTTATGCACTGTGTGTGTCAGCAGTCTGCTGGACAGTTATCAGGCAAGTCCCAGCCAGCTCAGTGGACCACTGTGCTCCTCGCTGCCATCTGATTCCATGAAGAATGTCACAGCAAACAAGGAGGGCTCTCAGGATTAACATGGAAAGGTAAACCAGTTTTAACTATGCTACTCACAGAATAACTTGTTTCGGTTCATCTTGTAGAGACAATACCATTGTCCCACCAAATTTTGTGAATATGTGAAACACACATACAGTTTGGGTCCATGAAATGAGATTTAGATCTGTATACTCAAGGGTGTTCAAATAAGAAAAATTCCTTAGAAATCCCAGCACAAAAACATGAGTAATACAACATTCATGATTATAGTACAGCTGTGCAGGAGAAGCAGTAAGAGTTCAGATTTCACATGCAAAGCTGTGAAAGGCTTTTTAAAAGAGATCTCAGAGGATATTAAAGGGCCTGTGCCCCCCTGACTGTTTTGTAAACAGTACATGGAAAAGCTGTCTATTAACACTCTTCAATCCAGCCTACAGGGCCTGCTAAAAAGTAGACAAAAAATGCCAGCTGTATATTTTTGTTGCAGGTTATTCCTTTATGCAGTAGGACAGAGCAGATGAACATTGCAGCATCTTCTGGATGTGAAGTAGAAGCAAAGCATTAATGTTATATGGGCCTCGATAGTAAGTGTTCTGAGTTAAAATGCCTAAAGCTCTCAGCAAAATGATGCTCTGTCTTCCAAGTTTGGTACATTTCTGGGGTACACTTGTGAAATACATTGGGATGGAAGATGCTGTACAAAGTAAAATAATAATTTTGTTATAATCACAAGCTGTAAATGATCTTTTTAGTAAGAAAAAGCTTGTAAATGGATTGATTTGTCTTCCTGAACACCCAAAGCTGACTACACAGACACTTTATAGGAAGAACAATAGGTTACCTGAGAGACTAGACTAGCAGCAGAAGAGGCATGGGACAATTTCTGCTCTTCAGTTACAGAAGCTGGATGAACTTCGTCTTCTGGAGTGACATGAGACATTCAGTTGATGTACTAACGCAGTGAAAATCTACACCGTGGTTCACACAAATATAGACAGACTTCATTTTTAATCCATAAATAATAGGGTTTTGGTTCAAGTAAGCAACTAGAAATTTTTCAAGTCGAAAGTATTTTTCAGAGATTTGTCATACTTGAAATGTGTTCACCATTTAGTTTATTGGTTTTGAATGTTAACATCTAGAGACCAAAAATGTTCTTAAATTGTTAGCCCAAGTAGTACATGCATTTCTTCATTTACTGTATAACCTGCATATGCTATGGTGAGTAGAATAACATTACATGGATGACTGTTTTTTAGCCTCCTGTCATAGCACACTGCTGCTATAGGAGATTTGCTGTGGATTTACATCCAATAATTAGAAAGCTGTCACAGAAAGTAGTACTGGAAAAGAATAGTATGGAAATTTTGAGAAAGTGCTCTGTCACCAACTCAATACCACAACTCTTGTCCTAAGACTTGAGACATTCAGTGAAAGTTAAAATTCAATCAGGTAAGACACTAGCAAACTACAGCAGGTCTCCTTGTTTAATAAGACTTTCATAACTTCTTTGCATGTGAAATCAGAATTCTTGCTACTTCTACAGTTGTAATATATTATTCTTATTGTATTGTATTAGGTAATATATTGAGCATAATACAGAATGTATTTTGTGTAGCTCATGTTTTTGTGCAAAGTGTCATATCATTGGGGCACCTTTCCTTGCATATTTGGAATTTGTTTATAAATTGATGTGCAGGATTAATTCAGAGCAGTTACAGGAAAGCGCTAGCTGGATGAATCAGTAGCCTACTGCTGATAGGAGCTGTTGGATTAACAGAAGAAAATTGCTCAGTGGGAAAACCAACTGATAGGAATCTAAAGGAAACCAAATGATGACTTCTTTGTTAGTAGGTTGAAATTTCCTCACTTACTGTATACAGATTTATTTCAGCACTACACTGAATTTAATACACTAATAATGTTTGCTTTCTTCAGTGATGGACTGCTAAACCAGAGCATCAGTGACTTGAATCTTTTGCTGGCTTTTTCTGCAATTCACAGGCACAGCTAGATGGACTGGTCCATGTGCCCAAACAAAATTTTTCCTCCTGAATGGGAGACTTTCAAGTGCTTACAAAGCATGACTGGAAGATAAATGTGAGCAAAACTCAGAAGAGTCTTATCACCTGATAAGAAGAAAGCTGGAAAAGTCCACGAGGATAAATTCAGTTTGAAAAATGATTGTACTGTAAATGCATAATATTGTTTTCAAGATTTAAAATAAATGTCAGAGGTGACTCAGTCACTCCACATCTCCCTATCTCTGCTGCTGCAGCTACACTGTTTGAGAAAGGCTGGATACTGAAATGACAGGGGGAATATCAGGTAAGAAGTGGATACCCTCTGTTTTGTTCAGCAGTTACCCTGCCTTTTTATTTCAATGTTTCTAGTAAAGCATGTTCAGTTAGGATTAATGGACTTTTAAGTACTAATCTATGGGATCCCAGATAAGCTGCATAAGGTCAGAGAAAGGTCTTTACCTATAAAACTCAAAGGTCTGATGAACACTAACTACTCCTCTTGCTGCTGACCAGAGGAAAATAGAATATTTATTAGCATTTCTTTATAAATGCTTATAAATATCTTATGGGTGAGTGTCAAGAGGATGGGGCCACACTCTTTTCAGTGGTGCCCAGTGACAGGACAAGCAGCTGTGGGCACAAACTGAAGCATAGGAAGTTCTATCTGAACACGAGAAAGAATTTCTTCACTATTAGGGTGAAGAAGCACTGGAACAGGCTGCCCAGAGGGGCTGTGGAGTCTCCTCTGGAGATATCAAAACCCGTCTGGATGATATCCTGTGTATCCTGCTCTAGGTGACCTTTCTTTTGGCAGGGGGTTTGGGCTAGATTATCCCCAGATGTCCCTTCCAACTCCTACCATTCTGTGATTCTGTGATTCTGTGAATTTGCCTGAAATGGGAGAAGCCTTTTTTTTACAACCATTTCTGTTTGTAACTGTGGTAAGAGCTAAGCTGAGTTGACACCTCTGAGTAGCAGAGTTGGAACAGCTATTTGGTCACCTTCAGCAATGTTTCCACCAAGGAGACTAGAAGGGACTGATGTCTGGGTATCTGTTTCTGAAGTGTCTCTCTAAAAAGCCTCATTACAGACTGACCCAGCCACTGGACAGTTCGTGCTCTGCTCATTCACAACTGTGTCTACACATTGCCACATAAATAGTGCTCAGAGATTTTCATCATTGTTCAGCATTTCTCTTCTCAAAAGCTAGATATTGATTAACATTAAAATATATGTAAATGCATTACTTTAAGAAGCTTTAAAACAGTACTTCATTATTGGTAATAACATCCTCTTCTGGAAAAAAAATTCTAGGAAGTTTTTTCAACTTTGGTAAAAGCTGACACTTTTAGAATATATATCAAATACTATAAATGGCAATGCTGAAAAATATTGTTCTGATGATACTTCACAATCTCATTCTCAGTTCATTGAAAGTGGTTATATCTTCTTCAATACATTGTAAATAACTCTCAGGAAAAGTGGTTGTCATTGAAGTGGTTGTAATAAAAAGTTGAAATTTTGCTGGGTTGCAGGGTATTGTCCTTCTGCTGGACCTTATAATAAGAATGGCTAACACATTAAAAAGACAAGAAGTAGCAAGTTAAAACAATGCAACTCTACAGGGTTTGTTTCCAAGAACATCAGCAATTCCGATTAATTTTAGCAGACATCAATGCCTCTCAGATCTTCAGTGCTGATGAGAAGGCAGATTCCCCAAGTGATATGAGTTGGATTTTTCCAGTAAAATCAGTGATTTATTCTATCTGCTTCAGGTCAGGATAAAACATTTCAAATACATGCTAATTTAATTTTTACAAGAGATGTATTTCATGTTTTTGACTTTGAGCTTAAATTTAAATCAGCCTTGGACCAGCTATATTGTCCATGTGACCACATACTACCATATACTAGTTTTACCTTTTCTTATTACAAAGCGTAGTTACTACATGCAGCATTACTCATTTAACCCCTTTTATGTTTAGAAAGCTCTTTGTCATAGTGCCAGTCTACCCCTATGCCTTATGCCTTTGCCTGTATTAACTCTCCCACTCACAGCACTGCAGAGCTAGGAAATAAACCTCTGCATGATAGCGTTTTACCTCTAAGTATTTAGCTTTCCCCACTCCCACTACATAAGCATGCACTAGTTGTTGTAAAGCCTCAAACAGTACAAGCTGTTGCCACCATAACTCAAATTAAAACTGGCATAAACAAGACAATAGCAAATAAATGATCCAACAGAGGGAGCTTATCAGCATGGTTACACCAAAGTCAAGCCAAAATATGTGTGTAATAATGTTCATAACCAGGATATCAGATACAGCAGCCATAAGTATGGCATTTGTTAATTATGACAGAAAGGTGTTTTCTGCACAGTGTAAGAACATAACCCAAGCAAACTCTCCATAAAGCAGAGCGACGACTAGAACTAGAGCTAACTTCCATTGAGCTTAAATAGTGGTCTGAGATTATAAACATCAGACGTGTGCCTGTATGTTATGTCTATGTTCATCCACTACTGGGAAGTTCCTTGAGCAATACCACAGTTACTTCCAGGTCGCAAAGCGGGTATAGACACTGTCAGTTGGCTTTTATGCAGATTTATCTCAGCCCTGTGGAAAATGTCAACATTATTTCCCTTAAAGGACATCAAAGGAAACTGTCAGAGTTAAAAATAAACTTGGCCACTTATGAGATGGGGTCTAAAATCAAGAGACTTAACGAAAAATAACAAAAAGGTTTCCACTGGGAAGGAGAAAAAAATATGCAAATACAAAACAGAAAAGGCTATATAAAATAGAAAAAAAGCATCTGGACCTTAAAGCAGATGGGTAGCAAAAGAATAGTCAATGTCATACTGCTATTGCCAAAAGAAAAAAACTCATTCCGGGAGAAGAAAAATCTAATACTGGGGTATGGTGTGAAAAAGGTACTATATCTATTCTTTAGGAACTGGTTAGACAATTATTGTAATACGTGCCTAATTCTGGCAACTTCAAAAAATATGTAAATGAATCATCCTGGAGAAAAGAAACACATGAGAGATACGGAAAACATGTCTTGCTAGAAAAATTGAAGTTGTGGTTTTTTTTATAAATGCAGAAAAAATAAACTTGGAAGAAGGGATAACAACCTAGCATGTAAAAAGCAGGAGTCAGTCATTCTTTACAGATACTGGGGAAGGAATGTGTCTAAGTTTAATAAGAGTTCAATGTAAGATTTAGATAAAGATTTTGTTTAGGTTTCTGAGACCCTGGATCAAGCTATCTGGAGTTACCTTCCCTGGATCATATAAACACCAGTATTTGTCCTGAATTTTATACATATAATTAGCAGGTTTCATAATTTCTCAGGTGCTTTCTAGCTCCTTTTTAGCCATACAAGACATGTGACTTAACGTGCATTTTTTGGTGGCATAAAGCTAAATTGTTGAAGTACCTACTCTGCTTTTTTAAAAGGCAGAGAGAAAGCATGCCAGGAGGGTAAAACTGGAATAGCAGTCAGTTCTGAGTGAGTTTGCAACTCATTTTCCCCTTCTGAACTGCATGAGGCATAAACCCACTGCAGCTGAAAGGATCTAACCCCAAACGAATGACAGACAAAAGTGAAAACTGCAATTAAGTGGTTTTAGTGATAACAAAACACTTAGGTCAAAACACATGACTTTAACATGCCTCCCATTCCATAATCGTTTCCCTGTTTCTAATACTAAGTGTATATTATGGGATGTGTATGTAAAAAAAGAGCATGCAGGGATGAGAGATAAAATGACACCAGCAACAAAGAGTTTGCAAAATAATTACAATGTGCTTCTCTTGCTGCTACTGCTGTAAAATGTCTGAATTGTATGAATCAAAATTAGAACCACTATCAGATGTGAATAGGAGGCGTAATTTCAGTCAATAAGACAGTGAAATAATGTCCATGAGATGATTGAACATTGCAATTATGGAAAACACACAGAGGGTGGAAATCTCAGAGGATAAGCTAAAGAGAGCAGCAGAGTTGTTCAGAAGTCCATAGTTTCATGTCTCACGATTTGTTCCCTTCTTTTTTAGCAGTTTGGTTTTGCAGTAATTTAACCTGGCAAGTTTCAAGTAAAAACCATAACCTCAAACCAAACCAAAACAAACCAAAACAAACAAAAGAAAAACCTCACAAGAATATGAAACTGAAACTGTTCCTGTTGCTTATCCCTGGTCTCCAGTCCAAACCACATGAATCGACTGATTTTTTTCTGCAGATGAATGCAAGTAAACTCTAAAAAGCATCACTAACCAAAACAATGATAGAAATGTATGCAGTTATGCCTATGTCAAAACTAGGCCTAACTCTACTTTAGACTCTGTTCCAAACATTGTTATGAATCTAGTCTAAATTTCTTAGCATTGCGGGCTCTGAGACTGCCCCTTGGTCCTCTGAATGCAGAGCATTATGGACAAGAGCAAAGACTGGCTTTGCTGAGCACTCTTGTCACCTATCGAGCCTGAAAACACTTTTCTGAAGATGATGCAAGGCCTATTGATCCTGTATGATTATTCATGGTGAACCTTTGTCATGGGTGAGACAGGATGAATGACAATCTGGATGGATTTGAATACTGGGATTTATTTAAGACCTTCCAAGTTAGAGCTTTTACTCTTGAATGTTTCACACACTCCCGCACTTTCCAAAGCCACATTCTTTCAAGTCTTGCCTCCCCATTGCTGGGAAAGTCGGGCAGAGTCATGTCAACTGTGTGCCATGAAGCTGCCCACAGCCACCGATCTCAGGCATCATAGCATGTTTGTTGGTGCATTTCTAGGCTCTACTCCTTTGCTAGAATCTCCTGCCCACTTTCCAGACTGTTTTTCTCCATTTTAACTCTCCATTTGCAGAAGAACAACATGTGGTCAGTCTCCTAACAGGTGGTCCTGCCTCATGTCTCTTATTAACTATATGATTCAGTATGTGTCACTTCTTTCTAGTTCCAGGTGTTATAAAAATTCACAGCCAGCCTGTACCAATTGTAGGTAGCAGGCAGTAGGCTTGGGTTTGGGAGTTCAAATACTTGGTTTCAGGCATTCACACATACACATAATTATCTGCCACCTGTCAGCATTCACAATCTAAAGTATTTTTCACCTCCCCCAACCCTCCAGCCCGATTCCCTCCTCGTTTTCAGTGCTTGGGGCCTTCCAACACCTTGAATTGTGTTTTCTTCCCAGAGATATTCAGGGGTGGAGCAGGGTACCTGGTCTCACCCCAGAACAGAGGCTGAGCACACTCACCACATCTCTTAATATAGACATATCCTTGTTCCTAGGGAGTTTTCTTTCCCATTGACTGTGCAGGGTTGTTGGGGAAATGAGCTTTGCTAGGTTGAAGTTAACTTTTGTGAATGCTCTTTCATATTTCCATTTACACTAATGACCTCCATGGAATGGTCCTGCCAAAAATTCATTTATGATCATTTAGGCATCTATTCATTTTTTCTGAATCTGAGCTTAAGTCTGTTTAAAAAATGAGAGTCCTATACTGCCTAAGCACTTTTGAAAATGTTGCAAGTTGACAGAGTTTGTAAAGACCTGCACAGAAACAGGACCATTTATATATGCCCAGGCAAGCTAACACTTACAAAACTCAAATACTAAACACTTGCAAACATAGCCTTAAATATTGCGCACCTATCTATAACCATATTGCACTTCTTCCCCTTTTAAGTGGTATTTTGGTTTCTGCTTCTATGTTCCTCCCATCATCAGCAATACCAAGAAATTCTTGATGTGGCTGTACACCTAGGTTGTCTTATCTTGTTTCAATTTACTGTTCATTCCTGAAAAAGATTTCTTTTTTAACTCTACAAACCTGCTGGCAGGTGTGCATGAAGTTTAATTTATGCAAGAACATTTGCCTGAAGAGGACAATTAAAGGTAAATTCTAGGTGTGATCTGTCCAGGATTTTCTCATGTTTTAATGTACCTTGACCTGCTCATTTCTTGTAATGCCTACAGACACTCCTGGGCAACTGCAGAGAGCTCTGGCAGGCTGCTGCTTTCTGATAAAAGGCAGAAAACATTCAGTTTCAAAGGGTTGTTTCTAAAGGACAGTGCTTGTGGTAAGGTGGCTACAATACAAAATAGAACTATTTTTGCTGGACCAAATTTTGCTGTCAGTTACAATCCTACAATTTCAGGAACAGCTGAGATTGCACCTGTGCAGCTGATAGGTAACTCAACTTGTGATGTATTAAGGCAGTAGAAGCAATTTCTGTTACAGATCTTCCTTTTCTCTCCCCCACCCTCCCCGTATTTTTTTCCATTTTCAACCTCTTTTCCTTCAGTTTCTTGGAAGTATTTGAAGCTGTTACTTTTCAAGCTGGAAGTTCCACATTTCAGAGCCGTAGATGTCTGACATCATACCTTTTCAGCCTGCATTATCTCTGCATATCAGAGTGCATCAAGTGTATATCTGTGTGGGTTGATGGTGTTGCTCGACTTGTCAATGCAAGACGAAAGACATGCTTGGACTTAGGCGTCAAGAGCCAAAGAGTTAACAAAGGGAGCAATTGACTTGCACTTATCAGACAGCAGTAATGGGGGACAGCCCATCACTGTAAATCAAGTGATCTCTGGGATGCGATGGAGGCTGCGTAGCCAGAGGTTGCTTCAGATAAAAAACACATGGCCCCCCCTGAGCACATACCAAGATGCTTGCTCTGAAAGCGTGTTAAACTGCTGAGTCCCACTTCCGACAACACAACATACCATGCCAAGAGCAAAATGACACATAATAATTGACTTAGTCCCACCTCACGAAAAGATTTTCAAACCTATAAAAACTGGCACTTGAAAACCCCCTTGGGTGGAGAACCCAAGTGAAAACCTTACCTGACGGATGGGTCAATAGGCCCGAATCTCTCTTTCCCCCGAAGAAAGGACACCTTTTTGGTAAGAGTCGCGCCTCTGACTTTGTCAGACATATGCCCAGGAACACATTGTTAACTAAAGCGCTAAACTATTATCTTGAGCTCTACTTTTGTAGACAGTGAATTTATCAACAGCAATCCCAAATCCGTGATACCTGTCACTTGAATAAATTACCTGTTGTTTCAACTTTGCAAAACTATTTCAGCAAAAGTCCTTGGAAGGGCTCTGACAAACGTTGAATCTGAGAAGTGGCTGCCTACTTCACCCCTTAAACATAATCCATTGACTAAGTCTGGGACTAGGAGTGGATCCAGCCGCACCTAGACTCCTCTATGAGAGAGTTTAGAACACAATGGGATCCGTTCTGAACCTCATGACTCAATGGGAAGACTTTCCTCTTGCCACTTATCAGACTTTTTTACCCCTTTTAACGCGAACCTCTGCCTATCTGGTTTGGTAAGATTGATGTTGCCCTGTTCCTTCACAAATGGTTTCCCAAGTGTGAGAAAAAGGGAGAATCTGTCCAAAGTGGATTTTAAAGGATTCATTTATTTTGGGGAAAAGTTAAAGAAAATGTTTGAGAGAGACTGCAATACTTCCATTAAGCAATACTTTAGATGATGTTTTGAACACTTTAACCATTCATCTACCGAAGGCCACTATACTGTATGCTGCTTTTACATGTCACACAACTCAAAAGCCATAGAAATCACTCCTGTGAAAACTATGTTTCTTGAAAGTAATGGCTCTGTTGCTGGTGTGCTGTCACTGCAACTGACAACACAGAGCAGTCCCTCCAGTATCCAGAGCTGTTCCTCTCTGATGCTTGTACTAACCTGTTGTCTTTTGTCTCAGAACTGCTTGGGGAGGAATTTCTTAATATATGTAAGCTTAATACACCAAGTGGAGCACAACTACTTAGCTAATAGCCTTAAGACATTGCCACAAATGCAGAGAAATGAGATGTCAAGATAGCAACAGTAGTCACCTATTCCTACATATGTCCTTCATGTGAGATGATAGACATCAGAGGACAGTAAGGTCCACTGTACTAGAGACACTAAGGTTGTCTTCTGGATTATGTGTATTTGTAAGGAAAGTTTCACGGCACTGTGAATGTACTCAACATATTTATAATGTGGTTAATTGCCTCATTCCCAAATTACATCTAGAAGCTATCTGGAAAGTAACTACACTGTACTTGTAGTATTTCACATCACTAAATCCCCAAACTAAGCATACCACTTGTAAGTGCTTTTAAATGAATGAAGTGCAATACTCTGAGTTTATTTTTAGAGCATATGTGAAGTGGAATGAGCTTGGAATAGCTCCAGGCACACACAGTCTAGGACAATTTGAAGGTGTTCAAATGAGGGTCCCATATCCAGAGGGACACAATTAACAGACTCGGCCAGGTATAGTTGTTGCTATTAGCACATTATGCTATCACACCATGAATTTTCCCATTGAACCTTGCTGCTACTAAGGGGACATGGTTTCTAAGGTGCTATAAATATACATGAATTTTTATGCTAGCTAAGGTCATAAATGGAAGCAGATTTTTCTTTTAGTACACTAATGTGCACAAAGTTTCTTCCAACTCCTGTATTATTCTTAAATTTGTATTTGCGAATTTATACTGTACTGCTAAAAGGTTTTTAGGATATTGGTCAAGACCTTTTGAAATCATTAACTTCACTGAAACCAACTGCTGCAGAAGAAATTCTGTTAGAGTTCAAAAGGCATTTTACTGCTTACATTCTTGATTTTCCTGTACTTATTCTTATATTATTTTTGGTGTTGATTTTCTGTTATAAGCCAGAAACAAAACACTATTTGTTTACCAACTATTAATAAAAAAAAAGGAATATCAATTACAAACTTACAATATAAACCTGATCCTTGCTGAGCATACCAAAACTACAGAAAAATCACGCCTTTACCAAATTCCTAATTTGTTCCAATGAGTGTCTAAAGTTTACTGATAAATCCAGAAGTTTCTCTGCAGAGTAGTTAGAAAATGTAGGAGTCGGTAATTAAGTATTCAGAAATATCCAGACCGCTCATCAAAAAGAAAAAGGACTGTCTTTTCTGGGTGTGGACTGAACCTGTGTCCTACACAGTCATTTAGGTAGGTCTAGATCTTAGCACAAATATGTTGAGAACAATATGAAACAAATAATAATGGTAATAAGGCCACCTGACAAAAATTATTCCCTGGGTATTGCATATTGAAGTCTTTCCTGGGAGTGATACGAAATATATACTGGCAGTAAATAGATTTAATTCTTCAGTTCCTTGCTTGGAACCAGCCAGTGCTTAGGTTCACACAGAGAGAAAAAACTACCCACAGCAGCTAATCAGTGCTGAAGCTTATAAAGTGGTCTGTCACTCTCGCAGGTGCAGAGGGATATTAGTGAGTCTCTGCTCCTCCTGAGACTCCAGAAGCAATTGGGCATTTTGATCCTTTCTCTGTCCAGCAATGTAGAAGTAATTAGTTCTGTGCTCGAAACAGGGAGGATTTTTCCCAGGGGTGACCCTAAGCTGAGCAGAGGAGAGCCGAACAGACATCACATTGATATTCTGAGATGCTGCATGGGTGTTGCAAGCACTTTCTCTCCTGCTATCCCAGGCAGCTGGGCTGATACCAGAGAAAGCAGTGTCCTCTTCTCTGCAACTGTCAAGTTTCTTATAGGTGCAGACTACTTCCTACAGCTTTATGCCTAAAAACACTGCAACCCCTGCCCCATTTTGGCTTCATTTGACAGTCTAAAGAATTTGGGCTGTTTCTGTCAATTCTTACCTCACCTGCCACTACCTTCTCCAAACACCTTTTTCTTTTGGAGAAAAAAATTTTCAGAGACAGTGACATTTTTCACCTTGACCTGGATGTGGGTCTTCACACATCCGATTCATGCTCTTTGCCATTCATGATTTTCTTTAGATCACACCTCTCCTCCTATACCACCCCAGGGCTATATTCTGAAAATGAGTAAATTCATACCTCTGGGTACGACTCAAACCACCCAAGACTTTGCGTCAGGCTCAGAGTCCATGTCTCTGTTATAAGCTAGTCAAGGACAGGTGTGAATATGTCCTCCATGTCCTTGATGCATAGACTGCCACAGTAATCATCCTTCTGCTTTGTGACAATGGTAAGGCTTGATTGGGCATGGACCTTCTGGAGATGTTTCACTGATGCATATCCTGATATATACAGATATCTGATATTTAAAACTAAGAGTATCTAAGTACCAAAGAGCATCTAGATACATACAAACTGTGAGATTCTCTTCAGAAGTTTCTGCTTACTTGCACAGGCAGCCTTAACACTGGCATCTGTGGTTCTTATCTTTAAGCATGTTTTCTCTAACCTGTCTCAGAAGACTTCTCTAACTCAGGACTTCCAGAGAGGCTGAAGAATGCTGAATTTAAAGGTTTTGCTTATTTTCATTTCTGTTAGTGTATTTAGTACCAAGTCATGCAGGTCAAGTTATGGATTTGGCAGTACGTGTTCATTGAACCTGGTATTTACTGAAGAGAATATGCAAAACTGAAATAAAATATTTTCGTTAATCCTTTAAGATGTATTTCAAAAATCCATTCTCCCTTCCAGCTTATGGGTATTCTAATCTATAACTATGATTTTAGTTCTCAGAAATGTAGTATGAAAAAGTAAATTTCAGGAGTGTGCTTTGACAGTGACTAAGGCACAAGATTAAATTCTTTCCTAAATACACAGCATACAGCTTTTGTACAGAACTTGGAAACACTGAAGGAGGAAGGTGACGCAGCTAGTTTAAAGAGTTATTTATGTTTTTGAAGTAGCATCTCAAATACTTTAAGTAATGTGACTTTAATGAGCCATGTGCAATCGTTAGCTTTTTCTTTGTTGAATATTTTCCCCAGGGTAAACTGAGTCACTAATATTAATTAGGAATTGAGTAGCCAATTACAGGGTTGAGTAGGAAGTGAGGTAAAACAAACCTGTTTGGAAGCAAAATTTCTGCACATACACAGTGAGGGACTTTGAGGTCATTAAAATCTATGGGCTGGGATTAGTGGGCTCCATCAATTTGCATTATTAATGCATATACCCAGCTCACTCAACTGCAATTTCTGATTAATCATAAATGAAGTATCTGTAAATAGAATAATTCAGCATGAGGTAAACAACTGGATTTTAATTTCCAGTGGAGGGAAATTGTAGCAGTAGATGGTACATGGATCTAAATTTAAATTATATACAGAATTAGATAAGGATAAATATAAATCAATGGGAAGACTGATTGCATTTCCTTTTTTAAATCTGCCTGACACTTACTTCATTCCCTGAGAAGCATTTCCCTATGGGAACGAACTGATGTACCTCACCTTTTTGAGATATTTGCACTTTTACAGTTTTCATTGCCAAAAATTGAAAATTTGTACACTCTCTCTTCCTTGGATTGGTGATTTGTCATGTGAAGTTAAAAGTAAAATAGTACTACTGTTCCAGAGGAGAAGTCCTCTCAAGGCCATCTTAATGTAGACAATGGATTAAAAACCTGACAGGACCTTGTCAAAACCTACGTCTGTAAAGCATTCAGGTACTTATTTGGAGAGTGGCTTAGACCATGAGAAAATTTCTAATTCTGCCCTTAGAGTAGATTTAACTTTCCCATAATAAATAAAGCCTGGAGCCACATGGGGGAAACAATATCTTGAATAGCTGCTCATTAAGTAAACACCATCCATTCCACATACTGAATGATGTGAGAGTGTGGGGAAAAAATTGTCTAAATTAATAGATTTCAGATAATACTTTAAGCATAAGCATAAGAGGATGAATTATGGTAACTTTTGAACTATTCTGCTTTGCTTCTTTATACTTCTGTCTTTTTCTTAAAACATATGTCTCTTAGCTATTCGTGGGTAGTGTTTTCTTCAGGAGCTTTGCTGATTGTTTATTTATGTCACCATATTGTAGCTGATTGCCCCATTTTTTGGCTTCAATTTTATATGTTTGTATATTGGTGCTTAGAGAGCTTGGGGCCAAGGAGAGAGTTAAGGCCCAAATCCAATCTGTTTCATTGCTAAACTGCTGCATTTTAATAGAACATATTCTCTAGAAGCTGGACTGTGGTTAAACCTATTCTGTGATAGCATGAATCAAGAAGATGTCAACCTCTGAGGTCCAATGCAGGAAAACAACCCAAGGTGGCTAAGGAGACCTACTGGTAAAGTAACTTACCTTGTACAGTGTCTGCAGTAGCTCATTGGATGTGAAAGATTCCTGCGGCCACAGGATTAATTAGGGATCTTCCTTCTTTCTGTACAACCTTTCTTTACCTGCTACAACACCACTGAAGTTCAAATGCCTTCATGCACCATCTGTTCTGAAACAGATGAGAACAAACATTAATTGTCTTCACAGTACCTCATCTCTAATTGCCTGATTTTTCTGCTTCACCGATAAATGGTAGTAAAGTATGTACCTAAGTAATCTCTCTAGTGAGTTCTGAATGATGACATAGATGATATGATTGGTATTTCTAATGCCAAGAACTCAAGTATGCCTCATCTACACTTTTTTTCTCTGAATGAAAAAACAAAGAAAAACGCTCTTTGCCAAACTAAAAGAGAACAATTACAGCAATGGTGGCTGGTGGCTACTGCAAGGCACATTTAATCAAAGAATCTCCAAGAGAATTATAAATATCAATTACTAAATTTAAACTTACTTAGTTGTAAGAGGCAGAAGACCAACAAGATTTTTATCACCTTCATCCAAATGATACACCTTTCAAAGCACCTAAATCTTTGATTAAAAGTTGTAATGTGAACTGTGTCAGAAATGAGGTCTACGATATTCATTTGTCCAATTTGGTATTTTGAAATAAACCTACATCCATACTTACATAGTGCCATAAGAGCCTTGATAATCATAAAACAAAGTCTTGTTTTACATCCCATCTGGGAAACAGCTGATCCACCACATAATTAACATGGTTTACTTTTTCCTTTATGTGACAGTTCAGTCTTCTGAAGTTTGTGCAATCAGAAACTATAAGCATAAGACTAATGCTAGATAGAGCTAGAACTGGTGCTCTATAATTTATTAAATTATACACATTTTATTGGAGTGTCAAAACTGGCACTTTTTATTCTCAGATCTTCTGTATTATAATTTAACTATCATTTTTTGCTATATTCAGTGTTTCCCAATTTAGTAACAGACACACATTAAGCATGGCAAACATGAACAGTATAGGTAGAATATGAGAAAACAACATGTAAAACACACATGGGTATATGTATAGCTATCTGCAAAAGTATAGATATTTACATAATTAATTATATATATAGTGAGAATTACAATGCCCAACAATTTATACTATCATTAACTCAAACAGATAAATTATATGTTTATATATATGTAGTAGGAATACATGGAGTAAGTCAGAACCGTGTGTCTCATGTTTCTTGTCAGAGAGGTCAGGTGAAGAGGATTTGACCCATACATTTTGCTTGTTTTCATGTCTAATACGCATCATTGAGTACTACACTGAGTATCATACTTCCCCAGAATTACCAAGTATTACAATTTAGTAGAAATGATATAACAGCACCAGGTGAACCAAAATATTTCTAGGAATCTTATGACCAAGTAAATGGGTGTTGAAGATTCAAGCGCAGGATATCATGGACTGTATTTTATGTGGTAACTATGGCTTTTTAGATTTCCTTGAGGTAAAATATAGCCAACTGGTTATATAGCCAAGTGTTTACACACTCTTTATCGGAATATAAGGTTATCAGCATGACACTGTGTTGTTCTCTGTATTTTTAGAACACTTACACAAATTTTGAGGCGACGGTAAACCATCCACTGCCAGAAGAGTATCAGGTGCTGGTATTTGGGTTGGGGCAATCACCAGTCTAAGTCCAAGCTGAATGATTAATGGTTTGAAAGCAGCCCTGCAAGAAGGACTTGCGGATACTGGTGGATGAGAAGCCGGACATAGGCCGACAGTGTGCACTCACAGCCCAGAAGGCCAACTGTACCCTGGGCTGCATCCCCAGCAGCGTGGCCAGCAGGGCGAGGGAGGGGATTCTGCCCCTCTGCTCCGCTCTGGAGAGACCTCACCGGGAGTCCTGCATCCAGCTCTGGAGCCCTCAGCACAGGACAGACATGGACCTGTTGGAGTAGGTCCAGAGGAGGCCACAAAAATGATCAGAGGGCTGGAACACCTCTCCTGTGGGGAAAGGCTGAGAGAGTTGGGGCTGTTCAGCCTGGAGAAGAGAAGGCTCCAGGGACACCTTATTGTGGCTTTCAGTATTTCTAGGGGACTTATAAGGAAGACAGAGAGACTTTTTACCAGGGTGTTTAATGATAGGACAAGAGGCAATGGTTTTGGACTAAAAGACGGTTGATTTAGATGATGTCAAGTGCCCTTTATTTCTAGTCTTCTAGTGTCTAACTGACAGACGTTGACACCCTCAGAGAAAGAAGAATGCACCCTAAATGATTCTGTTTGACTCCAGGGATCAATTGAAAAGATAAATGCATAGAATAGGAATGGATTTTCATCCCATTCTTCTATGCCCAAAGAAGAATATAGAGATTTCTGTGGAAGGGCTTAAAAATGGAGTAACTAATCTGCCAACAAAAAACCCACTCAAACCCACCACCCCCTCCCCAGCTCCAGAAAACTATGCCTTCATTTTAAATTCCTTCAGTGGAAGATATTTTAATTTAAAATTTATTTACTAGAATTTTGCAAGTGTATCTTACAGCAAACAGCTGCTAACTTGAAATCCATGTTTACATTTGAAAGGGCTACAAGGATGATGAGGGGACTGGAACATCTCCCCTACGAGGAGAGGCTGAGGGAGCTGGGCTTGTTCAGCCTGAAGAAGAGAAGGCTGCGAGGGGACCTTAGAAA
>Ga0065711_1037332_pt1 | contig 19942 bp, 13 predicted proteins | sample Hoacrofraction12_FD_59098 | JGI IMG/M metagenome (GOLD analysis project Ga0065711, IMG submission 59098) | Hoatzin crop microbial communities from Cojedes, Venezuela - Epithelial fraction 12 v2 (version 2) | ecosystem: Host-associated > Birds > Digestive system > Esophagus > Crop | place... | reverse complement strand
AAAAAAAAAAAAAAAAAAAAAAAAAAAGAGTGAGGCATTTAACCCACCCTTCCCCACACATTGAGGCAGACTGTAGGAAAAAAGATATACAAAAAACTCAGACCTAAGATACAGACAGTTCCCGATAGAGCATTTATGCAGAATTACATTAATATTAATTCTCAACACCCACTTACTACGAACTGTCTTAGTCCTTTTTAAGGACAAAGAACATTGCCCTTACGCAGGCACGCTGAAGGGTGAACTTTGCTGTCCCTTGGGCAAATGTTTTCTCTCCCTGTAAGACAGCAACACATATTAAAAAGTATGATTACAAAGGATTAAGGCAGCTCAGTTAATGCAAACTAGCACTCTCTCCTGCATTCCTCACTAATACAGTGGTGACATAACCAGCCAAAACATGTAGCTTTAATTCAAATAAGGTTTAAAGAAGTTACTGCCAAGTAATTACACCCATTGAAGGCCTATGAGCGGAGGAACCTTCATTAATACTCTGCTGCTACTCTCAGAGCACTTTTCTAACCAGTTGCACCAATCTGAAGTGGCAACCATGAACAAGAGCAGGCAACAAGTTTTCCTGAACAAATTTGTGCCTGCCTTTCAGAAAGCACACCGACACAAGGTCTGAGCACAGCCCAGAGGGCAAGGAAGCAGCATCCAAATGCCGGCTGCCTACTCAGCAAGGCTGGGGCAAGCCGAAGGCAGGTGAGTTTTCTGATAAGGTGCTTCTCTCTGTTGGAAGAAGGTGACAGTGGCCCTTCTGGAACTGCAAGCAGCCTTCTGCTACCCTTTTTCTGCTTTCTAATGAACTGCTGGCTGTGTCCAAACTATGGGTTCCCATTCCTTTCATTGCTAATCCTAGCCTCTGTCTAAGAACCTGTGCTTAATCCACAGAGTGCTGGATGCTTCTGACAACTGCTTCCAAGAACAAAAATACAGCACTCAGCTGCAGCTCCCTAAAGCCACTCAGTAGGAAGGATTAAACCCAGGTTGGTTGGAGCTTAGATCTAGCCAGCATGACCCTACCTCTGCTCTCTTCATTGCACAAGAGCATGTCATGCCTTTTCCTAAACCTCTTTCTAAGCTAATGATCCTAAAGCACTGGCTCTAGGAGCCTCATCTCACAGCTCTGCATAAACTTTTAGGGCCCCCATCCTGTACTGACTGTGCTCTCAGCTATCGACCAGAACAGACACTAAATGAAGTCGTTTGCTCCACTCTAGCAACGCTGCCAGGACGTCAGACCACCAAGCCCAGAAGCTGAACACTGGAGCTTCATCTACACTGCAGCCCTGGGAGCAAGTCACTGCCAGCAGCCCAGGAAAAACGGCATTACACAGGCTGCAAAGCTTGTATGGTGGCTTTCCTCTTAGCAGCAATACTCCTCATCAGGGTAAAACACTGCAGTGTGGACAAAGCATAAATGGATAAAGGGATATCTCCTATTCAAAGAGTCTTAAAAACCACTTTGGGTCCCTAACAGCAATTTAAATTACATACAGGCTTTGACTCTTTTACTGAAGTCATCATTACCACACAAGCTGCAAGTAACTGGCATGAAGTTCAATTGGTTCTCGAGAATATCCCTGATAAAATTCAGTCATAACTTTTACTTTTGTTTCATTATTGTAACAGTACTTTTAACTTGCTCAAAACGCATCTGAAAACCACTGACAACTAACTTGCTTTCACTAAGGACTCCAGCAGAAATTCACTTTTCTGTGAGAAACTAAACAGAAATAACCAGAACTCAACTCTCAGTTCTGCAAGGACACCCCCCCCCCAATACACTTTCAGCTGAAACGTCAGGATTTAAGAAAACAAAAGCAGTTAGTTCCCCAAACCCTTCCAATTATGTTCCCAACTTCTTTGTGACACATAAAGGTCATTTTGGTCTAGGCACGCAGGAAGATAATCCTCACCCTTCAGGCAGTCAGGATTTCTGGCAAGATTTGAAGAGGTCTCCAGCTGATAACCAGGAAAGTTCACACCGCCAGGAGTCCAGATAAGCTTTTAACACAGGAAATTAGTGCTAAAATGTTTTAAGCATTTTAAGGATCAATTAAAGATGGTGCAACAGTCCAGCAAAGTAGAACTAAGTTCTCTGCTCCAGATCCGATGGTTTTAGAACACAGAACAGCTGCAGCAGCTCTTCTGCCGGGAGGTGTCTACAGGAAATGAAGTTAGACAAATCCCGGACAATTAATCCTCTCTGCAGTCAGATTACATACTCGCACCATCCACAGAGCCCTCAGGTAACAGCGCAGCGCACTGAGTTAAACTGCTACCTGCCTGCTGCAAGGACTGGGCATTGCAGGTTGTCATCGTGCACCTTTCCTGTTCATCCATGAACCAATGGTTCTCCCACCACAGCCTAAAAAGCCAAGCTCCTTACTCACGTGTTAAGTGCACGTGTGTACAATGCACAGGAAGACTCAATATACTGAATTCTCATTAGTAATTGCAGCTACAAGCTACAAAAAAAGAGAAGCACGGCAGCACACTGAATGACACTTTTTGCCTTGTCAGCACTGGGGGATCACAAGTCCATCGAGGACAGTGACTTTAGGAGTAGACAACTGGGAAGCAAAAGAGGAATTGGCAGTTCCCGGGCTGAGGTGAGGAGCCACCTGATCTTAACAGCTCTTTTCAGTGTATCTCCCAGCACCACATCAGCAACTGCAAACACGGTGAACTGGCAAAACAGAATTGCACAGATCACAAGCGCATCCTCCAAGACTGCCCTAGTACGCTGTCAGCCCAGAGAGCGCAGGGCAGTGCTCACAGAGCAGCCGCTGAGAGCCGTGTCACCACAGAGTTGGCAAACAGCTAACTGTAAAGCTGTAAGACAAGCCTTCACAGCAGGTTCGTGCTGGCTATAACCACTGTCTAAAGCAACTCTGGATAAGTATCTGTGTTCATTCACTCCAAGTTCTAAAGAAAATGATGGCTTACACTAAACTGTTTCTATAAAAGTAACATATACTACTTCAAAACTCATCATATCCATCCATTTAAAAGATCCACCTTTTGTTTCTTGTCTGTAATAATTCACTGGTTTTATTTAAAAAAACCCAAATACTACTCAAAACACCATACTCCAAGTATAACACAGATAGCACTGAAAGCATTTGAGCTGAGTGTGTTTCTACCATCCCTTCGGTGACCTCAGCTAGTTTATATTAAGCCCCTTCCCCACATCAGCACTTCATTTCTATTTCCCATCACCAAACAAGTCTGGCTTTTCTCTCCCATGCTTACAGGCTCTGACACCTCCAAGCTGCTGGCACTTAAAGCTGCGCCCAGAACTTGGCTCTAATAGATTGTGGGGAGAAAGGCAAATATTCTCTCCAAATTTATACCATTAACCCCCCCAAAAACATCCAGGTCACAGTTATCCCCTACATATAGATCAGCTAAACTTCCATACTGAGAGACCCAGACAAAGATACTTCATGTCCTCTTCAGCTGAGAAAGGCAATTTTATTTTTTTTACTGTCTAGTCGCATGGGACATTTCACAGAGATTGTGTTTATACAGAGGTAGCCATGAAGTGCTTTATTCTTCTACCCTCATCTTTTATCCACAGAGATAAGCACTAAATAAAATGGAAAAGGAAACTTGCTAACTATAGAAGTTTGATCAGACATAATTGGCCCATGGGAGGTAACTGACTACACAGGTATTACTGGGTTTACATAGATTAGGTTTGGAATTTAATGATGTCCTTCCAAGGTCTCCAGTCAGGTGGGATTCACCTACAAAAGCCAGTGCAGCGTGCAGCTCTGATCACAGCAAAATGTCCTTTCCTCCAAACACCAAGCCTCACGGCTCCAGCAAGCTGTAAAGCAAGAATCTACCCTGCAAAAGAGAGATGGCTTTCCCATCAGTTCAGAAGAGAAAAAATACATTACAATGCTTCTGGTCTCAGACTTACCTCCCTCTACCTATCCCCATTGCTGCCCAACAGAATGAACTCAAATCCTCAAGTATTTTCTGCTTGCCTTAATTAAGTAACTGGGATGACGAGCTATTTTATTAGAGTTCTTTGTCCTGTCATGCAATGAAGGATTAGCTTTCCTGACTTGTCCTCAAGATAACAACTAATCCTCGTGTCTCCCTAAACTCAACAGGCTGCAAAGACCCTAATTTCTAACCGAACCACTGCACTTCAAGACAGTAACGGGGAAAAAAGCAATACTTCTGTGTGCTGGATTCACGGCTGAAACTTCCTTAGAGTCAGCACCATCAAAGTCCCCATTTTAGGAACCCTCAGCTCAGGCATTAGATCAAGTCATCCAGCTAACTAGGGACAGATTGATCATGTGCTCACAAAAACTAGGTCAGTCTCCGTCTCTGTAGCCTGGAAAGGCATGTACGTGCAAGCACAAATCACACAGCCTTCCTCTTTTAAAATGATGGTCAGCAGAAATTCAGCGAGATCCAGACTCAAGTAACTTTGGTACAACACAGCGCTGTATACAAAGTGGCTTTTGATTTCTACAACAAACAAGAAACCTTTACCAACCTTGGTTCAGAAGTCATTAAGAAATGACTTAGTGATGTCAAGTTTTCCCTGTTCGAAACACTTGGTTCTCAAATATTTAATTACTTTCTGAAGTGAAAGAGCTAGGTCAGGATTTGGGTGCAGATCTGAGATCCGTCTCCTATTCCAAACCCTTCTAACCCACACCTTGGTTTCACAAACCCAGACTGCAGCCTTTGCTCTCTCCTTTGACCTCTCTGCCCTCCTCAGCAAACACTGCTACTAAAATTGGACCACAGTGGTCATACCACACTGCCTCCTCCACTGTCGTCACAGACTCCCTGTCACATCAGTCATGTATTTTAGTTTCACATTGAGCCCCACGAATCACCTTCCCTGCCCAGATAATACTCCTCTCTAGTCTTACCTGTCTGTCCTCTGACAAAATGCCATTCCTCATTACCTTCACGAAGCTCAGTCTCCATCCACCCCCAGGACGGATAGCCACCCACTTCCAACTTACTCTGAAGCCAATAAGGCATCTCCGAAGTGTTTCAAAGATAAGATTTAGCACTTAAGAAAAGATGATTTATAAGCATCCACCCTAAAACACTGGACAGGCTTGTAGCCTCCCTCTCGCACACACTCACACGCAATTTGTATCGTACATTTCTTGAACGAAGAGATGCAATGGGCTACACATGTATGGCAAGATAGGGTACCTGTTGCTATCAGGGTTTGCCAAGGTCCTATGCTCTGACCTCAAAAAAAACATACAAGCTTTGAAGCTGGGACAATATACAGGTATTACAGTATCTGATTTCAGAAGGGCTGCTGGATGCTCCCACCACAAAGACAAGTCAAATCTTACATTTGCTGCCTGGGGTCCAAGCCAAGGGTTCGCTGAGCAAGAGCAACCAACCACCACAGTCCAACCCCACCGCCCCGCACAGACTGCGGTGAACCAAGGCATTTCAGAGCACCCTGCCCAAAGCACCTCCTCACAGAGCCCATCCTGTCCTGCTCCGAGTTGTACAGCTCTTGCTGCCGAAGTCACTGCATGCTGTGTAACATACATTAGCCAGCTACAAATAGGCTGAATCTCCTTTTTCACTAATGAAGGAAGATTCTTTCTCAGAGGATAAAGCAAGGGAACAGAAGGTTAGCAGTTAACAGTTGCATCTGTCCCCTGTATTTCAGTTCTAATCAATTGCTGCAGGACTTTTATCTTTTTTTGACTTCTAGCTGTCTCACAGAAAACGATAAACTTCAGTTTTGCCCACAGGAGAGTCCATTCCAGAAACAGTATGTTCTGGCATTGTCAATATACTTGGCAGATACAATGTGCACTTTAAGGGCTTTCCTAAGTTCAGCGAATTTCAGAGTAGCAATTATCTTCAATTACTCCAGATGAAAGACCACACAAAACGCTAATTCAAATCTCCCTTCTCCCAGAAGCCCCCCGCTATCCCTAGTCACCACTTTTTCCTTTACCAACGCCCAAAAAGTTGGACCTACTCTTCCTTGATGCTCATGTTTCCTGATGTGATCGCTCCCTTTGTCACAGTTTCTTTTGCATGTATATTATAAAAAATCCTGTCTCACTTCAGGACATTTAAGAACACTTGTTGCTAGTTTAGAGGAAAGCACTGCCCGCTCCACACAGACACACTTGCTGCTTCTTACCTAATTTCTCCCACTACCTCAATGAGAACAGAAGGAAAACCAGACAAAACATGTGGGCATCTGCACCAGCAGTTAGAGGTAGGTAAGCTGCTCTGTTGCATCCAGCTGTTTCTGTTGTGCTGTAAGACACGAAGTGGTTAGCATCACCTGAACACAAGGCGTGTCAGAAGGGGTTTATTAACTGAAGAAATTAATGGAATATATATCAGCACTGCCTTGATTTCTAGCAGCTACAAAGAGTTTGTATTAAAGTTACCAGAGGTCTTAAGGTGAGGATATTAAACCCAAATCAGAACATTACTCAGCAGCAGCTACGAAACAAAGCTGAAGCAACACTAAGCTACAGAGCGAAGGCTTCATAATTCAGATGCATTTAGAGGAAACATTAGACTCAAAACGAAAACTGAGATCAACAATACATCGGGATTGTTTAAATTACAAATGAGATGGCTTGCCATCAAAGCTGAAACCCGTTCTCAAGCTCAACAGCCAAGACCACACATGGCACCACATGGCAGTGCATGAGAAAACAAAACTAGGTCTCTGTGACCCATGCAAGACGAACTAGAAGAAATACTGGGGGGAGGAAATGAGAGAAAGGAGGAGACTTAAATATGTGAACTTTTTCTGAGAAAAACATCTATCAGTGTGCCAGAAGTCCAAAACACAAATATTCATGAGAAATGTCCAGTCACTTCCTAGCAAGTCCAGTACAAGCCTTTTGTCCTCTTCAAGAGGAAGGACCGTGCTCTACAACGCCTCATAAACTGTCAAGCTCCCATCTGTAAGCCTCAGAGATTTCACAGCTCCATTCTCTTCATCATTTTTTTCTTCCAGTTTGCTGCATAAAATCCGTAGCTTTGGCTGCTCCACCCTATAGAGGGCTGAGTTTTACAGCTATTTTTCAAACAGCAGTAACAGTCTCTGTTTTGTTTTTACAATGATTACCACCCTTGCCAAAAAGATCTTACATTTTAAGAGGTACATCTCATCTGTGACTCACTCAACCTGTCTCAAGTAGGGCAACAGCTACCAGCCTGCTCACGGGAGCCTAAAGTCCATCATGAGCTGCAAACTGCCCCTGAAGCAGCAGCCTGGGTGCGTCAGACGAAGCTCCCCAGAGCCCAGGGAGCTTCAGTTCTCCTCAAGCTTGCACATAGTGTTGCTGCCTCTTTTCTGGGGCGAGATGAAACAGTAAGCCCGAAGAATCGTGGTGTCAATCCCTTTACTGTATTTGCTGAAAAGGTCCTGACGGCAGGAAGAGCATGAACAAATCTTTACAAGTCTTGAAACGGGCAATAACCGGTGCGACAAATGAAGTGGTCTAAGAGGCACTGCAGAGAGCAGCAAAGTGACAGAAACACAGGAAAGGGGGAAAAAAAGGGTTTTGAGACTGAATGCTGGGAGCAGAAAAAACCCCACAGAGCCAGGCACGGAGACAAATTTGGGCACACCACCAGAGCCAGAGCCAGGGAAGATGAGCAGCACAGTAAAGACATTGTGGGATCCTAAAATCGGAGAAAGGGGGCAGTGACAGTCATGGAGATGAGTAAAACGACTCTGGGCACAGAGCCCACTGCAAGAACAGTGCAGGGAAATAAATCACCCACACTGAGGTTCAGCAGGGCCCTCCATGTCCGAGGCACCACGAATGAAAACCAAAGAGCTGAGTGTGACTGCAAAGACCCGAACTCCTCGTTCGTGCTGCCACTTGAGACTCTCCAGAATAGGAGGAACTGCAGGAAGCGCAGGAGAAGTTTACAGTTTGCGTTTTCTGAGGCCAAGGCCGTTTGTTTGCTGAGCCTCATGCTGTCGCTGCTTCCCTTTCAACGGGAATTGTGAAGGATGTGGTGGCTGTGCCTCAGCAGAGCAGGCACAGATAAACTATTTGCTCTGTCAGAAGCCCACTGAAATACAACGCTATTCAGTTCACTTACAGTGGCCTGTTACTTGATGTTCATGAACGTACAAGACATGGAAAATGTCGCTTTTACACCAAGCTTTCCTAATACAGCTGCTATGACAGCTGTGTTATTTCACACAGCTATTGCTTTATCTTAAATAAAATACCAGTCACATTGAATATTTGTCTGGGCAATGAGAGGATCAGATCAAAAAAAGGAAAATGTGACAGGTTTTTAAATTGGAAAGCCTCAACCAAATAACAGTGGGCCTGTTCCTTCCAGAAACAGTGTGCTTTCACCACCAAAACTCTTCCCTCTCTCCAAAACAGCTGAGCCTTAACATCTCACACTCACGGGTTACTTCTGAACATCTTACAGTTCATACACTTCACACTAACCAATATTAAGTAATCTATGGCACGTGAGAGAATCCAGCACTGCAGATAATTCGCTGATCAAACAAAACTGATTTTGAGAAAAGCCCAATCTAATTATGTCAGATCGCATTCCTATTGCAGTTGTGTGCTATCATCAGCTACTTCAAGCCAAAATTTTATCATACTGAACTCAGGAGGTCTTTGCCAGTTTCAGCAGGACCAAAACGCTGACCTTTGGTACACTATCAAATGCCACGTGGTACAGGCGTTCACACCAAGTTATTTCAACTCAGAAACTCGAGAGCAAAAATTTTATGCTGCTAAAAACTGTGGAAAAAATTACTGACCACTTATGAAGGGCTAACCACGACACTGGCAATACACAAACTAGTTCTAGGTCTTTAAGCAGGGAATGTGGAGAGCTGCTGTTAGTCCACAAAGTCTTTATGCACTAAAGATATGAATGAATTACTGTAGCTGGAAACCTGCTTCCCCTTCCTCAGAGGCTCTGCTGTCACTGACCTGCGAACTGAAACAAAGCAACAGCTTTCAGGGGCAGAAATTCAGTGTCAAAAGTCTAACCTAGGTCTTCGCCAGTGGAAGAGCAGGTCAGCAGCTGTATGTGTTGTCACCCGTGACCACAACTCCTCCATCACGCGGGCAGAAGAATCCCCCTCTTTACCACATCTCATAAAAGGACAAAGCAATAGTTGCATGCAAGTTACAAATGTTTGTTTAAAAAAGACAAACTGTTCAGCCTCTCTTCTGCTCTCAACTTCTCCCTTATTTCTAAGACAGGCCCACCAGCATTTTCCCTGGTACTAGAGGAGACGCTGCAGCTCAAGCCCAGCGGGTGTTTTCAATCAGACAGTCTGTAAACACCCAGGACTCACTTCAAAGAGCCCAGCACACCCAGGCAGGAGCAGCCCCCCTCACCCCAGGAGGAGCCGCCAGCCCCAGCATCCAGCAGGAACAGCAGCAGGAAACTCTGCCACAAACAGGCTGCAGACTCTCATTTTTTCCCCCAAGATACCAAATTCGCACCCACGTCAGTGTGGGCAGACCCTGAGTTTCGGTGTCAGTGGTGGCTTGTCTCTGCTGACGTCAAGGACCTGCTGAGCAGGCATCTGCGGAATGGGGCTGCCAACGAGTTCCCCGAGCAGCAGCGGACATGGGCTCAGCTCAGCATGCAGGGTGACAGTGCCAGCCACCATGAGACATCTCTGCTATGGCTGTAGTTTGGAAAAAACCTGTCACTGTCAGGGCAAACATCTGTCAGCCTTGCACATTTCAACTGCAGCAAGAAACATAGTAATTGTATCATCTATTTTCCACACTGACACCATGACATACCCAGCTAAAGACGACGAAAGAGCCTTGGACAGTCAAGGCTGCAGGGACTCACGGCCGTTTTGATTTAAGCTTATTCTCTTTCTGTCTAAATAAAAATAACTGTTATGAATGATGAACGTTCCTCCCCTCACCCCAATGTGCCTAATGTCAGTCTCCATTTCCCTCCTTACTGCTGCACTTCCATATTTGTGCAGGTCTCTCCCAGGGTGACACTTGTAGGAAACAAGGAGCGCAGAAACTGTATAGTCGGATGGTCAAGTCACGAAGGGAGGTGAGCTCTGTAGGAACTGCTGCGCAGCCGTACAACAGCAATCCCCTGCTGCCAGCCTCCCCCACCCTCTCCTCCACCTGCCCCAAAACACACACATCTCATTCTCCATGCCCTTGTCCTTACCTCATACGACCATACACACTGCACTCCCGCAAACCTCCGTACGCATCTTCCCACTTCCACGTCCTCATGGGTGGTGTACATCTCTCGCAGGCACTCGCCAATATGGGGCACCATTCTCCGCAGGACTTCCCGGCTCATGATCACTCCTGGTCCCCCCATGCAGAAGTTCTCACCCGGTTCCAGCGCCAGCTTCCCCATCTCCTCTGTGGTGCCGAGGCCAGTCTGCCCAAGAAAGAGGGGCTCGCTGCTGTTCAAACTCCTGAGGAAGTTCTCCAGTTTGTCCCCTTTGATGTAAACGTCATCATCAGCTCTCATAAACCATTCATATTTGTCCAAGTAGTGGTCATGCATGTATTTGAGCATCATGAAAGATTTCTTCTGGGGTGGGTAAGAGTCATCTACACCTGGAAGCGGCACAATGGGGATGGGAATAGAGGTGTCCGAACCCTCGCTGGAGAAGAATTCAACCTTGCCAGGAATGGTTTTGGACCACGTTCTAGATTAAAAAAGACAATAAGGACTAATTAAGTATGCAAACCAAGGCAGGCAGAAGGTGCTACCAGAGACCGCTCCAAGAAACTACACCTCATCTGCTATAAATTTTCTTTTTAAACACCTTGAAGGGTTATTTTTTTTCCATGCAAATGAGGACATTCACATGGCACACACAGCAACTGGTATAATACAAAAAATTATGACATGACAAGCATCTGAATATCATTTTTGCAGCTGTATCTGACAGAAAAATAATTCAATAGTAGTAGTTCACTAGTAGCAGGCAGGCTTTCTTAAGCACACTCAGCATTGGTCTAACAGCTATTGGTCACAAGACACAGAGCAAGGCCAACAGGAGCCAAGATGGGCAAACAATTCACATAAAACTGGATTTAATGCCTCCAAAGCTTCCCTGCAAGTTACTGAGCATCATATCCATCTCCCAAGTCCCCCAAAAGCTCAAACTTGCGTTCAGAAGTAGTGACTTCCACAGCGCAAACAGATGCAAATTTCACACGAACTTGTGAGGAAACAATATCCTGTGGGAAACATCCCAAATGGTAACTTCTCTAGATGCTATGTGGAGAAGCAGGTAGGGCTTTGACAGAAGTAAGATGCTCCTGCCTGTTTGCGACAGCTGGAGAAGCACAGAGCAAGGCAGCAACACTAACCTCAAATGGGTCTGCCCACACCAGCAAAGGTCTAGTAGAAAAGTAGTCCTAGAGACGCATGCAAAACATGTAATCCCAACAGACCTGGGGCTACCAACACCTGCACCTCCAGCAGCTCTCCACACACTTAAGACCAGATTTTAGTAGAGAGGAACGTCACAAAAAGGAGCCTTTTCTGTGCGAAGCGGCACAGCGACAACATCTGCTCCACACCTTCTGTGCTCCTCTCTGCCAAATCCAACCCATCTGCGTGGGCAAACTGGGTCACTTATATTGCAGGAAGAGCCATAGGATGATTTCTCAAGGCAGACTGCAGAACAGTTGACCTCCTCCAGGGACAATTTTCAACCATGTAACTGTTACAGCCTTGCGCTAAAAATTGTGAATTTAAAGCTTTCAGTGCCATTTTCTCAAATTCTACCTGGGGAACAACAGAGGTCACGTATCCTTCACCGAAACTCACAGAAAACTATTTTCATTGGTAAAAAACAGGTTTTCCCCTTTTTGTCTAGGTGAATATTTTCTAATTATGCTTGGCAACCATGCTCAGAATATAACCTATATTCAAAGATGAATGTGAAAACACTCTCAAGGTAAAGGACACAGCATTCCTTCAACGCATCACTGTCACTTTTACCAGATGCCTCTCAACATAGGTTTCTTGCCAAAAGCAGTGCAGATTTTGGGCAGTACAGACCATCCGACATTCAAAATCTGCAGAATTAGCTACCATACAAAACACCATAAAAAGTCTGAAATGTAAAAATATTTCACAAAAATTATTCCTTACGTTCCACTGGGAAACACAAAGGTATTTAATTAGTACTAACTAAACATCGACTTCGTCACCCTAATGGTTACACACTAATTCAGCTTCATGTAATGAATATTGCCCAATTACTTTAAAAGCTTTGTCTTCTGGATTTCTTACTGCAGTGGCTAATGTTTCTTAGCAAAAGTTTACATCCCGGCTTCCCAGAAGAGCACAGGGTAAAGCCAATGGAAACATTCCTGTTGACTTCATAACAGAGGTGATGAAGCCTTTAATCATCAATGATGCAATTCATGTGTGGTACTACTGGTTATGAAGTCACATCCTGTTAAAGCACTGAAAACTGCCCATTTTAAAATGAGATATGCTCATATCTTAAACTTTCACTAACTATTAAGGAAGTTCTGTTTATTTTCTGACACCCACACTCCATATAAAAATCATCTAGTCTTGAATGAAAAGACTACATGGTAAATTGCTCTTCCCATATCAACTCCCAATCTAAGTTTAAAAGACTTCTTCACTAAAGGTACTTGACACATTCAAATTTTAATCTCATAGAAAGAAAAGGTAGAAGCTACTGAGAAATGCAGCTCATCTCATCCACTGTGACCGGTTCCCAATGCAGCTTTGGGTGGACCCCAGACACTCTCCACACAATCACCAGGTGAAGTTATACACTAAAGTCTTATGGAAGTTTCTGCTTATTGACTTTTTTATTCAGAAGCAAACAACGTATTTTCAGACTTGCTCTCGATATCCTGAAAGATCTGCCTTTCTAATGACTACAAACTATGGACAACGCAGGATGTCTTCTGTCACTCCAAGCTTCAGCTCCTTTCTGGACTCTTGCGGAGTAATCTTCAACATCTTTTTTTTACACCACCACCCCTTCTGTCGGTTCCCAGTTTAAATTTACTCCCTTCTCTCCAACCAGGTACCCTCACCTCAGGCCCCTCCTAAATATTGTCAAGAGAAGAGCTCCTATTCAATGAAGAGGGAACAAAATGCATGTACATTCATAAACCTGCACATTTGATTCCCAGTCCTTGTACTGCATTAAGCTCCTCAGCTCGAGGCCAGTTTGACTCCACCTTTTTATGGATCTGGGCCATATTTAAGTTTCATACTAAAACAGGAGCAAACCAGAGACATATTCCTGCATATATGGGGGGCACAACGTACACAGAAAGACCATGCCCTACACCCCAAGGATCAGTGTGCAACTTGGGATGGCACCACAACGTTGTTTCAGCCTTGGGATCTCACGTCGACCATGCCCCAGCACAGTTTGACTAAGCCTCTGTTCATTTCCTGCGACAAGGCAATTTCTAGGATGAGACAACTCGCCGTGTTATTTGTGACTGTGGCTTTGAGCATTTGTTCGAACTCAGACAGACAAAATATGCTCCCACACCGAAAAATTGCCCAAGTGTCTGTGACAACGCGAGCGCTGCTCGGCAGAGGCTGAAACAATGGGAGTCACCATGTGCTGCTCCTTATGGCTAAGCCACAGCTCGCTGCTCGATGTGGCCTTTTTGTGGGGAGCGAATACAGAAAGAACAGTTTGCTCAGGAAACGTGTTGTTGCACTCGGCCAGGCAAGCCAAACCACAGATTGTAAGATAATCTCTAAGTATTTTTCTGACCCCAGCTATCAGCAGAACTAAGGACTGGTAAATGCAGGGATGAATTCCGATCAAAGCTACTTTTAACTTTGTTATCCGACACTGCGAAGAATCAGACCTGGCTCAATCACAGGCGATTCTGCAGCTTCGTGTGTTAACAGCTATGTTTCTTGCCCATCCTCCCATCTTCAGTCCAGTTTCCCATGTCTGCTCTCAGGTTATGGGCAGCAACCTGACCCCTTCGGCTCCTCAGGCACGAAGCTCTTGTCTCAACACCTTCGTACTCCTGCGGCCTCACCAGCACCCGCTCCCACTTGCTGCCATTGCTTTCCTGGTCAAGGCTTCTCTAACATAATACCTGCAGATCGTATCTGCAAATGAAATGTATGTTTGACAACAAAAAAAACAAAGGGAAATGTTTTTAGTGAAACTTGATGCCCTCCTTCTCCCCACAAGGGCTCCTGGTCACCCTCAGCTGTTCAAAGGAAAGGTGATGACAACATTTCTGCCACCAGGCTCCTGTACCTACACCTGCAGAGACCACCTCCGCTGCAGTGATCGCTGGTGGCCTCAGCCAGCTTAAGGCCATTTTGACTCTCTCCAGAGAGAAATATCAGGTTCTGAATACAACTGATACGTGTACTGAACCGGTCATTTAAAAACCCAGCAACCAAACTGCTCTGACAGATGCCAACCTTATCTCCTCCATGTAATCTGAATCTGCTCAGTTAAACAGGAGGATGTGCATGAATCAGGACAGCAAGGCTCTCTATTACCTTCCCCTGGAGCAGCACTGAAAACACGCACGATGCTGTGCGACCTGGTTTCTCTCAGTGCACAGGACCCGTAACTCCAACCAACTAGAAGCTAGCATTGACAAGGGAATCAAAGTGCAATTTAAACAAACACAAACATAGAAAATGTAGGTAATGCTTCCTTAGAAGAAACCTCCTGGCAGAGAACATTAGGACTGCTCCAGTACTGGTGGCTACCAAGTCAACTTTACAATCCCTAAGCTGGTTTTGCACACTGGGTATCCTATGTGTACCATAATCTGAGCAAGGCACAAGCAAACTGGGTGCAAAGATTTTGTCACAGCTGGTACAGGTATTCATGCAATACAGAAAACTGTGCAAAAAGAGACTGCTAAAAAAACCAGTATTTTCTAAAAAGTGACCACTACTACAGTCACCAAATGTTGTTATAAGTCATTTCTTCATTTAAAAAGTTTAAAAAGCAAAGCTTGGAGCAGTAGGAGCACAGATCTGGAAAGTTTTATGTTCAGTTTCCAGTGTTTATTATTTATTTGTATTACCTTGCTTTGTTATGAGCTCTGCAGACTCAGCAGAAGCACAGTCAGCAGTGCTATGCAGACAGTGCTCCCTTTGTGGAGACCCAAACCAGAGACGATTACGAAAAATGTATTTGGCTTTTGTCTGCAGCTTGAGAACCTCCATTAGAGGAGATCAGAGAAATTACTTAAAGTTTTGAGAAATAGTCATCTGGCATAATCACACTGAATAAAATCCTAATTTGCAAAGAACTCAGCATGATAATGGACTTAAAAGACTGATTTCTTGAATACACGGTTCAGCTAAATTTCATGTTGAATTAAGGCTAATTTTGCTAACTGTTCCTCAAGGTCCCATCTTTCCAGCAACACTTGCTATGGGGGAAGCAACAAACAGCTCAGGCAGGAGAACTGAGGACGGAAATCAGCATGCTGCTCCTGCACGTGGTACTGCAGATGACCATCACGAGAGGTCAGAAAAACAAGCTGGTTTTTTAGATTTCCAGATAGGTTTAAAAGAGCTTGTCAGTTAAGATCTGCATTTCAGAATTCAGATTCTGAGGGAGCGTTCCTTTCAAATTTTTGCACAACAAGTTGGTACCTAGCTTTAACGAAGAACCCAAGCAGCTTCCACAGCTCCTTAGAGTCCTTTGAGCTAAACTCCTCCAGTTTAAAGCTATGTCAGTTTGCTGTCCACAGGTATCCATCAACCCACCCTCCTTGTGGAAACAGGGACAGAAATGGATCCATGATCCGTAGGCACGCCGATGCTCAGTAGGTCAGACTAAGATCACAGCCCAAGTGTCCCAGAGGTTTGGGCCATACGGTTATTCTGGGGTACGTAGGTGACTTCATTTCTCCTAATCCCCCATGCACCAATGCCAGTTGCTCCTGTTGTATTTGTTTCATATTGTTCCTTAAACTTTCCTGCAAATTTTAGGTAACTGCTTACTGCTCCGAAAGCTCAAGCAGGTCATACTTCTGATAGAGGATACAAGAGCAGGACACACCGAGTTCTCGCTATTCCAGTACTGCGGTAGGATCGATACATTAAGCAAAACATGTATCACACTGTTAGGATGCTCAAACCCGCCTGAGGTGACCTCCTGAGACGCAAGAGTGCACGGTCCACAATCCATCAAATTACCTCACTAGCAACCAGAACCGGCCAAAACCGAATACCACCCAACCACCTCAACCTGGGCTCTGAATTTAAACGAAGTGCAAACATGTGTTTTGTATTACACTTCTGCAGCAGCTAGCACAGGCTTAGACAGATAATACAAACTCCTTCAGACCCCAAATCCTTCTGGCTGCCTTTCACTTCAGCTTTTCCAAGCACTCAGGTATTTAGATTCCAGTGCAGTCTGTTTCCTATAAGCCACCATGAACAGTGTGGCAGCACGTTTGACATGGAGCCTCCCAAGGGCACCCTTCTGCCACGGGAGTGGGACAGCTTAGCACAAGCCCCGGCATCGCTCGCGGTCCTCGCATGCATGGCCTCGTGGCACTTCAAGGTGCCATGGGGACTGTCCCAAACCCAGAAGTACTGCGGCGGTGTTCCTGCAGAGATACTCTCAGAGGCCAACCCTCAACATCTTGCCGTTAACTGCATTCACGCTAGGCTCCTGCCACGTTTCCCAGGAAATCTAGTTGCTATGCAAAAAAAAAAAAAAAAGGGGTTGACTTCCTGATATTTCTGTTCCTGAGACAGCAGACTTAAATCTTCTGGGAGGCTGCTTATTCCCATCCTCTCCTTCCCGCAGCTCTTTTAGGACAACTCCCCTCAACTGCAAAACCATTAGCACATATTGTTGCACTTTCCCTGAACCCCAGCCATACCTTAACTCCTTCCTGCACAACTCTTTTCCTGACTATTTCTTGTCCTTTGATGTGACACCGCAGCTTCTGCTGCTGCACTTTACCGGCCTCCTGGAAGGGAAGCTTTGCTAGCCTGGCTGTCAGATGCAATCATTGCTGAAGCTACAAATCTGCCCTCCGAAAACCCGTAGATCTAAAGCTTATTCTCTGCCTGACAGACTACAAAAGCATGACTGTTTCAAAGAGCCAGCGTCTCCTGAAAATCCAGTAGGCCCATTTTGCCTTGCAGTGGTCATTTTGCTCATGATTGATGTTCAGGAAGTGGATTGCTTCCCCTCTTGTTAGACCCTATCTGGATTCACAGCAGCAAGGATCAGCAAATGCTTTCCGCTCCGGTCCCTTTTAGCTGCGTCTGTAAACGGCCTTTGAGCTACAGCAATTTGGAGGTATTCGGCCTCTGAATCCCTAATTCCTTCCAGCGCCCTGGCTAGCGTGGTATCAAGGCTCTGCACATGCTGCCACCCCGGGAATGCCTTGCTAGCAGCTTCCCGTTTCACTCGCTGTGCCAGCGATTCAGCTCACCAGGATGCTTTGTCAGTGTAGTAATCCCAGCAATTGTCTGCCGGAGTACTTCATGGCAATCAAAAGCCATTTAAGATTTCAGGTTTGTCTTCCTCTTCCCCCTCCCCACCTTCCCCCAAAAGATGTCTTCCTGTCACCAGGACATTAGCTCGATTCTTTTACCAACATTGGGGAGAAAAATGCATTTAGCCCTACCGCAACGTTAAGAGGTCTTTATTCTTCCCTTCCAAGAGCCGACATCATCTCTAGAGGTTAAACCAAAATAGCAGTGCAGTAAAAAGCTTCAGCTCTCTTTCTGAGGGCTGAATGAGTCCAATTCCATTAGCTGGATTTGTTAAGTTGCATCTTTAGCCTTTTTTTTGTGTGAGTAAATGTTGCAGATCTGGTTCTGTAAACCCAGCTCTCCTACAGCACGGGACTGTTCAGCAAGCACGGGCAAAGCCAGGGACAAGAATCCTTCCCACACCAGCAAACTGAAATGCTCCACAACTAACACTCATCTCCGGACAATACTGTGATAAATTTCCCTTTCTTTAATTCCTGACACAAAATCTGATGGATGCTAGACAAACTATACTGCCATAAAACCTGTTACGCGATGTCCCAACACGACTACAGCCGTTCTGTATGTAAACGTAAATTACACAGCTGAGATTTGCAATCCAAAAAGCTCCATCCCACACAGTGAAGAATACATAACCCTGAAGAAACAGATTCTTTCACCCATTTCAAAGCATCAATCACACTCCCTCTATAACTTAATTACAGGTCTACTGCTGAAAGAAGGAATTAAGTTTCCATTAAAAACTGTGGCTGGTGGACAATATGCTTCAGATTGCCCAAATTAAGCAATTTTACTGCATTTGATGCTGATACAAAGAGAGCTACCATTTCCCCAAAACTGGCGCTGCGCAGGGGGAGGAGGAGACGGTCTGTCACAGACAGGTTTGCCATCCTGTTCTTACTGGCCAACAGGGCCAAGTACTTTTCTACCTGGGCAGGCAGGAGATGGAGAAGGGTTTGCTCTCGTACAAGAGTAAAGGGGATGTTTTACTAGAGAAAGATCCGCCCCGGAGCCCCTGGCCGCTCCTCTGACAGCACTGCCTGTACAGCACTCCGTCGGAGCAGAGGTATACTCGAGCTGACATTTTAGCTCTTAACTCTTTCAGATTTCCGAAGCAGGCTTCCCGCACAGCCTCCCAGCACTGCCTGCTGGCATGAGTGCCGGAGGAATAAGCACATTTCAACAGAGCGGAGCGTTTCTCCAAAGCCACAGACACGTCTCCCACAGAAGAGATGATTACCCTGATGCTGCCGAGGCTTTGGACAGGAGTCCCGTCAGCATGTGGCGCTCACGCCGATACCCAGCTACAGCTGGAGAACACGCCGCGGGCCACGATGAGCGGCACGCGGTGCAAAGCACAAAGATCGTCCCCGCTACAAAAATAGGTGTGCTCAGGTAGCAAATACACGGCTCGAAGACCCCAGTTCCTGCACTGGCTTCACCGGCCCGAAGCCAGGAGCGTTTCACCCATTCCTGTTCGAGCTGTTTCGCTACCTGGTCCAGCCTTTGCGACCGCTGCAGCGAGCGGAGGTTGATTTTACTCTTTGTTCCCAGGCGCGCTTTCTGAGCCTCATTCCTCAGCACACACTCTCGGCTTGGCGCAGTAGTCTTTTCCCTACCCAGCAGGTTACAGTGGTCTCCAAACTTTATGACTATCAGAGGCTGTCGGCTCTCTCCAGAAGCAGCGGCCAAGGACCACACCGGCGTGATGGCCATGCCCAAGGTAGAAGTACCGACGGAAGCCCCTCGACGACCCCGGTGAGCAGCGGTGGGTTCCCCCTCGCTATGGTGGGGGCCTGATCCTCACGCGAGGCCGCTGGACCCGCCTGCCAGGCACCAGCTCAACCAGACCCTGCGTGAGCATCAGCGCAACCCAGCTCGACCCTTCACGTCTCGGCCCACCTGGCCGGGCAGCGCGGGAGAGCTCAGGTCACCTCACTCCCCTCGCCCCGCACCCCGGCCCGGGCTGCTGCGAGGAGAGCCGGGTCCGAGAGATCTCCGAGGGGCCTCGGCTCACTCACACACACCCCGGCGATGGGCGAGCGGTCCCCGGGCCGGCGGGGGGGATCCCGGCCGCGGGAGACCTCCCGCCCGCCGGCTCTTACCTCAGCCGCTCCTCACGAGAAACGGCCGCGCCGTGAGGAGAGCCGAGCCGAGCGCGGCCGAACCGAGCGCGGCCGAACCGAACCGAACGCGGCCGAACCGAGCCGACCAGACCTGAACCCAGCCGAACCCACCCGAGCTCATCCGACCGGACCCGAACCCAGCCGAACCCACGCGACCAGACCGCAGCCGAGCTCAGCCGAGCCCAGACGAACCCACCCGACCCCAACCCAGCCGACCCGTCCGGACCCGAGCCCAGCCGAAGGTAGCCGAGCCCAGCCGAACCCACCCGACCGGACCCGAGCGCAGCCGAAGG
>Ga0065711_1005686_pt1 | contig 19942 bp, 14 predicted proteins | sample Hoacrofraction12_FD_59098 | JGI IMG/M metagenome (GOLD analysis project Ga0065711, IMG submission 59098) | Hoatzin crop microbial communities from Cojedes, Venezuela - Epithelial fraction 12 v2 (version 2) | ecosystem: Host-associated > Birds > Digestive system > Esophagus > Crop | place... | reverse complement strand
CTGGGCAGCCTGTTCCAGTGCTCCATCACCCTCAGAGGGAAGAAGTTCTTCCTCATGTTCAGACGGAACTTCCTGTGCCTCAGTTTGTGCCCATTGCCCCTTGTCCTGTCGCTGGGCACCACTGAAATGAGTCTGGCTCCATTCTCTTGACACCCACCCTTGAGATATTTATAAACATTTATAAGGTCCCCTCTCAGGCTTCTCTTCTTCAGGCTGAACAAGCCCAGCTCCCTCAGCCTTTCCTCGTAGGAGAGATACTCCAGTCCCCTCACCATCCTCGTAGCCCTCCTCTGGACTCTCTCCAGTAGTTCCTCATCTTTCTTGAACTGGGGAGCCCAGAACTGGACACAGTACTCCAGATGGGGCCTCACTAGGGCAGAGCAGAGGGGAAGGAGAAATGTTAAACCTCATGTAGCCCCACTGAATGCAGAGGAGCTACACAGTTATAGCTGAAACCACAACGTAATCCCTGGCTTCTTTACTGTTGCCTGCACTTCTTGAGCAGCATTGGAAGGTGTGGCAGTTTGTGTGCACATCGCCTGGCGGTGGGGCCTTTACCGTACCTACACTACCAGTTTGGTGTATTTTGATCTGGGAGGACTGCTTCCATTCTTTGTGGATTACTCATTTGTCTCCTAAATTTTTCTATATGTAGAATATATTTTCTTACAGTGTCTCATTTGCTGAGAGTGGGACTGAGAGGAGCTTCTTGTCTGCATCCCTCCAGGCCGCAGTGATGCTCTTAACAGCCTTGGGCATGTCCCCACCTCCTGAGGGACTGCAGTGCAGAGTCCCCTTGGTTAATGTTGGTCCAGGTTGCCCCATCGCAGTCCTGAGATGTGTGGAGGCAGTGGCTTGGGACGGAGCGCAGCAGAGGTGTGCTGACGGCCTCGTGCCAGCTCTTGCAGAGGCCCAGGGCTTTCTGTACCACTCATTTTAGTGCTTTGGGGATTCAGTTCTCCTGAGGCAGAGCTGATGTCTCTTTCCAGTGGTGTAGCTGAGCATTCACCTTTGTGCCAGGGGCAGGTCTTTCTGGGTGAGCTCAGACCCTCCAGGTAAATGCACCCGTAAGAAATGGTTTTCCTGTTTCTGCCTGAACTTCCGTTTTCCCGTTGTAGACAGGTGAATCGTCTCAAACAGAAACTGTCTCTGAGGAGAACAAGAGCCTGATGTGGATCCTGCTGAAACAGCTGCGGCCCGGTATGGACCTGTCACGAGTGGTGCTGCCCACCTTCATCCTGGAGCCACGCTCATTCCTTAACAAGCTCTCTGATTACTACTACCATGCTGACCTGCTTTCCCAGTAAGCAGCACGCAGAGTGTGCCCGACGTGGGCACTTTTCTTACATTTGTGAAAATGTGTGTCAGTGTTAGCCTGGTGCTGGCTGGGGTGCGTTGGCATGCTTGAAAGGCTCCCAAATAGCACTCAGGTCGCTGGATTCAATGTAAATCAAGCCAGGCACCATCTGCAGTGACCTTTTAAAGATGGACTGCTGCCACTGAGGGGCAAGGGAGCAAGGAAAACAGTTAAACTTCAGACGGAACTACCTTTGCGTATGCACGTTTGCCAGCATTGGCTGGAACTGATGGGGATTCAGTGCATGCCTTCGAGCATCTCGCAACAGAGCTGTGCCACCTTCTGGTGTACTCATGTACAGAGGGGAATGAGAGCAAGCAGAATTGTCAAACACTTCTGCCCCCAAAAGCAATATAATTATGTTGGCTGATAAACAAATAAGAAACATCTTTTAACACCATTGATGAGAGAAACCTGCTGGGAGCAGCAGAGTAGAAAATAGAAAATGTTTTGCTTGCAGATAGGACCAACCTTCTCAATGAGATATGCTTGGTGTATTTTAAAACCAGTGTGTGCAATATTCAAATAGCAGCAATAGCTACTCATGTTTATTCCACTGCCTCTGGGTAATTTTAGAATCCTGGTATTTTCAAGCCTTGTTTGTGGTATTTGCTACATCTGAAGTTAAGGAAATGGTTCTCCTCAGTGCTGAGATCTAAGAAAACTTCAAGAGTTTTGGAGGTTTTGTTAAATAAACCTCTTCGTGGTTCGGATGATCCTTTTAAAGGGATTTTGCAAGAACTTATCCAGTTTGATTTTCAAATCTGACTAAATGGTTGGAAATACCAGGAACTCTATGTTTACTTCCCACTTCATCTTTGAGTGGATGAAGGTTGGACGAGATGACCTTGAGAAGTCCCTTCCAACGTAAATTATTGTATGACATCTGAAAGTACGGAAAGAGGCCATGTAGCACATCAGCTTTAAACGTCTTTTAAGGAAGAGGGAAACAAAGAAAAAGAGAGAAAAATAGAATTGTCTTTGATTTTTGTGGCATAAGTATTATTGTTTTTATAACTCACACAGTACTATTAGCTGTAACTAAATGCCAGTGTGAGTGGCAGTCCCACATTAACATACCTGAATGTCCAATCAAACCTGATACACTCCAGAAATTTTCTTAGGCTGTTTGCAGGAGTGCAGGGCAAGAGGTGCCGCTTTTTAAGAGTTTATGTGTGTGTTGTATGTACGTTAGCAAAAAAAAAAAATTTACTGCTGGCAGACACCTTTTTCACTGGCAGCAGCACAGAAGAGCTACTTCCCTTTAGTACTGGGGAAATATTACTGAAATTAATGTCATTATACTGGTATGAAATGATGTGATGTGTGAACAGTATAAAGAGCGTTTTATGTTCTGTCCTGCAGGGCTGTCCTTGAAGATGATCCATACAGTCGAATGAAGCAAGTTTTGAGGTGGTATCTGTCTGGCTTCTATAAGAAGCCAAAGGTAAAAGAATGCATGAAGTTGGGGTTGTAATGGGCATTGAAATCTTCTGCTCTGGTTGTGTGTTTCTGTATGGCCTTTCCTTTGATCCTTTACCTCTTTTGTTCAGAAGACTTTGACCATTACTTTTAAATGGCATGCGTTGGGTTTTGGAATGAATATTGAATGCAAAATAGTGTTGGTCAACCTCAGAGCCTTTGCACTGGACAGTTAGAAGGCAACACTAGTCGTCAACAAGTAACATGTCCTCCGATGCAAGATTTTTCCCTTCACTGAAAGCAGGTCTCCTTTCTCTTTCCAGACCTATTAGTACTGTAGTGCCATGTTTCCTCATCAGTATCCACCCGCTGCATATAGTAGCAGAAATAATAAAGTTTGGTCATCTTGTACAGCTTTGATCAGGCAATATCAAAGGTTAAGTTTATAAGAGCAGCAGAGGAATCCGTGGCTCGGATTAGAATATTAGATTAGGAGGATATATGTAACCAGTTCTTCAGTTTTGATTCTTGTGATTACTGAGAAGTGGGCCCATGTGAACCTCATGAGGTTCAACAAGGCCAAGTGCAAGGTCCCGCACATGGGTCGGGGCAATCCTGGGTATCAATACAGGCTGGGGAATGAAGGGATCGAGAGCAGCCCTGCTGAGAAGGACTTAGGGGTACTGGTGGATGAAAAGCTGGACATGAGCCGACAATGTGTGCTCGCAGCGCAGGAGGTCAGCTGTATCCTGGGCTGCACCAAAAGCAGCATGGCCAGCAGATTGAGGGAGGTGATTCTACCACTCTACTCCACTGTGGTGAGAGCCCACCTGGAGTCCTGGGTCCAGCTCTGGAGCCCTCAGCACACAGAAGACATGGAGCTGTTGGAGCGGGTCCAGAGGAGGCCACAAAAACGATCAGAGGGCTGGAACACCTCTGTTACGAGGAAAGGCTGAGAGAGTTGGGGCTGTTCAGCCTGGAGAAGAGAAGGCTCCAGGGAGACCTTATAGCAGCCTTCCAGTACCTGAAGGGGGCCTACAAGAACAAACTTTTTAGCAGGGGCTGTTGAAATACAATAAGGGGTAATGGTTTTAAACTGAAAGAGGGTAGATTCAGACTAGGTATAAGGAAGCAATTTTTTACAATGGGGATAGTGACACACTGGAAGAGGTTGCCCAGAGAGGGGGTAGATGCCCCATCCCTGGAAACATTCAAGGCCAGGCTGGACGGGGCTCTGAGCAACCTGCTGTAGTTGAAGATGTCCCTTCTCACTGCAGGGGAGTTAGGCTAGATGACCTTTAAAGGTCCCTTCCAACCCAAACTATTCTGTGATTCTATGACTGAGTTTAAAACATCAGGGAGAAAATTATTACGTTGTTTTGTGGCCATCTCTGTAGAGCTGTATTGCAAATCTTCATTTGTAGCAGGTTTTGATTACTTTGTTTTTCAGGGAATAAAAAAGCCATACAACCCTATTCTGGGAGAGACGTTTCGCTGCTGTTGGTTTCACCCTCAGACGAACAGTCACACATTTTACATAGCGGAACAGGTAACTTGCTTTATTTGGGTGCCCAGGTGTTGCAAACAGCAACCCGCTTGCAGCTCTGTGCGTAGCAACACGGTCCTCTGCTCACCCTAGGAGAGGAACTTGGAGTTTTGTGTAAACATCCAGAGTGGGACATGGGGTAAACTAGCTGCTGATCTTTTTTCTTTGTAGATTTACAGAGGTTATGTGAGCTTTGGTGGGCACTTAGGACTATGAAAGCAGGTCTCACATGTTTAACATTAGCCTCTTCAGTAAAGAACTTTTCCATGGGATTCTTGCCCTACTGTTTTTTATTGTTAATAAAACATGGTTTGTGTTGCCTCTGTCAAAAGGGGCATAAAACACATAATCAAATCCTACTTTCCTTTATTTCTAAACTTTCTGTAATGATTTTAATAGGAGTAAATTGGGGGCTGATCTCTATATCTTTGAGGATAAATGAAGGGCAGAGCTCACAAGTAAACTGGCCTGAAAATACTTAGTTTGAGATTTACAGTGTTAATAAGGGGATCTGAGGACTGTGTGGACTTTTGTACAAGGGCTCCCTGTTTCACATACATTTTTTTCCTATTTAGTCAAAGAGTTTTTACTTTGTTTTATTTTATTTCAGACACTGCATCAATTTTATGGAGGTTATTCAGATGCTGCCAAAAAGTTCTACACTGTCATCTATTGTGTTGAAAAGCTGACAGTGTACCTGTTATCTTAATCTCAAATGCACAAGGACAAGAAAATATGGGGTGGGGGAGAAAGTTTGCATATATAATATTCTCATATATCATGGTCTTATGTATGATGTTCCCTCCTTTAACATTGAGGTTAATGGTACAAATGAGGCTTTGAGGACCCTGCTCAGTCCTGCGGCCTCCATCCTGCACTTTCCCTAGAGCATGTGTAACACCATGTGAGGCTGTGTGTGCACCCACCGTTCTGCTTAGCCTGTAAACACTGCTGTAAATGACCTGTGCCTATTTTTTTTCGAGGTCTCCCATCATCCGCCAGTGTCAGCTTTTCATGTCAGCAATAGGAAGGATGGTTTCTGCATTACTGGCAGCATTCTAGCTAGGTCCAAGTTTTATGGTAAGGCAATAAGCCTAGACAACATCGTGGCATTGGGTTTGGTTTGTTTGGTTTGTTTTTCAATCACTCCTGAGTGTGTTGAGAGTGAAGAACAAAGAAATGCTTCAGAGATCTACCACCAGGACACCCTAATTCCTTGTCTTGGCTCTCCTGCGTTTTCCCAGTTTCCACCATTTCAGTGGGAGATCACACTGATATTTAAAACAAAAATCAGATAGCAAAATTAAGAGCTTTAAAAATCTGGTTTTCAGAAAGCAGAGGTTTTTGAAAATGTGTGAGCAATTGGTTGTCAGGCTACTTTGCATATGCTTATGGATTAGTCATTTGATAGCTATCTGGTCAAACAACTGACTTTCGCAAAAGTCTCCGTATAAATTTAACCATTTGTCTAGCTCCCAGATTTCTGAGAGTTGAACCCTAGAGCTCCAAAATGTCCTCAGATCTTTTAATGTCAACGGAAGTAGCACAACTGCAAGCTCTGAAACAGTGTTGTTAGTTGAAATAGGGTTTTTGTTTAGACAAACACCTCGTAAGTACCATCCTCTGGTAAACATACTTACTGAAACACTTGCAAATAGTCATTGCTGTCCTTCTGGCAATTTTATTTGTTATTTGGGACCATACACAGTCAGAAAAGTTGTGAGAACAGAAGAACATTAATAACTTCCAAGCTTTCTGCATCCCACTAATGACTTATTTAATCTACTGCCCTTTCTGCAACAGGGGCTAAATGCCAGAGCAAATAGGAGCTGTACAGCAGAGAGTTTATTAGAACTGCCTGCCTCCAACAGTAAATGATTTACAGGGTCCTGAATTATTAGCATTCCTTTCATTAGTGACCTACATTTAAGTGGAAATGTTTTTCTAAAGTAGGATGAGTGACCAAGTATAACATGCCATTTTTTGATAGATATGTATTTGTTCTTTCAAATTCTAGGTAACTCACTTTCTGCACTGTTGGATGGGAAAGCAAAGCTTACGTTTCTAAACAGGGGGGAAGATTATGTAATTACTATGCCGTATGCCCACTGTAAAGGTAAGTTATGACTTTCCAAATAGAGAGCAAACAGAAAGAATAATATAATTGTATCTTACTCACTAATTTTGCACTGGCTCTCTTCTTCCCGCTCGAATACCTGGCACCAGGGAGCAGTTCCTCCACACACAAGTCGTAGTGCTCAGCAGAAGACTGGTAATCCTCACTGAAGTGTTTTTGGTTTGTCTGTGCAGAGCTGAGGACAGAATTACGCCCATCTAAGTTAGTTTTAACACTGTGTAGAAACAAAAAAATACTGCGTATGCGCACTGCAGGTAAAGTGAAGATGGAAAGAATAAGAGTACGTTTCCGAGCTTCTGAGGATAAAAAGTTTTTCTAATGTTACCACTGAAATTTTTTAATATATTTTCTGGCTTTTTGAGAATAAAGGAAATTCCTGACTTCTTTTCTGATTTCTTTGTTACTCTAATTGTGATATTCCTCAGTGTATGAGCTGCCTCAGTGAGGCTGATACCTGTTACCGTGTGGCTTTGCTCTGTCGAGCTCAATGTGCATTGAGGCCAGGGGCTGGCTGCTGACTCACTGCTGTAACTTTGCATTTGTCTGTAGGAAGCTAAGCGTTGCTGTCATTTCAACCACAGTGATAAAATCACTCCTGCAGCAGTTTGATTCAATTTTGGGTTTTGAATATTTTTTTATTTTGGCATGTTGACCTTTAAGTTAATGTTTATGGAGGGCCTAGCTACCTGAAAACAGTAGCTTCTGTGAATCACACCCTCTGTGAGCTATTCCTGTGCATAAATCTTTTTCTTGTCAATTTTTCTGCAAATGACCTATTCAGAAAATGGTAGGCATGTGCAAAAAGGAGTCCCCTATGTGACTGCTAGTCTCCCAGATTCTGCTGAACCCGTTACAGCTCCTCCATCCACCCTGTGAGAAGCAACTGGGTCTGTTTAAGCACTAGTGTAAATGAAGTTGCTGGGCACAACTTTCCTTATTTTTCCTTTCCCACTTTCAGATATACTATCAGCACCTGTGAGTAAAGCTATTTACCAGCTGATGTCATAGATGCAGAATATGGACTTAGGGGAGCATTCCTTGTGCTTTCAGTCAAGAACAAGTTCCTAGAAACTTAGGTTTCTGTCTTTTCAAAACTTAAAGCCAAGTAGTGTATTTCAAAGCATGTCAGCGAGAGACAGTTGGAGTTCAGAAAGCAGATCGCTTCCGCTGGGGCCTCTCTTAAGTCTCTTTTATCCCTTGCAGGGCTTTTATACGGTACCATGACAATGGAGCTTGGAGGGAAAGTTACCATCGACTGTGAGAAAACTAACCACAGGGCAGAACTGGAATTCAAGCTAAAAGTAAGAGACATTGTGGGCCCCATTTTGAATGGGTCTCAGGCTTGCCCCTGAGCTCCAGGCAAGGTTTGACCATACACACCAGCTCGTTTATGTAGCAGCAATGTATGCATGCACCACAGAGTGCCCTACCTGGAGAGGAGGCATCATCCTGCAGTTGGGTTTGCCCAGTGCAACTGGATTTGAACGCAGGAAGCCTGAGTTTTACACATGACTTCTTTGCTGTCAGCCAGCTGGGTACTGGCCAAACTCTGTTCTGAATGTTTGGCAATGACAGTGTGGCTTCTGTTTAGGACGGTACAATTATTTTTGTCTATATTTGCAAAATACAGCGAGGTGTACAAACTACTTTGAGGAAAGTTAGGATGTGGATCTTCAGTGCAGCTCTCTGGTAGCCATCACATACATACTCTTACCTTGCAGGTATCACAATGAGATGTACCTTGTGTTCCTCAAGGCTACAGGACCTTGCCTTGATGGTAGGGTAAGAGCCCATTTTCAGGCAGATAATTTTGAGAGGCTATCACACTGATGAGCCGCCCTGTCATTGCCTTGTCCTGACTTGTTCATGTAGCTATTCACTCCCCTAGAAAGCCTGGTAATGGAAATGTGTGCTGTACAGATAGAGTGGAGACATCTTTGAGCATATCTGTAGTTGTAGGTGTTAAAATTTGGAAGGGAAAGTGATGACCTGTAACTTGTCATGGACAGTTAAGTGCTTTTTAAGGAGCATCCATTTCTCTTCTGTTCCAACAAGCAAGTTCTTGCCTGGGCATAAAAGGAAAGATAGAGATCTGAGAGCCTGCATGACTTCAGAGTTGCAGCCTTAGCCAACATAAATGTGAGAGACGACTGGAGTTAGGGGAGTCTTTTGCAGACTGTGTTTTTCTGGGGGCAACAATAATTTGCTGTCTTTATGTGCCCTAACAAAGTGAACTGTTGCCCCGTGTACTTCCTTGATATTTGCATATACTTGTCTTTAAATCCTGTTCTTCCCATAGGCCCACTGTACTGCGTTGAGGGCCATGGAGTATTTCCCTGACTTCGTTCAGTGTCATCTCAAACCTACAAACACTTTAGAGCTTAAAATGCAGACCCTGCTTTTATGGCTTGAAAACAGTACGTTTAGTCCAAACATGACTCAGAAAGGTCCCTGTGGCTTAATTACGAGCTCAGCTTTGAATATTTCTTAGCCACCTTTTTTGACAGAATTGTGAGAAGTTAAAGGTAAACCCCATAACTTTGCTATTAATTTGGATACGTATCAATTCTCTGCTAGGTTGCATACATTGGTTCTTGAGATACTTGTGATTTCTTTTTCCATGGGTGTTGTGGGAAATTTGGTTTTATATTGATATTAAAAGTAAGAAAATTTCCTCTGCATAAATGTTGTTGGAAAATAGCTGCTAAAATGTCTGAAGAAATATTGTGTGCTATGAATGGAAGAGCTGGTCTCTCTGTCACTGCTGTTTCCTGTGTTTGGCAGGCAGGAGGTGAGGGGAATTTTCCATTGTTCTGAGAATTTTTTCCTTGACTCTGGAAATACCCTTTTTCTTTTTTTGTTTGCTGCTGACGAGAGCTTCTTCACGCTGGAGACTTCTTTAGATGCAGCCATCAGCAGTGCCACACTGCTGATGCTGTGTCGTTAGCAAGAAGAGTCACCCGCTGCACTAGTGCTGCTCCTTTTCTTTGGTCAAGACTGCAAGCTTAAGGGTCCAAACTGTAATGTGATTCTGGGCAACGGGAAGAACTTGCCCATGGACACTTATCCTGATGTCTAACTGACAATAAATGTATTTGCAGTGAAGGTGAGGCCTTGCACTGCTGAATGTTAATGCACCTGAAGGCTTATCTCCCTTCCTGCAGCTCCTACAGTGATTTTGGTATTTCGAACAAAAGGAGGAGGGCACAATGCTAGACAGTCAAAATCTGCATTAGAATTTGTTCTGCCTTTCCCCAGAAATAGTGGAAATCAAGCAGGTTGCGCTTCCCTTCCCTCCTGCTGCATCATTGTGTTTGGCTCCCTTCCAGTTCTCACTAGACTGATCATATTTTCTATTTCTACTCTCCCCTGACAGCCCTTCTTCGGTGGCAGCGCAAGCATTAATCAAATCTCTGGGAAGATTAAATCAGGAGAAGAAGTGTTAGCAAGTCTCGACGGACACTGGGTAACACACGATAATCGAAGTGTCTGACAGTTGAAGCGTGCGTGGCAGCGGGGCGCGTGGGAGGACTGGCAGCCCTTGGCCGGCTCCCTGTGTTGGGGCCGGAGCTGCAGAGGTCCCGTGTCCTGCCTATTCCCGCCGTCCCTGGGGAGCACAGGCGAGCAGAGCTTTCCAGGCCACACCTCTCAAGGTCACTTACGCTTCCGTAGTCCCATCCACCTGCAGTGTGAGTAACGCTTGCACTCCCAGAGCCTGGGCCACAGTGGGGGCCGGTGAGGCGCGCTTCCACCGAAGCCAGTGGCTCCGTATTTAGGGTCCCTGGCTTAGGATAGGCACTGGCGGCAGGACACACGGTTTGTGTTATGGGTGATTGTGAGAACCATGAGGCTTCCTTTTGTCTTGCTGTGTTCAGTACTTCCCCAGCTACAGCAGTATCGGGGAAGAACTTCACGGGGTTTTAAATTCATTATTTTCACAGCAAACCTTTACGACAGAAGATGATTCTTGTGCTGTTCATGAGGTGAAGGACAGAGACGTAGGTTCTGTGAGGGTCTGTCTGTACAGGCAGCGCAGAACAGTCAGCAGAGCAGTGAGCACCTTTGCACACCTAGTGTCCACAAGTGAATCACTCAAAGGCATTGTTAAGCCAAAATCCGGGAAGAATAAAGTTGCATGGTGAAGGATGTAGTCTAGTTTTGACTGGGAACTCCTGGTAACCGAGGCAAAAGCAGTGAGCCCTGGCTTTGGGCTGGACACTTAGGTATTTATCTCAGCTACATTTAGACATCTGCACCTTCATTACAGTTGGCTTATGCTCCCTTTCCAGTCCATAGACATTGCCACTTCTGAGACCAGACTTGTCTCATCCTAAAGCAGGTATTTAAAGCAGGCCAGGCGAAATGTGCCTGGATAAAGCCCTTTCTGTAGTGAGGTCCTAACCACAGCGTAGCCTTTGGTACTGGCCTCCTACCCTCAGGCAATCTGTCTTTTCTCATTATGAGCTAATGACTGTTTTGAAATGGGGAGATTTGCGCTTTCTAGGTGTATACGAGGAGATTTGCTCGCTGTGCCTGGGTAAGCTTTTCTGTTCTGAGCTCCCTTTCCTGCAGGATGAGTCTTGGCAATTGTGGGTTGTGCTGGGCTGCGGAGTACCTTGTCTGCGGTGGGTCCTGCGAACACCATTGGCGAGAGCATGTAATCGAGTGGCTTCCCTGGGGCGCCGAGCTGCGTGTTTGTGTGCTGCTCCGCTTCCAGCCTGCAGTGCTGGGGTTTTATCAGCCTGAAAATAATTTATTCCTCCCTTGTTCTTTGTGCTGGTTGTTTGTGGTGCACAAAACCAGAATGATGTATAAAAGAAGTTAAATGGCTTTGAAAGGGTGGCTCCATAAGCCGCTGTCTGGAGTTGCATGCTGTGAATAGAGCAGCTACTGTGCCGCAGTAGGGACGTTGTTTGTTCACCTCCCTCCCCACTGAGAGCATTGGCCTGCTCTCCTGAGCGCTGCAGGCTTTTCTCTGGCACTGTCCAGTTTCCTGACAAAAACCCTTGCAGCTGAAAGGCTAATTCTCTGCCTCAGGACCTGAAAACTGACCTGAATAAAGAAGGAAAGCAAACCCCAATGCTTCTCAGCCCCAGGATCAAAGCAGCAGCTGAGGGCTTGTATATATGCCCCTTAGAGATGCACGTGGTGATGTTTGGTAATGCCTGCCTGCCTCCTCCCATCCACAGCTGGGGGGCTCTTGGGGACCTGAGGACATGGCAGAGGAAGTCCTGAGGGAGACTTTGAGGGGGGATGAGAGTCCCTCGGGGTTGACGGAGTTTCACAGCTGAAGGTGTGGGAAGTGGACTTCGAGACATGCATCAAGGGACCGTGGCAGGGGAAGAAATGCAGCGGCTGGGATGCAAAGAAACTAGGCAGCGACAGGCAAAGCCAATAGCTATGACCTGAATAAGGTTTGCATGATACTCATACCATGTCCAGGCAGCTGAATGGCACCGATGCGCACGCTGTTCAGCAGCTGTAATCGTCTGATTCACTCCACGTGCAGTCAGCGTCGTGCTGTTCACTCTGTGCTCTGTAAGCTACGCCGTCTGGCTCTGCAGCGCTGCTGCGTCTGTGGGCAAGGCTGGGAAGCAGCTTAGTTAAGCAGGGCCACAGCAATCTTGTCTAGCTGGCCTCAGATCGGAGAAGTGCTGCTTAGCTGTTTGTTGCCAAGTAAATTGGCAAGGAGTAAGGATGAAAGACCGCTGGTGTTTTGAAGTGCTGAATGAAATGGTAATGGTAGAAAAACCTGGCTAAACTGGGAAAAAAAAAAGTGAAAGAGGATCTCGGCTTTAGCTCTCCTTTCTGGAGAGGGGGTATTGCAGTAGGCTCTGTCTGAGATTTCAGTGTTGAGAAACAGAAGAAAGACTGGGAAAGGAGCTAGGGATTTTGTTTCTGTATGCTGGGTGGTACCTGGGAGGAACAGTGGGGAAAGAAGAGCATCGTAGGGCTTCTGTGGGTACCCTTGTCTGGGGACAAGGCTAACAAAAGGGATGATGTCCCTTTCTAATTCTTCTCTGATTGTTCAGCCAGTGTTTCAGAGAATGCCTCGCCTCTCTCGTTTTAGAAACTTTCAGGAAGTGTTCGGTGAGATTTAATGGGATAGAGGAGGAAAGAAGCCTTCTAACCAAGCCCAGTGCCAGATCATCAGCCGGAAGCAGCTTCCATTTGTCAGGATTGTTTTCTGCCTTGTGTTTCTGATTGTCATTAACCTTTTCGCTTAATTTTCCTTCTCAGGATGGGGAAGTGCATATAAATGAGTTGAAAAGCGGGAACGCGGAAATGTTCTGGAACCCGACCAGTGAAGTACGAAGGCAGAGACTGAAGCGCCATATTGTGCTGTTTGAGGAGCAGACGGACTTTGAGTCAGAGAGGTAAGGAGCCCTGGGAACGTCTCGCTGCTGCTTCCCCGCTGCAAGTGAGCAGGGACTACGAAGGCTCTGGTTCCTCAGCACAGTCTCCGAAAGGCAATGACTCGCTTTCACTGCACTTATTATCCAGCCATTTACCTGTTTTTTTTCCAGTCTGTTAACTCTGGAGTATTTCCATGAAGTATAGCTCTGAAATAACCGGGGAGCTGGGCTGAGAAGTGGTGGAGGCTACATTTTATCTGCCAAAATAACACCTCTCCCAGGACTCCAGAGATCATGAACAGAGCCTCTATATCTTCTGGAACATTTTATGGAAGGGCAAGATGTCAGTCTGAGGTCGGGTGCCTTGTTAAGAAGGGTTGTTTCAACCACAGGCTCTTAAGCTAGTTGCAGAAGTCACATGGAAAGTCTTGGCGTGAGCAGAGCAGTAGTTTGAATCACATACAGGATTTTATGAGAGGATGTAGTTAAATGGATGTTCAACCCTGCCACATAATCTCAGCTGAGATCTCCAGTGAAGTCTGCACCAGTTTTTTTAGGGTAATCTAGATTAGCTAAAAATACAGTCATGGCACATGACAGGAAATGGAAGGAATGACTGCCTGATGCAACGAGCATCCCGGAGCCAGTTCTTGAGCAGGAACAGCTAGAGCAACATCGTGTGGCCCTGGCTTCTAACCAACTAGTCCTGCCATCCCACCAGGCTAGTACGTGCAGTTTGCTGCCTGGCTCTGCACTACATTGGCCGCTTTCCTCTGGGCATCTAATTTTGATGTTGCATCACATCATGCTAAGAAGATTCCCCTTTTATGGGCAAAGAAAGGGATTGCATGAAAATAAAACCACATGAACATTTAGTTTGTTCTGGACAGTAGTGGGTGTTTTGGGCAGTAAAGTCTGTATTTGTAACTTACAGTAGTGCAATTGCCGTTGTTGCAGAGCAGAGCAGACTGCAGCACTTTTCTCTATTAATCTTCTGAAGAAGATTCTTTAAAAGGAGATGAGAAATCTCAGTCTTAGGGATGAAGAATCTCCATTGCTCTGTTTACCAGGGTACTGCCAGAGCTTACTCCCTTTGCAGCATCAGCGATTAAGAACAATACATCCATCCAGGGGAAGGAGGCAAAAGGAAAAATTCTAGAGATCCCTAACAGACATTCCACCGGGCACCTTATTATGCTGGCAGTTGCATGAATAAATGGCCATCTAATCCAGGTTATGTTCTGCCTGAATTGCTTAGTCTTTCTTGCAGTGCTGAAAAATCACCTATTTTCACAAACGCTGGAGAGTCTCTGAAGCTCGTACCATTATGCAGCTCACCATGGAGGGTCTCATTGTCTGACACACAGCTCTTGATGGAGTAGTTTTCCCATGTCAAGTGATTCTGTGTGTGTCCCTCTGAGGTTCTTAGAATTGGAGGTCTCACTCTTTACACCACCGCATTCCTTAGGACTGACTCTTTACACCACCGCAGTATTTTCTCAGGCTGTTATTTTCACTCCTCCCTCCCCCACCCCCACCACTTTGAGTTTGAATTGAGTTTCCTTCCTTTGTTTCTGGGAGAAAAGATTCGTACACAGGAAAATGGGAGTGACGTGTCAAAAAGGACAGGAAAGTGTTCCTCTGCCTTCAGTTAATTAGCTAAGAGGCTGCTTTTTTGGAAATGTTGTGTTAACATATGGTGATAGAAATAATGAAAGCATCACTATCCCCTTTAAATTAAGAGCTTCACAGCAAGCTCCAAATTAAATGTAGTAATGTATTCATCTTCTAAACGGAGGACTTGAGTTCTGTGGAGCTGGGACTACTGGAACAGCCTGGATCTCCGGTGCCTTTTCTAACCGCTAAACCACCCAGTAATGTTGTGGGAGGGCTAGCTGCTAATCTCAGAAGTGTTTCCAATCTGAAATGAAGATCAGAGTGCTCTGATTAGAGGAACTGTGGAGATGCCTATCACAGCTTGGTTGTAGTGCACAAAAAGGTAATGATTTTTCTCTCGTAAAAGGCAGATCCTCTCCTCCGGGCAGAGGCTCAGTGAGACATCATATGACAGATCATGTATTTTTTGGCAGCTGAAAACAAGCACGAGTGAAAGCCTGTGTTCATGCTTGCAGTTTGTGAGCACCAAGTACATGTCATTTCTTTCAGATTGAATCACCTTCCTACAGATCAGGTTGCTAATCCTATACAGAAGTACAACGCTGCATGTGCAGGTGCAAGCCACTCACATGAATTCAGTCTCCAGTGCTTCTAAACTTTAAATATAAACCCTTTGTTTCAGGGATGGAGATTAACACAAAGGATCCTAAACATAAATGACGGGAAGGGCGATGAAGATAACAGATTCTCCATTATACATTATCCTCTCTAAAGAGGCCACTGACCTCAATGAATTGAGCATAACTATCTTATGTCTGTCACACAGACAGCACTGAAGATTTTAATGAATATTGTAGGTGATGTTATCTAAGGGAAAGTTCCCCTATTCTTCAGTAGATCATTGTATACAGCATTCAGTGTTGCAATTCTCCTAACTTTCCTTTAATTTACAAGCCAAAATTGAGGCTGAGCAGTCCTGTTCCAGTTCCTCTGGAGTATCAACAGGCCAGAAAAGTGTCTGCTCTAGAGTTCCAGCTGGCAAACACGTTGTTGGTTTCAAGGTGGTTTAACTTGCCTCCCTGTTTATTTCTAGGCTTTGGCAGCACGTTACCAGCGCAATAAACAAAGGCGATCAACACAAGGCGACACAAGAAAAATTTGTGCTGGAAGAGGAGCAGAGGAATGCCGCCCGGGAGCGGAGAGAGAACAGCACAGAATGGAAACCGCTGCTCTTTCGGCACGATGCCACGACTAACGAATGGCACTACAAATACGAGGAGTGAGTGGTGGGGCTGGGGGTTATGAACAGGCCTCACTGCTTGAGTCCTCAGGGGTGCAATCAAGGCTATAGACCTGTAATTCGGGTCCTGCCATTCCCCAGGCTACGCCCTGGGCTTGCTCTTTCTGAGCTCCATGTCGTTATTAAAATGCATATTCCTGATACTGATTGGGAATAGCTGGAAATGAGGGCTTGGCAGTGGAAAATGTGCTGTGCCATTGGTACAAATCCCTATTGCTGTCATCAAGTGTGGAATCATTTAGCAGAGATTTTCTGTCCTGTGTGAGCAGAGTTGTCAGCTATGCTCCCCTCCCTGGGCAAGAAGCCTCTGGAGACTGAACCACCCTCATTTATTGCTAGGAACTGTGAACGCAGAGGGAAGTATCCTTTAGTCCTGACACTGCATCTGTAGGAAGTCTTGTTACTGTCAGGGATGAATGCCCCGGTGCAGGTGGAATTAGCATGTTGCTCTTAACACACCTGGTGTGGGATTCTTGCTTTTCTAATGCTTTTACCTTTGGTCTCAAAAGTTTAAGACCTTGGGATCCTTTGAACGACATTGCCCAATTTGAGAAGAACGGGGTACTTCAGACCATGGAAAGACACTTATCCACAAGGATGTCAAACCACAAAACAACATGCATAAACAATCAAATTACACGGCACAAGGTAAAAAGCCTGTTTTGGGGAATATAATATCCTTTATGATTGTTTAGATACGGAGCCCTTTTCTGCAGCGTTTTCATGTAAGCACAGCATAGGCTGAAAGGTTTGTTTTGGGTAAATATAGCTTATGATTCTAGACCTGCAATATTATACCATCATTAACTCCAAATAATTATAATTCTTTGGTGACATATTTTATCCATTTTGCCATTTTTCTTCCACTCAGTGACAGTGACTCTTATACTGGGTTTTGCATGTGACTGAGCTGAACTTCACGTTTCAGTGCTTTCAAAGCAGGAAACTTCCCATAGTGAGGGTGTGAAAAAGGTTTTGGAGTACACAGCTGAGTTCCTGCAACTTCAGTTTCAGTCTTTGCCATCTGCCTTTATCATTTACTTCGCCTTAGATAAGACAAGAAACCTCTCTCCATCGTTCCCTTAAACAGGGATGATACTTTCTTATTTCATTGCATTCATCTTTGGAGTAATATATGTCATTCATAAAACACTTTGTAAGTGTAGAACTGCTGAACTAGCTACATATAACTCATATTACTCTGAATAACTCTTGTCTTATTATGAAAATAGATTTTTCTTTTATAATACCCCAAATCTGAATGTCTCTGAAACAATGGGAAAGTTGAAAGTTCATAACTGCTTTTCAGGCCCTCCAGTGAGAAGTGTTTGAATCAAAGGGGTTGGCGTACCCATTCAGGAGGTAGGGAGAAACTTCCCAAAGTGCGTCAAAAAATTAGGTATAAAAGTTCTGTGATGTTTAAGTCTTTCAGGCACCTTCTGAAAAACCTTCCACGGGAAATTTTATTCTAAATTTTTCTTCCTTTCTTCCTACCTCCTATGTATCTGGTTGGCAGGTACACAACTCAGCAAAAGAACTGTAAAATTTGTCTGTAGTATGTGTCAGTTAAAGTTACAACAGGAATAATTTGGGTGGGTGTCTTAAGGATGTTATCATTTGAGGAAATGCTTCTGTGCGGGGCATGTGTGTAATATCCTTAACTGGCTGCCAGCAGTCCGACTACTAGGAGTTGCTGAGAAAGTAAACTCTGCAATCTCGCAGATATTGCCCAGCACCCCAAATTATTTTGCTTAAAGCCAAACACAAGAGTCTGCAATCTGCTGGTGACCGAGTCTCTTTTAACCTCCTGTTTTGTCCAGAGGTCTGCCAAAGACTGCAGGCGCCGCAAAACCAGCGATCAGCCGTCCAACCACAGCCAGAATACAGAGAGCAGCTGTTCAACGCCAGAGTCGGTGCAGGAGCTCTCAGATGATGATGGCAAGTATTTGGGTATCACTGGGTCAGGCTTTAAAGCTCTTCTCTCTGTGCCTTATCCCTTGAGCCAGCCCTGGGACATGTCCAGGCCCAGTTAATGCTGTGGGCCCATAGCCCCCAGGCAAACACAGAGAATGTTCTGCTTTTCTGTTCTCCTCACATACATCTACTCCTCTTTCTGCCTTACACTATCCGTGCCAGCAGGGGCTTTCCCTGGCACAAACACGCTGGAAAAATAGACTGACATTCCAGTCAACAGACAGAAAGCAGGCACTCAGTCAGCGAGAAAGGCAGCGGCAGCGACAGGAAGATCTGCGGCTGGGCACTCAACCGAGGCGCACAGGGGGGTTCCCGGAGCCAGGGAAACCTGAGGGAAGAGCAGTGAGACCTGCCAGGAGCCGGCAGCTCTCGCGAGCAAGTGGGGCTGACGTTGGCATGGGCATTGCCAGCAGCAACCGTGGGAGATATAAACAGCCCTTAAGGAGCGTGAGCGACCAGAAGCACGGCAAACAGAGCGGGCAAAGAGGGCATGGTGCGGCAGTCAGGGCATGGCGTGGCAGTTTGCACAGCAGTTTGCGCAGCAGTTCGCGCAGGGAGGGCCCTGCAGCCCTCCTGTAGACCACAGCCAAGCGGAGAGCTCCAGGTCTCTGCCATAATGGAGGGCACTCACCTCAGAGCTATAACCAGAGCTCCCATGGTGGGCGCCGCTGTGATGTCTGATGCCTCACCCAGACGGAACTGGTAACAAAGGAGACTTCAGTACAGGCTGCAGCTTGCAGCGAGTGCCCAGACCCTTCTCCTGGAGCACTGGTGAGTGCCTGCACAAGCTGCAGGCAGGTTGAGGATCTGATATGTTAGGTGGCCGAGCTGCAGGAAACAGTTAACAGGCTACGCAGTATCAGAGGAGCTGAGTTGGCGATAGATACATGATTCCAGAACCATGCTCCTGTGGAGACCACCAGTGAGAAAGAGACACCTTGGACCCTGGTGACCCACAAAAGCAGGACTCCGCTCCAGCCTCCACCCTCCAGCAGAACTATCAAAAATAAATACGAGGCTTGAACAACCATAGATACCCAGGAGCAAGATCTGCAAGAGAAATCTACGCCAGCAGCACACAGCGGGTACCGTAAAAAGAAACGACGGGTACTTGTGGTGGGTGACTCCCTGTTAAGGGGCACTGAGGCGCCCATCTGCTGACCTGACAGGGAGGCACGCGAGGTGTGCTGCCTTCGGGAGCTAAGGTCCAGGATGTGGCCAAGAGGGTGCCACAACTTGTGAAGAGCACAGACTACTATCTGCTGTTACTCTTTCATGTAGGCACAAATGACACTGCAAGTCAGAATGTTGGCAGAATTAAGGAAGGTTTCAAAGCCCTGGGGGGTGAAAGCAAAAAGCTTTGGTGCCCAAGTTATCTTTTCCTCTATTTTACCAGTTGGAGGAAGGGGATCAGCTAGAAATAGGCACATTATGGGTATCAACTCTTGGCTTCGTGGCTCGTGCCGATGTGAGGGTTTTGGGTTTTGTGACAATGGGACTTTCTTCAATGACTACAACCTGCTAGAGAGGGATGAGATCCACCCATCTAGAAAAGGCAAGGGGATCTTTGGCAACAGACTAGCCAGCCTGGTGTGGAGGGCTTTAAACTGAAGGACTTGGGGGGTGGGGGGCAAAGTCACAATGCTCAAGCCATCCCATCTGGCTGGGGATTAAGAGTGGCTAATCAGAGCAGTGACAAATGTTCCTCAGCTGTGCCCCAAGCTGAGAAGCAAAAGACCAGCTACCTTAAGGGTGGGCATGGACATGGCAGACCCTTTTGCACCCCTCCAGGGAAACCAGCATGCTCGAGTTCCTCTCTGAAATGTCTGTACACCAACGCACTCAGCATGGGCAATAAGCAGGAAGAATTTGAGATCTGTGTGCGGTCACAAGGCCACGATCTCATTGGAATTACAGAGACATGGTGGGACAGCTCGCATGACTGGCATGCTGTCACGGATGGCTGCACGCTCTTTAGGAAAGACAGGCCAACAAGGCGAGGTGGTGGAGTTGCTCTGTATGTGAGGGAGCAACTGGAATGCATTGAGCTCTGCCTGGGGACAGATGAAGAACAAGTTGAGAGTTTATGGGTTAGAATTAAGGGGCAGGCTCATATGGGTGATGTTATTGTGGGTGTGTACTACAGGCCACCTGACCAGGAGGAGGAGGTTGATGAGGCCTTCTACAGGCAGCTGCAAGCAGCCTCACAGTCACAGGCCCTGGTTCTCATGGG
>Ga0065711_1037331_pt1 | contig 19943 bp, 17 predicted proteins | sample Hoacrofraction12_FD_59098 | JGI IMG/M metagenome (GOLD analysis project Ga0065711, IMG submission 59098) | Hoatzin crop microbial communities from Cojedes, Venezuela - Epithelial fraction 12 v2 (version 2) | ecosystem: Host-associated > Birds > Digestive system > Esophagus > Crop | place... | reverse complement strand
TTCCTTCCTTCCTTCCTTCCTTCCTTCCTTCCTTCCTTCCTTCCTTCCTTCCTTCCTTCAACAAAATGTCAAAGCACACTCACATAACAGCTTTTAGCTTCTTCTTCAGGCATTTGGAGCCAAAGAAACAGCTGGGCTTGCCTGAGCAGGCAAAAGGACTACTTTGTTCTTTCTGCTGACTGTCTAAAACATCCCAGGAAGAGTGGGAAGCAAGCAGGACATGTGGGCAACCACGGGGAGCACTATTTCGGGCATGTTCTTCTTCCTGGAGTCTCCCCCTGTGTTTTAGATGCTAGGGTTCTGCAGACTCACTCAGGAAAGCAGCTATGCAGCTGCTGTCTTTTTTGAGGCCAGAAAAGGGAAACTCATCTCTGGTTTTTCAGGAGAGTGTCAGCTACCACCTTCTACCTAACTAAGGTAAGAAGAACAAAGTTCGTGTTAAAAAGTTGGAGTTCAGAAAAAAAGATAAAGATAAAGATAGATATAAAGATAAAGATAAAGATAGATAAAGATAAAGATAAAGATAAAGATAAAGATAAAGATAAAGATAAAGATAAAGATAAAGATAAAGATAAAGATAAAGATAAAGATGAGATAAAGATGAGATAAAGATGAATTCTTCCTATGTCCCCTGCAGGACCTGCTGGCTCTCTTGGAACAGCAAGGACCCTCCACAGAGGTGATATTCTGGCTTGGGACTGGTGAATGTACCTCCCAGGAGCTGAGGGAGGCCCTTGACTGTGGAGTGGAGGTCCACCTGCAAAGCCAGCCTACATATCTCCTGGTCATCTTGAGGGCGAATTCTGCTGATTTGGGGCCCGACAGCTCCTGGATCTCTCAGTGCTGATGAGCACCTGTGAGAGCCAGGAGCCAAACCCCCGTGAGCCAGAGTGATGAGGATGCTGCCTGTGCTCCTGATGGGAGTGTTCAAAGCCTCACCCGGAGCCCTTGGCATTCAGGTCTTCCTCCAAAACATCATGGTTCAAACTCCTCAATGTAGAGCTCTACAAGGAGTGAATGAGCACACTGCAGAAGACTAACAGGCAATATAGAAGCTGGCAGGACTGAGAAAGTAAGTATGGCAAACAGCCTGTCTGCTCCACAAGGACTGGCAGAGGCCAGGACTTGCAGAGCCAAAGTGATGGCCTTCTTGAAGATGTTGTGTTTCCTACCAGCCAACTCTTGCTGCTGTGGGGTCAGATTTTTGGAGGAAGTGGAACAGAAAAACATTTCTCTCCTTGAAGTAATTTCTGAAGCCACTGAAGGTTGCTCCACATTGCACGAAGGGCAGGGAGGGAGGTAACAGTATCTCAGTGAAAGCAATCCCTCTGCTGCAGACCTGGCATGGCCATGGACCCTTCCCTCAGGTGGCCTTAGGTGAGATCAGCCTGGGCGACAAGTGTTGACTATGTCTACTTTATTGAGTTATTGTTCCCTCAGGCTGGCCAACAATTTTCCCCATGTCAACCTGTTCCTCCTGAAGCGCTTCTCTACCTGCTCTACAACATCAGCAAAAACACTGACAAAAGCAGGATGATTGACAGCAACATGGCCACCTGTGCAGGGCCAAATCTTCTCAGCACAGCTGAGAAACACATGCTCCACCTGGAAGCACTGGTGCAGGTGATGAGGAAGGTAAACTGTATTTACCAGCTGGGTATAGCCTTCTGGCCCACCCAAGCTTTCCTGTTCAGAGGTATGTGGCTGCCTCCTCTTTTAAACAAGCACTTGTGGGGTAGTTGCCAAGAAAAACAGTCTCACAGAAGCAGGTTTCCATGCAAAAGTGAGGGTCAGGAGTGTGAAAGGCTGTTTTACTCGTTTTCAGCCATCTGGGTTGAACCCAATGTTCTGATGTGTGGAGGCCTGGTGCGGTTCCTCATTGAGAACAGCAAGGAACTCTTTGGAGAGGAGATGGCTGGACTTTCCAGTGCACCAGCCAAGAAGTCACTGGCACTGGTAGTTGAAGCAGAAACAGCAGAGTTATGTCAGGTCCACAAACACTGTGGCAACATGCCTCATGCATGAGGCTGTAGTTCCTAGTGTAAAGCTGAGGCTGAAATGTACAGGGTCTTCTCCTCACCTGGAGTGGAGGTCCTATGCATTTATGTCTTGTAAGAAAGGATTTCCTTCTTGCTGTGGACTCAGACTCTGTGAAGGGTAAAGCAAAGCCTGCAACTCTGCCAAATTTGAGAGAAGGGCTGATGAAGGTTGGCCTTCGGACTTTGTGCAATGATCTGGTTAGCATTTGCTCAGCTGAGCTGTCCTGTCAGTAGCTGTCACCTTCTGAAAAGCTGAGCTGAGATCCTCCTTCATCAAGTCTATTTTGGGGTTTGGGGACTGTGCAAAATGTGGACAATGCAAACCAATCCAAATTATCTGCTTTCAAGTGACAAAGTAGCTATTTGAGAGACAGTAGCTTCCTCCTACATGTAGGTGCTTGCCACCTGTTCAATTCTACAAGTCCTGTAGCTTTTCCCGCAGTCAATCCAGGAATCATGACAGGCTCCCTCATATGTCTTCAGCAGTGGAAAACCTTGTTTGGGTAAAGAAAGTAAAATGAGTTAACTTTGACCGAAATAGGAATTGATTCAAGTTCATCATGGCTTTACCCATCTCATGATATTTTTGAATAGGAAGATTTGTGGGCTTTTCACAGCAAGACCAGACCCAAAGAAACAGAAAGAGAAAACTCCTCTGTGAAGAGGGGAGAGAAGGCCAACCAGACAAAAAAAAAATATCAAAAAGACCGAGAAAGAGTTCTCTGGGATCGACAACTGAAACAATCTGAGAAGGTGGAGAACAGCAAGAAGCCCAGGTGTGTAGCAGACTCTGCTGTCCATCTCTTAAAACTTTGAACACTGTTCAGAGCACAGGAAATATTTTTGTGATGCACCAAGGTGCACTGCCCACCAGAGAGCAAAGAAGCCCAGGATGGCTCAATAGTATTCTTTTTAACCACTTTGTAAACGTTAAGTTAACCAATGATTAATTAGTGCTAAGTTCCTATGATTTTCTCTCTCTTTGTCTTTAACTGTAAATAAACCTGAAATTGCTGCTAGGCATATCCTTTAGACATAAATTTTTGTGGTCTGCAGCTAAATCTAGTTCCAGCTACATCTAATCTTCTCTTTGAGAAGAAGTTTAGAAAGCAAGTGGGTCCATTATGAACCTTGTGACTCAATGGGAGGGTCTCCCTTACCCCTTGTCTCCTTCTCAAATCTCTGCATAAAACATTCTACCACAATCATAGATTGATTTTGTATTCCATTCATTTAAAAAGTAATAGAGTGAACCTTGCCAACGATCTTTGTTAAAGCACATTTTATAAATTCTTATTAAAATGATTTCTTGCAGTACCTTTGACAGTGATTCTTTTAGCAACCTAGCTACTTATTCATGACACAGCTATGGCAGGTAGTTCAGTACAGCCACCAAAAACAAGGGAGGGATTTGTTTCCAGACCTGTATATCTTCTTCTAAAACCCCTTTGCTTTTGATCAAAATCTCTAGTGCAGAATTTTCTATTTTTTCATGCAGGAGGATCATAAGACACTCAGATGTGATTTCTGGGCAAGGCACACTTCCAGAATACATCGATAGCTTTGCAGCCCACTCCATTCCTTGTTAGGCTGTTCAGTGAGTAGTCAATGAAAAATCTCCTCTGCAGAGATAGATGGATTCCACCAGTAGCCTGGAAAAATGTGTTCTCTTCCCTCTGGGACTCACAAAAGATTAATGCTTTCCAAGGTTTGCCTAGCCTTAAATAACATTGAAAGAACAAGAACAGCAGGTTCCCTGGTCTGATTTACCCTAACCCACAAAACTAAAACTCCTGAAAATATAACTGTCTAAACAAATTAAATTTTAAATATTAATTTCATTGTCTTTACTTATCTATCCAGAAGGAGTATCTGAACATTCCATAGTCCAAATTGTTTAAAGGTATCCTGTCATCATGAAAATGTTATGTTTTCAGGGGAGAGGGAGAAAGGCTGAATTTTCTTTTTGGCCTCCTATGGGTAAAATATAGATCTGTCTTAACAATGGAAGAAATTTTCTATTTAATCGGATAAATAGCACATCTAGTCCAGTATTCTGCCTCAGTCAATAGCGATGAGAAAGGCTATTTAAAGAGAGTATGTAAACCTGCTCATTTTCTGGCACCCATCCCTGTTATACTGCTTCTCCTGTCTCTACAAATCTTATATTAGGGATACTAGAGGGAAAATCACTCCCCAGTCCTTTTAGTATCCCTTTTACGCATCTGTTATCCAGGAATTTTTTCAGTCATTTCTTGAACTTGCTGATCCTGCCTGCCACCAAAATCCCCTGTAGGAGAAAGTCACAGGAATTTGCTACCCTTCATGTAAAACTGTTCCTTCTTTTATGTTTTTAATTTGTCTCGGATTAGTTCCACTGAGCATCTTATTTACAGTATTGTGGGATTTGGAGAATAACAGTTCTGCATTCACCTGATCATTTCCTTCCTTTCAACTTCTCCTCTTCTACCTGGACAGAAATTAAGATTGCTATCATGTCCTACCTCCATCAGCTTTAAGCTTCTGTATCTCTAATCTAGAAGACCTGAAATATCACAGTCCTTTGCACAGGAGCTGATTTCTAGAGCACTGAATATTCATGTGGCAAGAGTCCAGGTAAAACTACTCCTTGTTTGAAAAGTAGAGCCCAAAACTGGATAAAGTACTCCAGCAGATACTTTCCTGAGTAAGGCAGAAGGATTACTCCACAAACCTTGCAGGCTATACTTTTATTCACACCTTATAGTAGAATAAATGTTATTTTTTCAAAACATCATTATGCAAATGAGAAACCTACTCAGTCCTTCTATTTTGATGACAAAACACTAACAACTTTACTCAAGATTTGGTTATTGGAGCTACCTTCATTGTTTTATTGCTCTAGTTTTTTACTAAATACATGTCTCTCTAAATTGTTTTTGAGCAAATCCTTCGTGTCAAAAGCCTTGAGAAGTTTTTCCTCAAGACAGTTCCCAAGGACCTGCTCCAGCACTTTCAGAACTGCGTGCAGATCTAATAATTACTTTTAGACCTTCCTATACTGGCAAGACCAGTTTCCTCAGCTGTCTAGACTGCCTTGACCCCTGGTGAAAATCCATGACAGGAGTCCAAATTGAGTACATGGGCTGGTTGTGAAGGCCTGTACTTTGTCAAATAGCTATAAGATTTGAGATGTTTCTTCCTTTGAATTCTGGCAAGAAAAAATCGTGTACCTTTCCTCCTGATTCATTGTCCTGAAGAAAGGGTTTCACTCTCATTTTTCTTTATCTCCTGATAGATAAACAAAGAATCTATAACCCAAGAGTTAAGACCAAGATGCTGTAACTGAAATGAATGAAAGTTTCCTCCAAGTCCAACCAGAGGAGTAGGTTACACATGGACAACTATCACACAGTGGGTAAGCATGCACTTCACACCAAGCAGTACGAATCCACAGGCTACAGGTTCTTTCTCACAAACACCTTTCCCCCAGTAAATCCATACCTGAACAGAACATAAAATCATATTCCTTCCTCTATGCCACCCTGCAAAGTGAGGATACGAGACCACAAGGCATATCTTTTTTCCATTACTTGGCCTGCACTCAGCCACAGTGATGAAAGAATTTCTTGGTTATTTGAACCAGGTTAAAAAGATCAACCTGCCTTGCATCTGCTCAGTGCATTCTAGCTCTGATGAGCACAGATGCATTTTACAAGAATATATCATCAGTACAGACAACATTTGCACAGCTGACATGCATATTTCTGTACCTGATGTCAGCTTAGCTCAATTAGCAGAACAAGCACATCATCATCCTGCATAAAACAAAGTCAGCCCAGATAAAGATTTTTTAGAACAGTTGAAGTTCTTAAAACACGCAGTCTAGAATAGCTAAAAGGCTCTTTCATGTTGCTGGTGCACTTTCAGTTGTACACTGACACACCCTTGCATTCTGAAGGTAAAGGCACATACTAAGGTGCTTTTCTGAAAATATAAGCACGTAATGGAGGTGGACAGAATGAGCCACTAGATAGACCAAATCTTGATAGAATCATAGAATCATAGAAAGTTTGGGGTTGGAAGAGACCCCTAGAGGTCATCTAGTCCAACCCCCCCGCAGCGAGCAGGGACACCACTAACTAGATCAGGTTGCTCAGAGTCCTGTCCAACCTGGTCTTGAATGTTTCCAGGGATGGGGTCTCCACTACCCCTACTCTGGGCAACCCGTTCCAGTGTTTCACAACCCTCATTGTAAAGAATTTCTTCCTTATATCTAGCCTAAACCTACCCTGTTTTAGTTTAAAACCATTGCCCCTTGTCCTGTCACTGCTGTCTCTACTAAAAAGATTGTCCCCATCTTTCCTATAGGCTCCCTTTAAGTACTGAAAGGCTGCAGTCAGGTCTCCCCGCAGCCATCTCTTCTCCAGGCTGAACAAGCCCAACTCTCTCAGCCTGTCCTCATAGGAGAGGTGCTCCAGCCCTCGGATCATTTTTATAGCCCTCCTTTGGACCCGCTCCAACAGTTCCATGTCCTTCTTGTGCTGAAGGCTCCAGGCAATACATAGAGTAGAGACATGAATAAATAATCATGAAATAAGGGCAGGGGGAAATAGTTCAGCTCAGCAGAGCAGGGAGTCACCAGCAAAGGTATATAAGGGTCCACGGTATGATCAAGTGGCAAGCTAGGAAAATAATCATTATAAATGGATATAAGTGGGGCAATATTGCATTTGTCAAGGCTAGGGAAAATAATGTTATTCATACTGAAACAAGAGATAGTCTAATGAGTTTTAGACTTAGTAAAGAAATGGGAAAGCACTGCAAGATTTAAGCCTAGTCAGGATCTTAGCATCTAAATTAGAAATGGCCAATCTGTCACTCCTTAACATTTCAGTGAGACTGTCATGCCATGGGGGCTTGTGGGAGAACATATTCAGACTTCTTGCTGTGACAACACACAGCTGAATATCCAGAGTGCTGGCAGTCATAAGAGTGTAGAGGAGTGGCAGAGGAGCAGAAGCAGGCATAAAGGAAAGTTGCTGAGGCAGTTCTTGAAGAGTGGACCAGAGTAGGAAACATTTAACTGTGGGTCTTCAGTCACTGTCCTGATTATTTCCCTTGCTTCATCTGAAATAAATCTGATGGCATGGACTAATACGCTCTGCAAATTGGGTCCAATCTCTGGCCTCTGAAGAGATCAATATATGTTTATAAACTATATCCCATCCAGTTGTGAGATGGTCACACCATTCATGTTTTCAATTATAGCCTGAAAAGCCAAACTTCAGAGTTTTGATAACAGTCTGACCCCTGTGATCAGTAACTGTCCATATCTGGACACAATAGGAACAGATCCGCACAGTAGACATACTTGTATTTTGCACATAGCTTTTCCTCTGAAAACATTGATTTAGGAATGTATTATCTCAAATATGTTTTGAATGTATTATTTTATTATGTTATTTATATTACTCTTGGTCACCTTGATCTTAACTATAGACCGTTAATCTAATGATTATAAAACTCTCATCACCAACTGATGTAATAGATTTAATTTTTAGCTTTAAACACTACATAAAATTTCTTTTGTATTCCAGTTTCTCATCTTAAAGGAATCCAAAATTCTCATAAAACCTCTTTCAGATATGGTCTTTAATATTTACCAGTGGCTTCCAGTGACTGAGATGATTCCTAATAAAAACCTGGTCTATGCTTTCAGGTGCCCAGTAAAGCAGAAGTTTTATTTTCTTAGATTCTTTTTTGATTAGTGCTTATCAGTCATAAGTCAAGTTTAAAATTAGCAAAATTCGACAACAAGATTGAACGCTAGTGTGGGATAAATTTCTCACACTGTTTGGCGTTCATTCCACATCATGATATACAGCACTGTAAAATCTACTTGTGTTTGTCTTTGTTTTGGCTGACTTTTAATCTCACTGACTTTCTTGAATGCTGCCATGAACATTTTACCTGTCCTCTTTTTAGAAATCTGTGGAAAATGTGTATCTGAAATATCTGTCAGGTGACTGGCATAAGCGTCTGTCTACAGTTATCGAAAGGTTATATTATGTTCTTAAGACTGTAGATTAACTCTGTTTATACATCAGCATCCCAATTATTGTTATTATCATTACTTTGTCTGGGAAACAAAGAAGGGTATATCTGGAGGCTGAAATCAAGCCTCTTGCTGATTCTTTGAAATGAAATTTGTTGACTACTTCCCTTCAGAAATTTGTACTGTCGTATGCAATATTCATAATATGGATAGATACTTCATATGAGAATAATTTGTCTGTTCTGCTCAACCATTGTTTAACGAATTCCTAACAATCTGAGAGCAAGCTGTTGGAGGGCCATTATTAAATTTCATATTTCCTTTGCAGTTTTCTTTGCCACTGCTTCATCTATTTAGAATTATGATGACATTAACTTTTGTTTTCTTTCACAAATAGAAGCTCTGAATATTTGTTATTTGCAAAATGCAAAGTTTAAACTTTCATTGTTGATGCTTACTGGTCACAAAAAAATTAATCTACATTAAAATGATTTTGACTTAAATCAAAAAGACTATATCAGGAAAAGTATTGAAACCTACAAGAAAAACACAAAATGTTTAGCATGTGCGAAGAATATTTAAAAAGCTACAGCAAAATTATGCAAATGATGTTAATTTTATTAGGTATTTTCTTGTTCTAAGTTATATGAAAGGGAGACAGGCGTATGACCAAATGTAATATCATTCACTATACTATTATTATACATAACTCTAGTCTGCCACCTTTTATTCACCTCTTCTATAAACTAAATTGACTTAATCTTTCTGATCTCTCTTCCAGTAGAAGTTTTCTAAACCTGTAAGAATTCTCATTTCCCTTCTTTGGACTGTTTCTCTTCTGCTGTATCTCTTCACATCAAAATGGACACTGCAGCAATGAATACTGAATTTTTTAAATATCTGTCATCAGTATTGCTATATTCTATATCTTACTCTTCAAACAATCATATGTCTTTTGGAGAAGTCTTGTGGTTATAGAGCACTGAATGGAGGTTTTCATTTACCTGCTCCAGTGACACCCAGGTCTGTTCCCTAAATGGCTGCAGCTAATTACAAATCCATCAACCTGTAGGGGTAGCTTGCACTATTCATTCCAATGCCTTCCACTTCTCTACAATAACCTTCTTCAGCTGTTAGGTTGTCTAATTGTCTAGTTTTCTTAAGTACTTTCAGAGTTTCTTTATATACATATACCGTGGTTTTAATAAAGTTCATTATTAAAGTATCCAAGCACGTCCTAGACATTAAAGAACTTTTAAAAAAAATATTAACATCCATTTCAATTTAAATGTCCTGTTTGCTCAAAAGCTTCTCTTTTAGTGCTTAATTTTTCAAAAACATTGCTTGAGAACTCTGTCCGCATTTACTAAGGACACTGTGTTCCTCTGTTTGCTTTATGTAGACAGGTATGGAAGGGTCAAGCTTACTGCTTAGTAAAGTGAGTACTGTGTTATTGGCTAAGTGCACTAGAGCATGTAAGGAGACGATCTAATGTTCCTATAGTAAAGGAAAAGACTGGAATGAAGTGCAGCTTCCTGGCTCCATTTCCCCACAGGTCACTACATCTTCCTGAGCTCTCATTGTAGGTCTTGCCTGCTCGTACATGGCAGTTCTTAACTTTTTCTGTATTATCCATCATTACTCAATTAAAACTCTCAGCTACATTAGTATTTGTATTTAGTACATTTAGAAGTTGACAAAATGCTGAGAAGTTGGTCCCAGGAGCAAACAACATATATCAGAATATAAAATTATTCTATCAAATTTTAAATCAACAGTTAAGAAGGATTTCTTAATTAATTTTCCCTACAACCCTAGGCATCCCAAATTATTTCCCCTGGCTGCTTTTACTTTTCGTATGGATTTTACAAATATAAGAAGTTGATGAAAGTATTTCAGTGTCTGAATTTCTCTGTGGTAGTCTTAGAATGTTAGTAGTGTCTTAAAGACACCGTAACATAGTATTTGCTTCCATGGATGAATGGAATTACGAAGACCGGCACATACATTTTCACTCTTAAATTGTGTGTTGTTTTGTTCCCTAATCCAGAGATCCAATTCTCTTTTAGTGGGGTGGTCTTTTTCCTTTTTCTTATTCCTTTGGTGCATCTTTGTTGAAACATATAAACAAAAGGTTAAGGATGCATCCTTTCAACTTTTGTTTTGGTTAAAATTAAGCCCAGATAGACTGTGACATAGATCAGTATAGCATATGGGTTATTCTCTAATTTCTTGCTTGCTCTGTGTCTCTAGACATAGATCCAGAGTTGAAATTTAATAATGAAAGTTATAGGACTGTTATATGAACTTGAAAGGAATACTGACCAGCAGTGGGATGAAATGATAGCTCCTTCCCTGTGTTACAGCATGAAAATTGTGCAATCCTGAAACACAGTGCTTTAGCAGCAACAGCAGGAGGTGGACAAGACAAAGATGGCCAAAGTACCACAAACCACACAGGTAATTGACACTTCTCAATGGTCAGTGGAGTTGTTCTAGCCAAAGGCAATTCCACCACTCTCATCCTGTCTGGATTTGGCCCTAAACATAGGCTAGACAGCAAGCTGAGGATCTGGAATTCCTATAACTCCATAACTAATAAACAATGAATAAATATATCTTAAATTTCTAGTAAGCAGCCCAGGCATCCCGCGTCTAAGTATACTTTCTCACTGCAGTCTGACTTCATACTGGGGAGACACCTGGATATATATCAGCCTCCTGTACCTTGATTTCAAAATCAAATAACCTGGGTACGTATCCCAGATGCCGCCAGAGTTTCTCAGTGATGTGGAAGATGGTGGCACCAAGATTCAGGACATGCTCTGTAATACTCCCAGAAGTTGAAAAGCATAAAAGAATATCTACATTTCTTGTCTGTCTTCTTCAGCATTGTCTGCAAGGTGCTGGCTCTGCGCACCTATGAAAGAAGAGATGAAAAACCTAAGTTATTTTCTAATAAAAATATTTTACTTTTAATTGAAGAATTAAAATTCAGTATTTGTCTCATGTAAAATACGTAAACAGTTCCAGGAGCAAATCTCAAGCCATTTTTCTTTTGCTTAGCATGTTCTAGGCAGGTAGATGTACAGTAAGAACAGAGAAAGGATCTGATGTATTTATTGTCCTTTGAGTCAGAAAATATGAATTCTCAAAGACTCAGCTTCAACAGATGGGATATCCATTCATCTTCAATGCTCCAGAGCTTTGTGACAGATAAAAATGAGAGATTTAAAGCTTTAGATCTCCTTGAGCTGAGAGTTTAGGCTAAATTTTAAGACTCCTTTTTCTTCATTGAGTGCTCTAAGCTATTCATTAAGACATATACTATTGATATAATTGTAAGTAAAAATATAGATGCCAGCACCAAATAACAGAATGCAATTTCTAAATCACAGCTTTACTGAGGTTCCTACATACAATTTTAAGAGAGATTTTAAGCCCAAGCTGGGTGTAGCATTTTCCTGCTTTTGGGTGTACCCTACTGACATCTTAGCATTCAAATACGTCAGCTGTTAGGATCCTTAAATTTAAAATCTTGAGTGAGCAATCACTGGAAACTTACAGCACTTAAATGAGGACCTAGATGACCACACTGTCTGCTCAGTAAATGTAGTGCCATCACGGAGCATGTGCAACAGAATCATTAGTATGAAAAATTTTTCCAGAAACTGTGGCTGTTTCATCTTTTCAGGAACTTGTATAGTTTTGACAGATTTTCCTGGATACAGATGCTTAAATTTCATCGAAGTTGTGCTTTAGGTACTCAGCTTTTATGTGAATCGAGGGAAAATAGATATTTCACTCAATTTCGGAGTCTAAATACTTATGTGGATCTGGTTCATGCATGACTAATAGTTCATGAAATTGAGCTGAACTTCAACTGAGCAAGAATTTGAGTACTTTCAGCTGAGTTGAACACTTTTTGTTAGCCCTGGTGATATCCTTCCAACTGCCTCCCGGCTAGAGGAGAACATAGGCAGAAAGAGAGAGGGAAATGCATATTTGAATCATTTTCTATATTTATGTGCATGCTCATGTATGTATACTGTCTCCAAGTACCGTTATATACCTGTTACAGATAAAAAAAGACAGGGTCATAAACACCTGACAAACATATATACCGTTCGTAAGAATTCACCCATTCATATAACTGAACTGTGAAGCTGCTCAGGCAGTGTGTCAAAACAAAATGCGGTACAATAAATATTGTGTTACATTTTATCAGGTCAATAAATACAAAGCAATGGAATACTAAAGAAAACATACTTTGTTAGAATTATGATACTGGCTGAACACTTCAAAGAAACAGAATTATGTTACCAGTGCACTCCATAGCTAATAGGAAAAAAAAAAAAAAGTTTTACTTTTCTCAAAGAAAACTATTTTCTTTGAAATAATTGAAAATTTTTGTGTCTACCTGTGTCTCTCCCAAAATAAAGATGAGAAATAAAATGTTTCCTAAAATCCTCTGTAAAGGTGGTATTGTTCAATAATCTCTGCTGCATGGTTTTCTCTATTTCAGGGTCAATTATGTGAGCAAGGGACAGATTAGAAGCCACACAGAATCTTATTGAGTCCCTTCATGAGCTACTGACATAAAGAGAATCTCAATCTCTTCAGAAAGATATTTTGCAATCAAGAAGTATGAGACTCCCAAGAGAAAACAATCATTTCAGCAAGACACAGGCCTGCCAGCCCCACAGAGATGGGCAGCAGGACTGTGTGTGTATTAAAAAGTACAACAGCCACCACTGCCTTCCGTCTAAGTGACATTCATAAACAATCCTTCCTTTTCACCCATGCAATCATCATTCTCGTTAAGAGAGGTCTGTCAGACTCAGAAAGAAGGAGCGTAAGAATAGCAGTTAGCACAGTGTAAGTTGCTCCCTCCCCACCGCCTGCTGTCCGTCTATCTGTCTGTCTAGAAACTCCCTGGCATGCTCAAGTGGTCAGCCTTCTGCAGCCTCTGGCCGTGACTTAGCTGGCACTTTCAGGCTCCCAGAAGACAATGCAGACATATCCAATGCATCCAGGAATTTCCTGCCAGCTATACCTACTTACAGAACCTTGCCTTGGGCCATAGCTTTGTGTTACAGCTATATTTTAGGCCTTGTAGGCCAAGCTTAGCCCTGGTTAAATGACTTGAGAAACTTCAAAGGAGCTGCCTTCATATGACATATATTTTACAGAAGGGTTCATGCTGCCCCTTTTTCTTTCAAATCCCTCTTCTTACGCTTTCTGTCATCATCTGCTTTTCTCCCTCATGTCCTACAGGTTCTTCAATTAAACCATGAGCATAGCCATGTTTCACTTACAATGGAATGAAACTCTCATTATCTTCGTTGTAGCACTTACCCCACCATGCTTCGCACATTCTCTCATCTCTGCTCCTCGTATATTGTCTGATGTAAACTCTGGGGTGGGAAGGTCTGGGTTTTTAAATCTCTGTGAAGTGCTATTTGAATTTAAAGTGACACATACATATATAATTAGAATATGCATAAAAATAATTACCAATATTCTTAACTGGCCTGAATGCAAGATGATATGCTTTTAGATCTAAGCTCCTTTTCTTCTCTAAAGATAAGCCTGGACATTTGCATCAATATTTTAAAAGAGATTTGGAAGAGAATGTCCCTAAAAAAATCTTCAAAATAGAGAAGTTTATTTGTGGGAAAGTACTTTTTCCATCATAACTCAATCCCTCCTCACCCTTCGAAGCTTCCATGTAACAGAGAAGGCTGTATAAACGAAGGACAAGAGGATCATTTGGGACCATGCAGTAATCCTGTACCTGTGTACTCCAGCTGGAATCGTCTGTCTACAATGTTTTACAGTCAGATATAGCAAACTCTGCCTGACTCCAAGTCAACCAGAAGCACTGAAATCCAAGACAGAATGAAATTTCCTTGTAATAAGCCTTGTTGTAAGACTTTAAATCAGGCTCAAGATAGGGCTACTGAGCCTATACAACTTCTGGGTGGCTATGAGAACAGAATGACCTCATGACACTGGGAAAAGAGCAATCTCAGATTTGCTTTCTATATAGAAATATTTAGAATCTCTCTTCAGTCACCAGAACACAAAGGAACTGACTGAATAAAAATTTGAGTGGGCAAGAAGTTCTCAGCTAAGATGTGATAAAATTGAATTGCGATCCAGAGCTAACAGAGAAATATTATTCACCAAATAGCTGATGCTTTGTGCAGTCCTTCCACTCATTCTCCAAGAAATTTCCCCAGGATGATGCAGCATAACTGGGACAGGGTTCTGTTCTTAAGAAGATTATAGTAAAACACAGGCAAAGGGAAATCAATAAAGATAATGAGCGTATTAAGGAAAGGAGATTATAACTGGTTGAGGTTTTCCTTGCAAAAATGAAACCTTCCGAAGAAAAAAAAGATTAGAAACACTGCCCCACCCACCTACCCCCCCGCCAAAAAAAAAAGGAGAAAAAGAGAAAAATCTCTACAGTGAAACCAAACACAGACAAGCAATTAAACAGAAAAGGTCAGAAAAGGGCTCAAAGATGCATATCACAGGTGGATGGTGTGCCGATCCAATATCGGGGAGGTTTCGATGCGATCCCAGGAGACGAGATTAAGACGCAAACGCAGTCAGATGCCGTGCAACCTTGTAAACTTTATTTCGGTGAACCGGGAATCGGAGGTTGGGTGGGGACGGCAGCAGGGGGAGGAGAAGACGAGACAGAAAATAAAGGGGTAAAGTAGGAAAAACCTCAGTGGGCAAGAAAAAGAAGTCCGGGGGGAGGGGATCAGTTACCACCACCACGGATTCGACAATGTCCAGCTATGTCCGGTTGGCTCAGTCTCTGTGCAGGCGTGGAGGCCCCAGCGAGGGCGGAGTCCAGCAGCGAGGTGGCGAGGAGCAGAGCAAGAGAGCCGCGAGGAGCATGTGCTGCCCTTTTATAGGGGCATTTGCGCATGCACAGGGCATGTCTGCATACATGCAGTTCCTGCCATGCATGCTGCCCACTTAGACAAGTCCATTCTTACCCGTCCACGTGCTACTCTGTGCGCAAGCGCTTTCCTGCAGGTCGTTGTGGCGGTTTCTTTCCAGAGGCCAGCAAGAGATGACAATGTCGAGACAAAACCAGTTTGTAGCGGTCTTCTACAGATGGATGGCTTCAGTTTCTAATTCTGCCTTGCTGCAGTTATGTTCTGCCACTGAATCTTGGACAACAGGAAGAATAAAGGCATGGAAATAATTTATGTTGAATGTGATTGAATAGGTACATTTTCATAGTATCATTCTGAGGTGAACAGGCTGAGTGATATTCAGAAGAATGGTTATACTAACTTAGCCCAAGGGTTTATCTATCCCAACCTGCTTGTCTCCAGATAGATTACAGATGCATGTATAGATAAGACTGAGTATATGTGTGTGTTTCTTCATGATGTTCTTCCACCTTAGGTGGTTGATATTTGTCTTTCTAGTAAACCCCAATGGCTCTCTATTCCAAGTACTTGCTCAGTTTCCCAGTGAACCCAGGTAAATTTCTTACATCCACAATACTGTTTTACGCTCGCTGACTGAAGAATTGCTTCCTTGTTTTTTTTGCCTTTTTTTTTTTTTTAAACTTAATTCTCATAGCTGCACTTAATGACTTCTGCCTTTTGTGTTGGAAGAGGCAAGGAGCAGTTAAGGCCTACCAGTCTCCTCCATGCCTCTCATGTCTCTAACTCATCTCCTTTTCATGCTGAAGAGTCCCAACCCACTTATGCCTCCCTTTTGCAGCTGTTATTCCACACCTTGTTGTCTTTCTCTACACCTATTATTTTATTGACAGTCTCCCAGAGTCGTAAGTCTTTCTTCAGCTCTTCACAGTTTTATTTCATTCTTACTACCCTGGATAAAATAACATGTTCAGCAGACTTTCAGCTCCACTCTTGTTCTCTAGATGTGATAATTATGTCATACCCACAATCAAGAAAAAGTAAGTACTCTTCTCAAATTTACAAAGCAGGAATGAGAGAGGTTTTTTATATTAAAAAGCTGAAAGATAGTCTTTCAAGCATATATCATTTTCCCCCAATCGCATGTTTGTCATACTCTCATATAAATTTCCATTACTTACTGCCTGAGACATTCAGTTAATCACTCAGGCACCCTGTCGCTCTGCAGGTAGGTCACTTACAGCATGCTGGCTAGATACCATCTTTCCAGCGTGGTTTATTGTTCCAGAATGGTGTTTCTTGAAGAGCTCTGTGGAATAATTCTTTACAGTAAGAGAAACATTAGTTGTCCAATTGGAGATTTACTAACCTCCTCTTGAGGAAGTTTCATCTCCTCATATACTTGCTCCTAAAAATAAACAGTCCCTTTAAGCTACATTCCTGTCATCAGGAGATAACCCAACCATGTCCTGCTTGAGCACAAGTTGATTAGGGCTAATCTCTAGTGGACAGGAGGGAATGTGCTTTGCTTGTGCTGCCAGCTGTGTTTTTGGGCAACAGAAAAAGGGTATGCAGTCAAAATGCACCAGCAGTGTGACAGGCAATGTAACTGATGTGCTTCAGGACTTAACAAACACAACGTTAGCAGGTCTGGCTTTCAACCAATGGAATAAATCATTGAACCTGAAGTAACTTCTCCCATTTACAGAAAATGAAGTAGCTTCCCCAAACCCCAGCATCTGGACAACTACCAGTCTCAGAAGAAAAGTTTTATCTTTCCAGCCTTCCTTTTGCTCATATTGACCTTGTAATTGAGCACTTCGCCCATTTCAGAGTATACTGTAAGAAGTTGTGGCCGTTATCAGTACTGTATGCTTTATTTACATACCAGGGTACAGTCTGAATGAAAGCTGCTAACTTGTACTCTTTTATTTAACACAAAACAGTTCTTTCCTGCTTTACCTGAAGGAAAGTGTCTGGTTTATGGTATTTTAGAGTACAGTACTTTATAGCTTGTATAGTTTACATCACAATTCTAATTGTTTTTCTGACAATTATGTGTCACTAAATGTGACTTTAATGTATATTTAGATTCTCTGATCTGTGCTTTTTGCCATCTTAGTTAAGCTCAACACATCTGAACTGACAGAGCAAGGAAATCTATTTAGTTGGTTTAAATGTTTAATGCATTTTTTCCTGAACAACACTGCATGATCCTATGAGGCAATGCCCCGCTTAAAAATTTGGAGAGTATGTCTGCATTACCCAAAAAAACACAATAAAAAGGGTTGGTATAGATTCTGAGCAATAAACTGACAGTATAACTAGAACTTAAAGCAGTTATGTTTATTCAGAATATATATTGTGCGGAGGAATAATCCGTTAATATCTCCTAAATCTGCAGGTTTCCAGTACAGTGTATCTTATCTAAACAGACAAACACTGGCCAATTCCTACTTCTCAGCTCCCATTTCACAGCGATGTGATAGCACAGACTATTTAATTTGCTCTTCTACATTGTGTAGTGGCTGTGCATGAACACATGTATTCTTCCATATGTTATTACAGTTGACTATAGTTCTCAGCTTGTAGGGCATCTTTATGCTATATTTGACCTCAGACAGTACCTGACTCATCCCCAATTTTCTTCCTGTTTTTCTCAATTCCCTTAAAAATTACTTATTATCTGTTATAGTAGGGAGTCAGACCACATCACAATAATATCCATTTCTCTACATAGTGCTTAGCTTAAGGTGGAGGTGATTAAGTTGATAATTTGAAGACTCCTGTGGGCTTTTGTTGTGCTATACAGATGGCACATATGTGGCTAGGTCAGAGAGTGTTAAAACTGCTTCTGTGCCCTACAGGTATGTGCACATAGTTACTATGTCTATTACAGCAGGTCCAACTCAGGAAGCTCATGAATTCAAGGATGAACATGGGATATGATTATCCATACTGTTTAATTGCAATTCAACTGCCTGCCAAAGTTTTGGCATATGCCAGCTGACGCTCTTCCAGGAAACACCTGGGTACATTTTAAGGTATAGCAAAATGCAGGGAATGTTCCTAATGTGTAGAGCAGATGAGGCCATCCCATTCAGAGGAAAAAAAGATTTTAGTAGAATGGACAAAATTTATATGTGTAATTTGGTCTCAGAGCTGTCTTAAGATACCCAAGCTGGTTCCACAGGAACAAGGACGAGCACAAAACACAGTGCAGAAGTGCGCAGAGCTACTGTTCTGGTGAAGCTGGTTTGCTTCCACTCCCAGAGGCACCTCAGTGATGTCTACACCTCTTGTTAGAAACCACATGAATATAAAAGGAACTTTTATTGGGGGTATTTGTGGGGTTTCCCCCCCAGAATTATACCCCTAGCGCCCTACAGTTTTCCTATCATGCATATCTAGAAGTGAGGCAAGCATTTAGCTTTACATCTCATTGATTAACCAGCTGGGTATTTGGGTCCCATTCTAGTGATGTCTGAGAGTTTGAGTCTAGAAAGACCGAAACATTCATTTCTATTTTTTGTAGGATTACCATTTCTTTTACATTTTACCTGGCAAAATGCTATATCTATCTTCCTACAGAAGACAGTTTTAAAAGAAATAGAAATATGCACAACGACTTTCAGAGGAGCAAATATACAAATCAAGCAAGTTAAAATAGGGTCTTTTATAAAGATTTTATAAAGATTCAAAGTAAAGACTGGCCTGTCACTTAAGTACATTTGCCTTCCCAATTTTTTCATGAAGGTGTAGAGAAGCAGACTAATAATTAACATACTCAATCCACTACAGTTTGCAGATGTGGGCTAACCTGCATACCTCCTACCCATCCTGTCTGTTATGTATGGCTTATGCTGTTCTCCAGATGGATTTCTCATACAAAACTATTTGTGCACTTATACACTATACCTAAGCCTTCAGCTGTTTAATCACACTGTGTATCTGGGATGTGTTAAAAAACCAAAATCATTAACGAAATTTGTATTTAATCAATTACATAAAAAATAATCTGATTTTCAGTGATGTTAAGCAGCAGCAGCTTGAAAGGATTTTACAGATAACTTCACAACTTTTGAAACATTTGGATTAAAAATGATCTCTCTTTCTCTTTGATTTCCTTAACTTCAAGCCCTGTCCACCAGCAGGATTGCTCAGATTATTGCCCCTAGCATATGCCTCTCATGCATCATTTAGAAATGCATTGGCAAGTTTATTTCAGGTCCAAAGCAAAGTGCACACACACAGACTGTGGTGCAAAGCCACATCCTGAAAAAGTCAGATTCAGAACATGAATCCAGAAGTCTGTTGACACAAAGTCAATTCTTGCCTTAAAAATAAACTGCCTGACACAAGCTAAGTTATGAAAAATAACACTAGCTTTTCTAAACTCACTATCACATCAGTTTGCTCACCAGCTTTAGACAGCACATGAAAACAAAAAACAGAAAACAATCCTACTTATACTCTTTATACTACTTTCTTGACAGACCATTGCAGCGATCTGCATAGTCAAAATATGTCAGTTTTCATAGGTACTGCTGCCTTGCGAGTATGAACTATTGGAGAAAATACTTCAGTATTTCTACAGAAAATACTCTAGTTTTTAAAGAGTCATAGCTGTAGAAGTCAAATTATTATACTGGTCCAAACTAAAGCTTTCATTAGGAATTCAGACAGATCTGTTTTCTCAGTATCTTTCTGTCTTATCCATCCTTATCACTTTTTTTTCCTTGAGTCTCCTTCACAGAATCACAGAATCACAAAATGTTCAGCATTGGAAGGGACCTCTGTTGGTCATCTCGTCCAAAAAACCTGCCGAAGCAGGGTCACCTACAGCAGGCTGCAAAGGACTGCATCCAGACAGGTCTTGAATATCTCCAGAGAAGGAGACTCCACAACCTCCCTGGGCAGCCTGTTCCAGTGCTCCATCACCCTCAG
>Ga0065711_1012276_pt1 | contig 19943 bp, 14 predicted proteins | sample Hoacrofraction12_FD_59098 | JGI IMG/M metagenome (GOLD analysis project Ga0065711, IMG submission 59098) | Hoatzin crop microbial communities from Cojedes, Venezuela - Epithelial fraction 12 v2 (version 2) | ecosystem: Host-associated > Birds > Digestive system > Esophagus > Crop | place... | reverse complement strand
GGGGCTGTAACAGAAAGAATCAAGAAATAAAACTTGCCTTGCTTGTTTGCATCTCTTGTTTTTAAAGCTTCAGGTGTGTAGTGTGGCTTACAAGTTGAGTATTTTTCATTTCTCAGAATTAGTGTGTTCGGCTACCTCTGCTTGCTGTTGGAATTCTATATGCATAAAGGCTCTGAAAATTGAGTCCCAAAATACCAATTAAAACAATTTTTTTAAAAAGTGGTCAGAAAAATCATGTTTAATCTGATCCCAGAGTCATCTATATTTTTTTTGTGTAGGTGTTTTTTTGTTTAATACCTCGCTTAAAATAGGAAAATGATTATAACTAGCTAAAATGCATGAAAGTGAAAATCCTAAAGATCTTAATCAGGACTGTTCTTGCCCATCGTAACTGTCGACTAAGCTTTTAGTTACCTGTTGCTATTTTGGAAGGCCTGCTTTACAGTTCTATGTAAACTGTTATTTCTATTTTGCTTGTTTTCAGATGTTCAGCCTGTTGCCTATGAAGAACCCAAACACTGGTGTTCGATTGTGTATTACGAATTAAATAATCGTGTTGGGGAGGCTTTTCATGCATCTTCTACAAGTGTCTTAGTAGATGGGTTTACAGATCCCTCCAATAATAAAAACAGGTTCTGCTTAGGTCTGCTCTCAAATGTTAATCGCAACTCAACAATTGAGAACACTAGACGACATATTGGAAAAGGTAAAGCTTCGTTGTGTTACGCATGATTAAGAAGCTGAGTCTTTGGTTTTATTTCGACTTCTGTACACTGTAACAGTGAGTGTTCTCAGATAAGAACAGTTTAAGTAATCTGTCATATATTGATTACCTACCTCTAGTATCTGAAGACAACCTAGGCATAGTTTGATTCAAATTAGTCTAGGAATTGCATACAGTTTTCTGTGGCACTAATTTAAAAATTGAAGTATTACTTCATCCTTACCAAACTATATTGCCATAGGGGCTTGTTTGTTATGGTTAATGGTAGTCTGTATGTGGGATTTTGTGTTTCGGCACCAAGAAGCACATTGCAGGGCTTCTGATATCCTATGTTATATCTGCTTCTTAAATCAAATTCTTCATACCACTTCACAGTATATATAAAAAAAAATTATTATTATTTTGTTGTTCATGCAAGGTATTACGCTGCTGTCTACAGCGTGTTCAGATATCTTACGTGAGTCGGCAGCAGAACTTTGAAGTGCTAATGCAAAACTGCAAGGGCTCATTTGTCTGAGTGAATCCACGGGGTGTGTATGTGTGTGGGAGGGATTCCTGGAGACAGCAGGTTTTGCAAGATCTTCTAGTTTTCCTGTCCTGTTTGGCTGATAGCGCATATAGATGCAAGGTTTTCGTCTTTGGTGGAATGTGCTTGGATTATCTTAAAATGCTGTACTCCTTTTCTGAATATCTCCTTTTTTGTAACTCAGTCAGTCCTCAGAAGAGAACCCATTTTCTGTTGTGCATATGTAGAGGCCTTTTCAACGCCTAAGATAGTTTGGTATAGTTGGGCTTGAGTTTTTTTTGATGAAAGTCACTGTTGCTGTTGCTTGTAATGTATCTTTGAGATGCACCCTATCCCTTAACAGTCTTTTAATTAGAAACTACTATAAATATGGCAAAATTTTGGAGATAGTCTGGAGACAATGAATTGTATTATTATTTGTTGGAAACTTCGCTCTGCAATGCTGTTGTCTGAGAAAATTTAATGCTATAAAGGGCTTCAACTGGTATCTGATGTGGTTGGTCAGGCTCTTTTGTTCTGGCTTGTTCCTTTTGATGGTGCTGGCAGAGAAATCTTGTGTGTCGTCTTAACGTCAGAAACACACCAAGGATCCAATGTTATGTTGTGGAAGTGTTGGCTGCAATGAGCTGTAAAGTATCTACATCTCTAATACTAATTATTAAATTAAAACTTTGCTTTATGGTAACAGTTCTGAGAACAATTAAGATCGGGCATGAAATACTATTAATTTATGCCTTTTGTTAGGAAGGTCTTGTGGTTTTGCCTTCTTAAAACTACCCAGTCCTATTTACTAAGCTCTTTTCTGTGAAGCGTTGCATTGCAAGCACAAGTCACTTCTAATTGTGTGTTGCATTATTTTTGAAGTATCTATGTTCTTCTCAGACCATTACACTACCCAGCTCCCCTCTTCAGAGATTTTGTGGAAGGTCTTTACCCAAAAGAACTTAGCTAGCAAGTGGTCATCTCTGTCTTTTCAAATGAATAGGGTTGTGTTGTGAATACTCGTTCTTGCCCACCCCAGATTTTCTGGTAGCTGCTTATAGTTGATGAAGCCAATGGTTCCTCTGTAACCTTCATCCTACCTTAGTCCTGAGGGGCTGTAGCAATGTTCACAGCAGTTGCTGCTGTTTGAAAGATTAACTTGCATCTGTTGACTTGCTGCAGCCTCATCTGGCAAGCTACGGGATACCGTAGTCTGCAGTGGTTTTATAAATTAATTTTTAGTCCGTAATAGTGTTATGTGGGCTTCAGAACATAAAGGGATGGAAACGCACACACGTACATAGCTGAATCCAGGCAGATGTGATAAAACTAGGGGCTTTGTTGGTTGCTTGATAAAATACATTGAAAATTGGAGCAGACCATGGATATACTTTCTCATTCACGTTTATCGCTGCTGCTGCTCCCAGGACACTTTCATTTCTGTTGGAATTGCCATAGCCAGAAGCGACTGGTTTTGTGAAACTGGAGTTTTAAAATCCACCAAAGTTCTCTAGAACAATAGCTTGAAATAACTGTCGATGTGTGGAAGCAGTTTTTCTTTCAGTTCTGTAACTGAGGAGAGAATGACATCTAGTGGCAGATGAGTAATGAAGCTTGCTGTACTTCGAAATGAGGTAGTGCGTTGTAGCGTGGGCAAAAGAGCTTTTCAGAAAAGCTCCTCAAACAGAAAATTTACTTTGCTGTCCTTGATTTCAAGGAGATTGTATTAAGTACTATATTTTTTTGGGGAAAAAAAAGAAGTAATTTGAAATATATTTGTCTTTGTTTTCAAGGAGTTCATCTCTACTATGTTGGTGGGGAGGTCTACGCTGAGTGTTTAAGTGATAGTAGCATATTTGTACAGAGCAGGAACTGCAACTACCACCATGGCTTTCATCCAACAACTGTATGCAAGATTCCTAGCGGATGCAGTCTGAAAATTTTTAACAACCAGGAGTTCGCTCAGCTTTTAGCTCAGTCGGTCAACCATGGATTTGAAGCAGTGTATGAGCTCACCAAAATGTGCACCATTCGAATGAGTTTTGTAAAGGTAAGCAAATTATTTGGGAGCCGTTTAAATTTATTGTGAATTTGGGTATTCAGCAGTGATTACATTAGCACTGTAACAATGTACCAAAGCTGTTCTGACCTGATGTGGTTCTTTTTGGTGGTATGTATGTTGAAAATGGTTAATTTGGGGAGAGGGAAGTTGATGCAAGCAAGGAAAAGCACAGATTGCTGTTTGGAGTGTTGGCTATGTATTTAGTTAGTTCAGTATTCAGGACAGGGATTTAACCATTCTGGTTGCTATAATTTTATTAAAGGAGATTTGAGCTCATGCTCAAAATCTGAAGGAACAAACTGAACTACAAGACCACTAAAAGAATGTGAGTAGAGGAGCAGAAGTGATTGCAGAAGAAGTTGCAATCTCCTTCAAAATACTAATATTTTTTTTTAAATTGATTATGGAAAAAAGACATGATTTTAATTTGTGAAGTGTTGTGAAGTGCTGTTATTCTCACAGTAGTTTTTCCTCAGCATTGTTTAATCGAGATGCTGTCTGTTTCAGATTTAGTATGGAGTCTTGGGCCTTCCAGATTTTTTTTGCATCTTGTCCGGAAGATGTCTTGTTTACTTTGTCAATTATGGTAAATATTGCTCAGTTTGAGAGTGTGGAGGATAGGGAGCAGGAGGGTGAAACAGAAAAGAGGTGTGACCATAGCCAGGAGTCATTCTTGAGTCAGCAGTGCGCTCCACAGAGGAATTGGTGCAGTCGCTCCACGTCTGTAGTGGACAAGACTTGGCTTCCAGGTGCAACTTCCCTCCCCCTCCTTCGCAGCTTCAGTTTTCTTCCTTTAGATAAGAAGCGTTGCTAGATTGCGAGTTACCTTCAGATAAGTGTCCTAGAATGTGATTTCCTGCTGCTTGTTAGTACAGTTATTTTGAAAGACAAGCATGTCCTCAACTTGATTGATAACATTTTGTTCGTTTTTATAGGGCTGGGGAGCTGAATATCACCGACAAGATGTCACGAGCACTCCATGCTGGATAGAAATTCATCTTCATGGGCCCCTCCAGTGGCTGGATAAAGTACTTACACAAATGGGTTCTCCTCTTAATCCCATCTCATCGGTTTCATAGTGCTGCAATTCTATCTTCAGCGTTATTTTTAGCGAACTTACACTAATTCTAGAGAAACTTCTAGTATGGATACTGTGAGCTATATGGAGAATGGATCTACAGTTTAACTTTGTTTTTTAAATCCCTTTGTGACCAATTCCATTGTGTATATCTAACCAGTTTTACATTTCAATTTGTTCTTGTGATGCTTAAGTGACAGTTGAGCCCTAAGGGAAAAAAAAAAAGTCTATTGAAAAATTCAGAACACTTTTCCCCTCCTTCAAGTAGAACTTAAACAGGCGTATGTCTTAACTGGAAATTTTTTTCTTTTTGTCCTGTAGGGACAAGAATTATGAAGACTGATTTCAGCAAATAAATACATATCATAGTTTGGAATTCTTTTTAACATTTATGAAACTGTTTGAACATGTGCAGCTCCAGCTTGCAAGCTGTATTTTTAGCGTAGTTGTTTAACATCTTAAGGTTGACATCTGTCATCAGCAAAATTAGACTTTCTTATGGCTAATTTGCCTCAGATTGAACAATGTGACTTTTTTTAAGTGTACACGTGAAATATACTTTGTACAAATATTGGAGTGGTGTAAAAACACTTGTATTGTCTATTGGAAAATGCTGTCATAAACACACTGTATGTTAATGCAGAATAGCAGTTCTTAGCCTTTTCCCACTTCAGTTTTGTAATATCTCTTTTAACCACCATTTTAATTAGTAATTGATACAAGGTAAACATCTTGCACGTTTCTGGAGTAGTAATTCTTGTTTCGCTTTGATTTACACTCATGCCATTTGGATTTGGTTGCCAAGGCTATTTCTTCTTAGGTAACCTTCTCTATTTTAACATAAACACTACTATTTGTAAATGACAGTGCTTACTACTTCTTGGAAGGAAGAAATTTTTTGTTTTCTTTCTGGTGTTCTAGCTGTTTATTTTACTTGTCTGGAATTGATCTGTGTTAGGCCTTTTAATCTCTCTGTAGACATTACGCAGTATTAGTGATTACACTGTATTTAATTCATTTCCAGTATGAGTTTGAGTCTCTTTGAAGACTGAGTGGCTTAGCAAGTTAGTGACTGAATGCAGAAGCTTTTACTTCCAGATCATGTAATTTAATACAGACCTGTTGGTAATGACCAAAAGTAATCACTTCTTTGTAGCCTACATGAACTAGCGGTCTTGATCCTGTCCCTGATGGCAGGTGTTCAGTCAGAAGACTCGTAACTGTAGTTGGCAGCTTTATGGGATTGAAGGACTGCATTAATATGATGATGAAATTTCTCTCTCATGTGTAAGGAATCCTGTTGCCTGTACTGTTGTATTACTCAGTAGAGAATTTAAACACTGTACTAAACACTAAAAGAAATCAGTTAAATAACATATGCATATTTTTCCCCTTTAAATAATAAAAAAGGAGGCTGAAAGAAATACTCTAAGAGAATTAGAAGTGAATTATATACAAGATTTCTTTGCATGCGAAAAAAGACCTGTTGTGTTTTTTAACTTCTCACCCTCCTTTTTCTTTCCTGAACCCCCTTCAGAAAAGGGTTCAGTGTTTGGGGGAGAGGTTCAAAACTCTAAAATGCAAATACTTATTAAAAGATGTGTTGCAGTCAGTTACTGCAATCCTGAGACATTGATTGCTTACACAAGTTCTTGTGTCTTCTGTTGAATGACAGTTTCTGCTCAAATGTGGAAATAATGCATCATATGGTACCTAAGTAACAAGTGATCTTAAAGGAATAAAATTGTTTACGTGTCATTAAAATGTTTCTTATGAAATGCCTTAAAGGAATAAACTGTAACACTTCTGCAGAACCCTAATGTTCTCTTGTACAGGAATTTCTATATTACTTGGTGTTTTGGTTTTGTGTTTTGGGATTTTTTTAAGCAGTTTCTCAATGTGTTTAAAAACAAACAAGTGCATCTTCAGGAGAAGGGGAGTAACATTATTTGCCGCTCACCTTTGGTGTCTTCTCTTTCATTCTTTGGAACTGCAACCCACAGATGGTTCTTTTGAGCGAGTAAGATGCGAAGTCAGTTGGCCACAGGGTCAGGCTTCTATTTTCTTCTCCCTGGTCCTGACTTTTGTCAAGTTGCTGAGTATGTATATTTGACACTGCAGGATTTTTTTTTTCTTGACTAGCTTTTGTAATAAATGTCATTGCATGTTGGATTAAGGAAAGATCTCGGTTGTAGGTACAAGATTTTACTTTATCCAAAATGCTTTTCACGTGGCTTCATCTCTGTTCACTTGTATGTTTAGATGTGGCCAACTGAATGACTCAAGAATGGGTGCTGAAGTGGGTGTTCATGAGCCAGAGCTGGTGCTTAGTGCTAGTACGGTGGTTAGGTTGGCTGCCTGTGCACTGAACCATAATTTCTGCAATAATATCCAGTTAACCCACTTCTGATGCTGTCATTAAGCACTAAAGTACTCTGGCATTTTTCTGCTTGTGTACATATTCTTGAACTGTAATATATGCAGTGCTGGGGATATCCTTGTGACTGCTGATTTTGCCAGGGTAGGCTTGCAGGAGCAGACCCAGTAAGATTTGTCTATGTTCTACTTTTCCCTTCCTTTTAGGTAGGACTTTCTGAGAGCTTTCTAGTTAGCAAGTTTTGTGTGCTACTGGTTCATGGTGTTGCGAATCATGTTCAGTTCATCTGTGCCGCTGATACAGAATTCGGGTATCGGTGCACAGATGGACTGGGTGGAGAACTGTTTGACCCTAATGATGTTTGAAGTGTAGCGACAGCAGAGGGCTGCTTCTGTTGCGGCATGCTAGTGTGTAAGTCACTTCTTGATCTAGATGGAGGGATGGAGAAATTGAGTCAGCCAGTAGTGTGGTAGTGGAAGGTGGAGCCTTTCCAGTATAGCCCAGCTTAGTCTGAATGTTACTCTTCGGTGAAAACTGTTTTGGCTTTTTTAGTGTAAGTATTTTCTTCTTTTGGGGCATCTTTCTACTTTGCACCGACCACAGCATTAACTGACAGCTTTGGCAATACCAGCAAGGAGCCTAGAACAGGCATATACTGAAGTTCTTCCTGGGTTTGCTTTTGTAGTCACTAAGATAAGATAGTAGCTTGGATATTCCTCCTTAGAGGACTTCAGTCTTGCTGGCAGTCAGTCCAGTGCCTTGCGTAAGTATTACGTTCGTTTAATTGCATTAGGCATGAAGTAGTTGTAAATGAAGGGATGACATTGGGTTATAGTATCTGTAGGACCAAAATGAGACTTTCTAGGATGACTGACCGATGGGAGAGAAATCTGACGGAACAGCCCATTAGTCAAAAGAATGATGAAAGAGCCCGTATGTTATGATTCGATACAGAATTGTGTAAAATATTGGAATTCTTCTGGTTTTTGCTTGAAGCTATGATATTCCCCCCCCAATATTACAATGTGAAAGTTGTTGATTCTTGGGCAGATACTCTTGCAATGTAAGTCTAGAGAACATTAAAATGTGTCAGGCTTTCTCCCTACTTTGAAATAATATTTTTTTACTGGATGCTGTTTTAGTTACCCAAAGTGTTGCTAGTGATGATTTTTAGAAAAAAAACAAAACAACAAACAAAAAAACCAAACCAAAACATTTTCTAAATGTTTTACTTCAAAATACAAACATGAATAACTTCTTTTTTTGTAGTTGTGAAGTTTCTGTTAAGTAAGTTCTGAAAGTAACCCATGCTGGATTCGAATCAATAGACCAAACCATCAGATTACAACATAATGTTGCTTTATTGTGCTGCTCCGTAAACCTGCTTCTGTGTTTGTTGCAAGCATAACCTTTATGCTTTTGTTTACATTGTAGGAAACACAGTTCTAGCAATGAGTTTTTTCATTTAACTCTAAACATCTTTTTATTTTGTTAAATTTAAAATTATTAGGTTTTGCTATGTTATGTTTTTAAAGATATTTTTTGCATACTGCTGCTCATATTTCAATAAACAAAACAAAAAAACCCACAGATTTTTCTGATTTCCTTTATCTGTAACTCAGTACGTCTCAAATATTTGCTTACAAGGGTTGATTTATGACCTGTTGTAACTCTTGCTGCTGATGCCTTGCCGTGTACATACTCCTTCTCATACAAATGTGATCTTGTAATTTTAAAAATACTTGTCTATAGCTTTTTGGTAATGCAAAAGCTGCAGTGCTCTCGGAAGCAGAGACTAAATTATTTCATTAGCTTGAGTTCTTTTTTCTTGTAGAATGCAGCCAGCCAAAACGGTATCAATTTGTCGGTATTTATAAAAATATTTAAATTGGTAGTACAAAAAAGGTTTAACTGTAAGACTTCAGCAACAGTCTTGATTATTGTATTGGGGGTAATTGTTTTTTTTTTTTACCATTGTGACTGACCATAACGTTTTTAAACAACCATCAGTATGTCTGAATGTGTAGAGCTTTACACTGATGACCGATAGCCTTTTCATTGAAATGAAGGCTGTTTGAATATCTCTTGAAACTCAAGTACTGTTCCAATAAAATGGAAATTTAGGAGAAGTTTTAGTGAACTGTTCTTTTGCTGTCTGCTAGCCTTATTTTTTAAGATTGAGGGGAAAGAACTCTTCTCTTGTTTACCAAGATGCTAGAGAAATAGAGGTTGAAGTAGTAATTGATGGTGTGCACAAATAAAATCTCTGTTTTTTGTGTAGGATGAGTACAAAAATACTGAATCCCAGTTCCACAGGGATATTCATATAAGAACTACAGAAAGGACAAATTATTTGTTTAGCGTAAAACTGAAAGAGTAGTGTTGATACTGCGTGATCTTGCCTGTGCTTCCTGCTTTGGGATTTAGTTTGGCTGGCGGGCTGCCACCTTGCAGTAGTGCTCTGTGATGTTCTCATACCTTCTCAGTAATAATAGCTTTTTTCCTCTGAATGTGCAACTGCACTAGATTAAGGAGCATCCAGTCACTCGGGTAGTAATTTTTTTGTATCTCCTGATACAGTTTTGATGTTTTGGTTCCAAAATAATGATTGCCATGTAAAGTTCCTAGAAGACTTACTATGATAGTGTTGCCCTAAAATCAGGGTGCTTTTACCTGGTGTGCATTACCTAGATGATACAGTCTAATTTGTGAGTTAACATCTCAATTTAGATGCTGCAGTGGCTTGTTGGCTTTCCAGGAACTGCATATGGACATGTATTAACAGGTATCTATGTCAGTAAAACCCTACCAACCAAAAAAATCTTGGTTATTAAAAGCTTTAAGTCATTATTTTATAGAATTGAAGAGTTTTTGTTAATCTTGCTAGTCTTTCTCTCTGGGGAGTTTGAAGGTATAGTAACAGTTGATAATTACATCTCTGTGAGTAGCTAGCCAAAGTAATCTGTGAAATTGTTCATTTATGGGGTTTTTTTTTTTCAGAAGAGGAAAAAAAGCTTTGGGTGAAACCCACTTCTTCCACCCCCAGTCTATCCTGCGTTGTGTGTTAAATGAGTCAGGGGCTACTTCTGCTCACTACTGTGTAAAAAGCAAATCTCTCACTGCCATTTAAAGTAATTAAACATTGGGTGTCCCATGTCCTGTGCCAGGAGAAATCTGCCTTTCTGGTCCTGGAGTGCTCCCTGCCCTGTTGTCACCAAGGGCTGTGCCTTCTCCGACACCATCGCAAGAAATCCTACTCGTTTAGAAAAACTCACAGAAGTTGGGAAAATTTGGGAAATTATTTGAACTGTAGATACTCTGGCCAGAGGGCATTGGTGACTGGAGTGAGAAGTCAAATTGCTTTCCCCAAGTAAGCACTTGGTATCATGGAAATACTGATTTAATTTAGATGCTAAATTCAATGTTTTGGCCTCTGACTTAGAACGTGTGTTTTTCCAGACACTGCTAGTGTAAAACAAACCATTGGACTGCACTCGGTGATGACACTGGCTCTAGTTTCCTTTTAAATCTTAAGCATTGTTCATCTCCTGACTGAAGATGCAGAGCAAGCCATCTTCTGTGTGCACTGAGGCATTTGTAAAAAGTCCCAAAGTACCTGTGAATTGTCAGCCACTCAGTTAAATGTAAATGTTTTTAGATACTGCATGGTCTTAATGCTCAATTAGAACTGGCGAGAGAATTGGCTTATGCTGATTAGTGTTTTTTTAGTCAGGCAGCATTAGCGCTTCGGGTTGGTACCATTCAACACAAACATTCGTTCCCCGCAGTTGTGGATATCTTGTGTCTAAACTTTGAAGTAAAGAAACGTCATCCTCTGCATTTTTATCATAAGCGCAGTAAAGGTGATTGTCTGCAGCTCTGTAGTGTGAATTCTCACTCCAGCAACCTGCACATTTAAAAATGAAGTAGAAGAAATCTGCATACTGTTAAGTAGCTTACCTAGGCTGAAAAAATGAAGCGTATGCAAGCTATAGAGTAGGGATATGAGACTCTTGCATCTGTCCCCGGGCTTCCTGTTGTGCTGTGGGAACAGCAGAAGAAAGTCACAGTAGAAAGCAATTTTTTTGGGGAAAAAACCCCTCTATTAATCCCACAGCATAAAACCGTTACCAAAGCCACTGAAAGGACTCTTTGGGTCCTAATGTCTTGTTGCATCTCCCAGATGTTCAGTTGTTCTTTTCCATGACTTTCCACCTCCTGCAGGTTGGGAGAAGGGTCCTTCAGCCTTGTAAGAAATGTCACTTTGAAGTCTCTGTTCCTTTTATGTGTGCTGTCCCCTACCCAGGTGAAGGGGACTGTGTAGGGGACTGTGTGCTTGTGTAGCTATGGCCACCTGACTGCTCATGGGGAGTGTGTAGGACACTCATTCTTGGCAGAATATTTGTATCCTGAGCTGCTTGTCCAGGTTTTCAGACACGCTGGGGGAAACGGCATGTCACGCCTATTTGTTGCAGGTAGACCGTAACCCACAGTCTGACTCTGTGCCATGTTTCTGTATTTACCACCATTTTCTTCTAAAACCATTGTGAGAGGTCTCCCCAAAGTCCAGCACAGTCAAAGGACTAGACCTCAAGATGCTGACCAAGAAACCTCTAGGTGATGGAGTTCTGGTGGCGCATTCATATTAAAAGCGGGAGCAAACCTGAATAAAAGACACCTTGGCCTGAGCACAGACACATGCAGTACTCGTGTGGTGGGTGCTTCAGTGTTTTATAATTTTCAGGCAGTTTGTGTCAAATTCCTTTTGAATATACCGTTCTTGTGAACTGCCTTACAGGGCCGTGTGTCCAAGTGTGCTGTACGAGTACTTCTGTAAGCAAGGTTTTTTAGCTGAGTGCAAACCCCAGGGAAGGTCTGGCTTGGGGTTCTCTGAATCCTCCTGTTCTCTGCTTCTGAAGGTAGGTCTGAGGCCGCAGTTTCACTGGCTGGTAAATGCGGTTGTAGGGCAGGTGAGGGTCCAGTTAAAAGCAAACATTGCATCTGCTGACAAAGTAGAACGGTGAAATAACAAAAAAAAATCAGTCTGAAACTTAATTCCAGCATTGTGGAGGCAGGCAATCTATCTCAGCAGAGATGTCTTGCCAGGCGAGACATGTCTTATTCACTGCTACCCTAAGTGGTAATCATCTGCCCTTCTAAGGAGGGCAAGAAGCCAGCATGGTGACAGTGTCCTGTTTTCTGAGCGTGATGGTCACCCCTGATCTAGAACAAGCAGTTGCTGTTGCACAGTCCTGCAGCGAGCAGTTCTGCATGAACATCTCCGTTGAAGGAGCTCTGCTCCAGAAGAACACTAGAAGTGTTCACTTTAGTGCAAGAAATGAAGATGCAGATCTATAGAAAATCACAAGAAGCAGGTTAAACTGTCGTGTATCCAGAATTTTTGCTGTGCTGGCCACAATGCTTCCCTTAAATGTGTGTGATTGGGGAAGCTGCTAACAAGCCAGACCAGCTCTGGCTGCCAAGTCGGTTTATGCCAGATCAATCGGTTCTGTATTTAATCAATTAACTCTCTGTGTTGCTGTTTGAACAGTGCTTGCTGGAAGGAAGAGAAGCGGGATGAAAGCAGCAAGGCAGCGCGTCCCAAGGGTGGTCGCGGGCAGCTGCGTTGCCATACATCGCCTGGAGCCCACCCGCCTCCTGCTCGAGCTGGTTTTGGCACGGGAGGACGCTGCCATCAGAGGAGTGCGCTGGGTTACCAGGGGCTGGGCTGCTCCAGGCCGGGGCGGTGGCTGCGGGAACGGCAGCGGTGTCGTGGAAATGCTGTAGGTGCCCGAACCCGCTACAGGCGGTGTAGGACGCCTGACGCAAGGTAAAGGTCTGATGAGGACAAAACAGTGCGTAGCTTTTATACATACCAGCAAATTTGTGTGAATCTCAATTTTTTTCAATCTCAAAGTCTTGTGAAAATTCAAACTCGTGTTCAGAAAATAAGCCTACTTAGTTGTGAAATCCCTCCCACAAAGACAAACTCTACAACTGCTTCACTCCCACGGGGACATGAGGCGAGGGGTTTGGGGGGTGAGGTCCTGAGAAGTGGAAGCTGTTGGGTCATCTCCAGCCATGTTCTTGCTCCTCACAAGCGAACTCCTTGCCTTGGCGAGCTCGGGCTGCCAGGGTAGTGAGTGGCAATGTTTCCAGCGGACTCTGGTATTATATTTTGCATTTTTTTACCTCTGTAGCTCATTGCCTTGACTAAACGAGAGGAGACAGGTTTGCTGCTTCTCACAGCCAGTGTTGGTGGTGTTACTAGTGCAGCCTGCTAAACGGGATTATAGTCCTGTAGCTTAAAATACAGGGAAGATAAATGCTGACTCTTTTTTCTGTTAAACCTTAAAAAAAAAAAAAAAAGGCAATTCTTAAAATTAACAACTCTTGTTCTAAGGGCATTACTTTTCTTTACAAATACCTTTTTTCCATTTTCTTTTTGAAGTTGCGTACCTGTTACTGCAAACAACCCATTTATTTCCAGGACCAAAGAAGTGCAGTATAATCCAACTGTTCCTGCGAAATCTCATTTTCTGAAGTCTCTTGGACTTAGGAACTGCTGTCAGCAAACTCATGAGCCTCTCGAGAAAGCTCTGAGCTGTGGGGGTGATTCCAACTTTAGTGCTGGATTGGAGGAATTTGAGAGACCATGCAAAAGAGACTCTGCTGTAAGAGCCCAGGAGAGACTTGCGTCCGGAGGTCTGCGAGATCTTGGGTCTCTGGTGAACACTCGCGCTCTAAAAGATCTTTATAGAAGGATTTCTCCTGAAGTTTCCTGTACGAGATTAGAGGTAAGTATTGTCTTAAACCTGGAAGTGCAAATTTAGGAGTGAGGAGGTTGCGTCCACAGAGATAGCTCACCAGTGGTAGGTACTACAGGCACTGCCTGGGCAAATGCTGAGCTCCTCGGGGAGGAATTTTGTACTGCCAGGAGGGCACAAGGGAGGGGGAGATGAGGGGGGAAAAAAAAAAGGCTTACCAAGGTGTAACTGTGTGTGTAACTTGCCCGAGAGACTTTCTGTGTGGATTAATGGATTTAAACTAAGCTACTTTGCTTATACCCGTAGTTTCTGTATTTGCTTATTTGCTCAGGGTCCTATGAATTAAGGTTTGGAAGAAACAACCTCCTAAAGCCAAATGCACTGTGAACACAATCCAGCTGCGTCTTCCTATGATCTGCTCAGTGTGATGTATCTGCTGGTGCTTTACATGTTCTGAATGCTAAGTAGATGAAGCTCCTGGCTCTCAACAGGTTTAGGAGAATGAGGACCATGGTCAGAGTGGCGTTCAGGGAGGGACGGTGCCTGGGCAGAGCAGAACTGAACCTCTTGCCCCACGCGTCTGCTGGGATCAGGTCTGGCCCTGTGCTGTGCGTGTGTGGCGGACATCCGCTTGTCACTAAGAAATCGGAGCCTGCTCAGCCTCTTCAGCCATTCTCTGGCATCAGTCTTGGTAAGTTTGGAAGGACAGAAATACTGAGGAGTGTAACTAAACCCTCACTCTTGTTAGCGCTCGCCAGCGGCTTTATGCAAGTCCTCAGCCTTTTCTCTTTGTTTTCTTAATGGAAGCTGAGTAGCGGAGGAGCCTTCATCTTGGTGATTCCTGTTTTGAAGTGGTGTCCTGGGACAAGGGCTTTTAATTTCTTTTGAAGATACTGATAGAAGAAAACTCATTAGAGCAAGTGCAGTTACAAATTGCTGTGGCTCTTGTGGTTTGACACCGGTTGGGAGAGCAGGATCATGCAATGCAGCGTTGCTTGCTGCTTGGTCGTGAAGCACCAGGGCATTTACCAGCCTGAGGCATCCCAAACAGACGTGAAATATTTAGCTGTTGGGATTTATTCTTTGCCTTTTGCCCTGCTGTGTAGTTTGACAGACCTGCGAGTCCTTCAGATGAGTCCTTTCCAGGCATCAGTTTTGATGGCCACGTGGTGTGGGGTGTACAAAACGCTCAGCTCCCNGTTTTTGTTTGGAGAAAAGGGAAATGCNGGANGGTGAATACCTACAGAAAAGCCCACCACAGCCCACCTAGAAGTAAGAAATGTGAGAAGTGGATCCTGCTGGGTCCCTGAAATGTTAACAAACCCAGTGTTCAGGCGGAGCAGTGGGATGAGTGAACTCTGAAGGTTGGGGTGCTCTTGCAGAGGAGCATCATGCTGTCGGCCCCTCCTGGGTTACTCAGTACCAGTGCTGTGGCAAACTCCCCATGGGCAGTGTCTGTGCCAATGGCAGCTGGGTGCAAAACCATCTGGACTAAGAGGTTAAAGCCAATAGACTGAAATATGACAATAGTAATGATCTGTCAGAAGCGTGGCATCAGATGCGAAAGCTCTTGCTGCTTCCATGTGCAGGTGATGAGCTGTTTCCCTGGCTCAGAGGAAGAAGAGTCAAAACCTGATTTAACACACACAGGTCCTGATTCAGCAGAGCACATAGCCGTGTATTTTGAGTGTATGGATGCTCTCCAAAGCGTTACAGGAGCCACTCATCCTTCGAAAGCAAAGCGTATAATTAAAAACCTCTCTGAACTGGGGCCACCCCGTTTCTCACAGCACCATGTCCCCGATTTCTGGTATGTCACTCGTCCTTCGTGTTTTAGCTTATTGACCTCCAGGCTGCCTTGAAGAGAAGCCAGCAGGCAGGAGGCTGCTGCAGGGCTGCGGGCGTCGAGAGGCTGTTTTGAAAGGTGCATTCAGCAAGTGGGCCTTGCCCTAAAGACCCAGTGGATGGTGTGTGTGTGTCAGGGGCAGGAGCGTGACCAGCAGAAGGTGAGGGGCAGGGGTGGAGTACACATTTGGGACCCCACGTGTGTCGTGCACCTAATAAACCAGTTACAACAAGTGAATAAACGTCTGTGGGTCCCTCCCTGGCATGCCTGTGGTCGGGAAGTGGGTTTTATGGTCAGTTTGATTTTTGGGCTTGATGAAGGAGAAGATATCAGATATCTTCTGTACGTATGTTTCAGACATCAGTTAAAATGTCTTTAATAAAGCTTTCCTGTGTAATAGAAAGGATTCTGGGTATCGATGAGAGCGACACAGGGCACGCATAAAAGCTTTCCCAGTAAATCAGCTGGCACTCTAAGCATGACAGGTTCTTTGGGGGTATTACTCCAACTATCAGGCTGTAGAGAAAAATGGGATTATTTTCAGGTTATTCTTGAACATTTAAATAAAGTACAGTAGGGTGCAATGCAACATGTGCTTTATCAGGTTCTGAGGCTTTTGCCAGCAGAAAATCTTAGACCAAACTCATTGTGGCTGATAGCTGAAAACAAGCTGTTACTTAAAAATAAAGAATACCTGATTTGATAAAACTCGATTTATTCAAAAAGGGCTGAGATAAACACACTTGAATTTATTCTCCATTTCTACATTAATCACCTGGAATTACACCAGTTAAATTTGGTTCAGAGTAGATAAAAATTGGCCTCCTATCGAGGATTAAGTTATTTAAACCTGTTCATACAGTAGTTTAACTTGAGTATAATAAAACATGGTAACCAAGACAATGACATGGAAGTGTTATCAATGGTGCAATTTCTGTGTTAAAAAAAAAAGACTTGCAAACAGGTTCCCATGTACACACATTTTAACTGTGTGCGTGAGTGCGAGCCTGTATGTGTATAATTGCATTGTAAAATCTATTCATTTGGATTAAATAAGTTCTGTACGTATATACACACAGCACTTCTGCTGTACGCTGCGTGTTAAGAACAGGCTTAGGGGCACAGCGTCTGACACCACTTGAAACCTGTTCTTCTGATCAATGATCCGCTAGCGAAAACTGGAGCAAAAGTAGGGTTCAGGACTTTGATGCTTCTGGATGGCTGCAATTCAGTTGTATGTTCAGCTGCTGGGGATAAAAAAGAAAAGCAAGCCCTTTCCCCACTGTTAGTGGGAGACAGAAATACTGCTTTGGGGTTCATGCAGTTGGATCTGGAATTGTGCTGTAACTGCAAGTTTATTAACAATCAGCATCTGTAAAATAGCATGTCAGCTAACAAGGTTAAGCAGAAGCTCTTAGAACAAAATCAGACAGCTAGTAATGTAAACTGGGGAGTTTTGCCGGTGATCAGTGTTGAATCAAACTGTTGCTGTATTGATAAAGCATGCTTCTATTTGTTCTAGATTTATATAAAAAGCAAGGAGTGGAGATATTGTGCATTAAAGCAACTGCTCCCATAAAACTGTTTTATGGCTTTCAGAAGTTATCTACTTTATGTACTGAACTCGGAGCACTCTGCTCTCCCCTTTAGTTAGTTTACATGCTATTAATTTTATTTATTTTCTCTCCTTCTTTCTCCCCGTCCTGATTACTTTGGTGTCATGCCGTGGCGAGTAATTTCCTTTGTAGCTTTAGAAAGTTGAAAGCAAATTCCTTGGGTATTTAGTGTTTCACGGAACTGGTAACTTAAAACCCGATCGACGATGCAGTAAAACATCAAAATCGCCCTTAACAGAATCACAATCAAAAGCCTAAAATAAACATTTCTCGTTTTCTCCTCCTGCCTGGCAGGACTCCCGCTGCATTACCACGCAGTTTCAGCAGCAGCTGAGAGAAAGGAGTCTGGAAAGTAAACTCGTACCCTCAGCGTGGAGCCGTTGGGTAAATATACTGCGGTTTCTTACATTTGATGCTATGGTTTCACAACCGTGGGTAACAAACTCCACCAGATGCCCAAATCAGAGATTGCTGTTAATGCAAATGTCCTCGTATGGACACTGAATGGGTGGATGATGACATTTGCATACGTATAGAGCTTAATCTGGAATCACGGGGCAATTTTGTTGCACAAAACCGTATAAATTTGCTGAAGCATTCTCTCTCGAGTTCGTAACAGAGCTTTTTTATTTACAGCTATTCCCATTTGCACACAGCATATTTTTCAGCACTCTTTCCCTGCGATGCAGCCTGCTACGCTAAAGAGGGTCGCATCCGTTCACGGACACGGGGCGATAACGCCGTGTTGCACCGGGTCTCGGGTGCCTGCTACTGTCGTGAGACATAGCTGCTCGCTGGTGTCAGACAGCCTGTGTCCTCCACGGGCTCCTCGCTTCCCTGAGCGATCTGTCGTAAGGAAGAGTAGCAAAAAAAGAATTTTTCAGCTGGCAGTTTATGAAGAGCACAATGAGCGTCACAGTCAAGAGCAGAAAGAAAAACAGAATGATGTAAGTCACCAGGTCTGGTTTATTTATTTCCCCTTCTTTTAACGCCCTGGCTGTCGACATGTAAAAAGCGGAGGAGCTGACGGGTCTCGGTGTGCCGCTCAGGTAGGGTGTGTTGGTCTGAATGATTAGGTGAGCTTCAGTGGCACTGGTTGAATTTAGCAATTCACTATACATGTTCTCGCTTAAATTTCCTCCACGGTAGAAGTAAAGCAGGAGAGCAAACACAGTCAGTCTTTGGCATAGGAAAGGGATAATGTTCCTGCTTGTAAAAGGCTGAAAACCAGCCGCATTTTGTCTAAAAGCAAATTAATTCACTTTCATGGGTCAGTGACTTTCTTTTAAATCTTCTTGCCTCATATTTACAGCATTCATCCACAAATATTAATCAAAAATGATACAGGTACCTCGTGTCCTGGCCCTCGTTCCCCCAGCACACCTCTGTTGGGGAAAAGCCCTGGATCATCTGCTGGTCAGCCGGGACGGGCTGGGAGCTCCAGCAGTCTGCTGGGACGAGAAGCTGGGGCTCTGTTCCGGGAATCTGCCGAGATGCTCCACCTGCATGGGAAAAGGCTCTCCCTAACCCAGCTCCGGTGCTGGCAGCCGGGCAGAGGGGAGCCCAGGCTTTGGCTGGCAGCACTCACTGTCCGTGGAGGGAAGGCACGATGGATTTCCAGCTGGTTTTCAGGGGTGGGATGCACACAAATCCGGGGTGAAATGGCATCTGCGGGGAGAGGCAGCTGCTGCTTTGAGGTCCTGCTGAATTTGCTGTCGCGGTTCTCTGCCTCGGGAGGCTCCGTGCTGTTGAAATCCTGGTGCTGTGAAGCATCGGTTGACTTTCTTAATCCCAGTTAACGGCGCACTGTGGAGCCGATGGTAAGAGGCTGAGCTTTCTGCTTGAGCTTTCCAGCTACTGCTTTCGGTTGCTTTGAGAAAAATTAAAAAAAAAAATATATAAATTGTCTAATGTCCCTTTGTTTAGAAAAGAAACACCCAAAAAGCCCCCCTGTAAATGAGGAGGGCAGGTTGGCTCTTCGGAAACCTCCTCTCTGCCCTGGGCTGAGCCGAGCTGTGAGGTGGGACTGTGCAGGGTGCTGTCAGACGTGACTTTTTTCCCACCGACAGAAGCTCCGCCGCAGCGTCACTTGCTACCGTGGGAAGGGGAGAACTGCGTGGTGGTGCCGACCGGCTCTGCAGCCCGTGGTGCATCTGGCAGTGACACGATGCTAAAAAGGAAGAGATCTTCTGATAAAGCCCTGTGAGTGCCGGCGGCTCTGGCTGGAGGTTTTGAGCTGGGGGAGGGCAGCAAAGAGTGGGACAAAAAGAAGAAAATTCTGTCGAAACCTGTCTTTCTTCCTCAGACCTTTATTGTTAAAATCTAGAGTAATCAGAAAATGCCCTTTTTTTTTTTTTGCCTTCCCCTCCTTCTGTATGGTCGCCAGCACTGTCTCCAGCCTGACAATTAGCATGTTAATTTTTTTTTTTTTCATCAAATTGCTTTTATGCTGCTATTAGCCGCTGGATGCTTGCCAGCTCCCTCTCACCATCTCTCACTCCCAGGTATCAGATAAGCGCTGTTAATACTTTTATTTTAACGCATTGCAACTTGAAAAAGGGGCAGGGGGCAGAGGCGGGGGCGAGAGGAGCGAGGAAGAGAGGAGCGCTTGGTGCCTGTGAGAGGCAAGGGCGAAACGCCTTCCCCAGTCCCAGGGTGCTGATCCAAGCACGCGTTACAGCTGCTTGTGATGAGATATGGAAGCCAACAGTCCCGGGTGGTTAAATGTTTCAATTAGCATAATAAAATGTTTCTGCTGGACAGGGGGGAATGAAGAGAGAAGAAATCTTCTGGTAAAATTTAAATCAAATAATGCCTCTGCTACAGGGCAACACCTTCTGAGACCCCGGCCAGCGTGTTCCTCATCTCCTGCCAAGCTCCAGGTGCTCCAGTTAGACCCCTTGTGCCTCCAGCAGCTCTGCTGGGGCGGGTGAAGGCTGTCACATCCCTGTTCACCTCCTCCGGC